>JABAOF010003909.1_pt3 | contig 16760 bp, 17 predicted proteins | sample 7062171 | NCBI WGS metagenome assembly JABAOF01 (sample SAMN14538628, study PRJNA623070) | marine sediment metagenome | biome: marine biome [ENVO:00000428]; feature: marine pelagic biome [ENVO:01000023]; material: deep marine sediment [ENVO:00002113] | place: India: Gulf of Khambhat ...
AATACAGGATTATACGGCCCTTATTTAGGCCAAAAATCCCCTGGTCTCATACCCCAGAAATTTGCCCCAGGCATAGTTTCTTCCTACGGAGCCATAGAACTCAGCTGCACTTTTTCTGCAGATGGCAAGGAAATATATTTCCAGCGAGATGGGACAGGGATCATGGTTAGTAAACTCACAGAAAAAGGGTGGGATGCTCCTGTAAAAACAAACATTTCTGGAGTTGAGGTATATATTTGGCCAAAAAATGGCAAGATGTACCTTAATGTCCGTCTGCCGCAACCAGACGGCAGTATACTGCGCGGCATTGGGGTAATAGAGAAATCAGGAAATGAGTGGGGCCAGCCTACTTATCTGGTGCCGGGAATGTTTGCAACCCTCAGCGACAACGGCACTCTTTACACCACTGATATCAGCCGGGGCGGTAAGCTCAGCCGATATAAATTAATTGAGGGAAAATACACAGAACCGGAACTGATAGAATCTGAGACCGATTCCCGGTATTTCGATGCCCATCCTTGTGTTGCTCCGGATGAAAGCTTTATTATCTACGACTCAGAAAGGCCAGGGAATCATGCCTTAGTAGACCTCTATATTATATTCCGGGAAGAGGATGGATCTTGGACAAAAGCCATCAATCTCGGCAAAGAAATCAATATGCCGGGAATTAACCAATGTCCCTTACTTTCCCCTGATGGGAAATACCTTTTTTATAACTGCCATAATGATATCTATTGGGTCAGCTCAGAAGTGATTAAAAAACTAAACCCCTTAAAATAGTTTGATGGCAGTTAAAAAGAGCGACCGGGTATTAAATAATTTTATATAATTTGTCTATAGATTATTGAGGTACAAATAAATAGAATCTTAAAATATAATCGTCAAAAACCATCATCTTAAACCGAATTACTGAGCCTGTACAAAGAACCCCTTTTTCGTTGCCTTTTTCCTATCGAGAAATCTGGGGGAGCCAGAGATAATAAAACCCGCTCTTCAAGGAACGAAACAAATCTTCCACGCTTTTACTCTCAAAGAGGGGCGGTGTCTCGAGGTTAGTGGCATAGATATTCGTTTTTCTCGAGGGGTAATAGGTGTACGCGATCACATTCGCTTCTCTCAAGGCAGATAACGAGAGAGCTTTTTTCAGAGCTGTGTCAAAATAGCCTATCTCATCAATCAGCCTGAGGTCATACGCTTGACTCGCTGTGTAGATCCGTCCATCCGCCATCTTCTTCAGCTCTTCGAGCGAGAGAGAATCTTTCCTTTTTTGATGGACGACATCCAGGAACTTCTCGTAAAGTTCGTTGACAACGTCTTGGAAGACTCCTTTCTCCTTTTCCGTCATATCCCGGAAAGCGCTTCCAGAATCTTTCATCTCTCCGGATTTAATAACATTCACTCTTATCCCGATTTTAGAAAAAAGCTCCTCCAAGTTGGGAAAGATCGAGATGACTCCGATGCTGCCTGTGATGGTGGAAGGATGAGCGATGATGAAATCGCAGGCAGAGGCGATGTAGTAACCTCCTGAAGCCGCCACTCCCATCATCAATCCCACTACGGGCACATCCGTCTTTTCTCTGAATTTCAGAATTTCGTTGTAAATAATATCGCTGGCCGTGACTTCTCCCCCTGGAGTATCCAGACGAAGGATGACAGCCTTGACTGTTTCGTCCTCAGACGCTTTCTCCAGTCTGTAGTAGACTTTGGACAGAATATCACTTTCTCTTTGGAATAGACCTTGATTGAGCGAAGTGCTGATAATGCCCGAAACATCAAGGATGAGGATCTTTTCTTTTGCCGGGCTTTTAATGAGGATAACTTCCTCGAGCTTATCTTTACCCATGAAATCTAGATGAAAGTGGGGGGCGCATCCAGATATGAAGATAATCAGAGAAACGATTATAACAAGATTTTTTTTCATCTTTCCTCCTGGTCTCTTTGATTCAAGACTTTCAAATTATACCATATTGCTCATGCTTGAAAAGGGATAGGTTGCTTTTTCTTCAAGAAGGGGGATAGTCCTACGCGCTAAGTCATTAGGCCGCCTTTTTTGGATGTCATTGCAAGCAAAGCGTGGCAATCTCGTGGAGTTAGCGATACACTATGAGATCGCCACGCTTTGCTCGCGATGACAATTTTTTTTAAAGAAAAGGTCGTCAGATTTGCTCGCCCGAAGGGGAAAAGATGCCGACATAGATTGAAGTAAAGAACATAAAAGAAAGTTTGAATCTTGATTTTGAGAAAAACCTACCTAAAGAGCTCATATCATTGAAAATAATGCATAGTGTCGGCAAATTTTTTGAAAAGTAGCGGATGCCTGAAGGGCAATCTGCTAACTCTGGAATCAGAAAAGTCCCCCAAAGTTAAAACCAGCGATTCCAAGTGTTTTACGGTTAAATATCCGTAAACGCAAATCCAGCCAGCTTTAAGCTGGCATGAGTTCTTTAAAGGAAGACTCGGAAAATCCTGAGGGAGAAGTTCCCTGACGATGAGTCCTCCTTTTTTTTGGAGAAGAGCTTTAAAACACAGGAGCTTCAAAGCCGACTGAGGAAAGAAGAGGAAAATTAAATGAAAACAAGAAAGTGGAAAGACATAACCGAAGATATAGAAGAAATAAAGGAAGCGATTTTTAAAGTAAAAAATCATGAGGAAATTCCAGAATCCGAGAAAAATGAAATGTTGGAGGATTTAGGAAGAATAATGAACAAATTGAAGAATCAAGGGATAGCATTTTTACTATCGTTACTTTAATAAATATAAAGAAGAGAAAAAATAAAAGAGCTAAAAATAGTTCTAAGATTGACCCCTCGCCTAAAGGTTCGGATTCAATGCCTTCGGCGAAGGAAATTGAAAATACTGGAGGAGAAAAATTAATATATAAGAATTATGGACATTGTTTACACATGAATTAAGCTGATAATGTCAAGATTCTTAAAATATCATCTTTTTTTAGTTTTTTGAAATTACCGATTTCACCAAAGTATACGGCTTGAGTTGCAATCTCTTCAAATTTTTCATCACTGATATTTAGCTCAGAAAATTTTTTTGGCATCTCTAATAAGCAAAAGAATTCTCTTGTTTTATCTATCCCTAAAATGGCTATATCCGTTTTGTCTCCAGTATGAGGTATATTCCAAACATTCTCAGCGTATTCTACAAATTGATCTACATTTTCTTTCATTACATATTGCATCCAGTTTGGAAACAATATTGCTAGACTAGTACCATGCGTTAGATCATACGTAGCACTAACTGCATGTGAAATTTTGTGTGTCGCAAAGTCTCCCTGTTTACCTGAGAGTAAAAGGCCGTTTAAAGCGAGACTTCCCGCCCACATAATGTTTGCTCTCGCTTCATAATCATCAGGATTTTTAAGAACGATAGGTCCATACTTTATACATGTCTTTAAGATTCCTTCAGCCAATCGGTCCTGAAGATAAGCTCCTTTTGTGTTATCAAAATACTGTTCAAGGACATGACCCATAATATCAACAATCCCTGCAGCCGTGTGTATTCGGGGAACGGACAGAGTGTAAGTGGGATCAAGTATTGAAAATTTCGGCCTTAAATGGTTTGATGTTATGGGCAATTTTTGTTTTGTCTCTTCGTTACTGATTACCGAACTTGCATTCATTTCAGAACCTGTTGCTGCCAGAGTTAAGACAGTTCCAATGGGGAGAGTTTTCGCTACTACTGCTCTTTTCATAAACAAATCCCATACATCACCTTGATAATAGACTCCAGCGGCAATGGCTTTAGAACAATCTATAACACTTCCTCCTCCAACAGCTAAGATAAAATCAATATCGTTTTTCCTGCATATTGCTATACCTTTTTTTACACTAGAGAGTCTTGGGTTAGGCTTTATTCCAGATAATTCGAAATATGTCTTATCTTTTAGTGCGTCAACTATCTTTTCATAGACTCCAATTCTCTTAATACTCCCGCCACCCCAGACAAACAAAATTCTATTAAAATTCTTAATCTTTTTTTCGAGTTTTTTTATCTCTCCTTTGCCAAAAAAAATTTCTGTCGGAATGAGATAGTCAAAATTTAACATTTTATCACTCCAAAAAAACCATACTTATGAAAGTTTTATTATAATCAAAACTTCAACAAAATGAATGGAGGGATTTTGTTGATAAAGTTCACGTTTGACCTCGATGCGTTCATTTGATATAAGTTATATAAAAATCTAAGTGCTGAAAATAAAATAATTAGCATCCTTCGCTTAAAAATCACGAAGTATTTCTCCCTGAAGAAATGAGGAGGTGAGACGGTTGAAAATAGTTGTCACGGGGAGTAGCGGCAAATTGGCCCAATATTTACTCCCAAAGCTCACTAATAAACATGAAGTCCTACTCTATGATAAACAACCTCCTAAACAGAGTCATGCTCATTTTATAATGGGAGAAGTCACTGATATGGACAAATTGATTAAGACATTTAATGGTGCAGATGCTGTGATACACTTGGCTGCGCTGCGGTCCCGATACAACCATCTACCGATGAAAGTCATGGAAACAAATGTGGTAGGCACATTCTCTATCCTTGAAGCAGGTCACAATCAAGGAGTGAAAAAGTTGATATTTTCTAGTAGTGATGCTGTACTCGGAATAGCCCAGAGCCAGAACGACATAGAACCAGAATACTTGCCGATAGATGAAAAACACCCCTTAAAGCCACAAGATCCGTATGGAATTAGTAAAACTCTTGGAGAAGAAATGTGTCAATTCTACTCAGTGGGATGTGATATGAACATCGTAGCCCTCCGATTTTCGAACATATTTTGTCCAGGGGATGAGCAAAAGTATTTAAATGACACCAGAGATCCATCTATTCGACGAAAATCTTTATGGGCATGGGTGCACGTAGAAGATGCTGTTCAAGCTATCATGAACTCTCTAGCATCAAATCTACAAGGATTCGAAGTGTTTCACATCGCGGCTGACGATGTATGCCTGTCGAATCCGGATGTTCTGTATCTTTTATCAACTTACTTTCCGGAAATTCCAATCAAGAGATCTCTCTCAAACCAAGAAAGCCTGATTGATTGCTGTAAGGCCAAGGATAAGATAAGCTTTAAAGTACGAAAAAGATTTGATGAAATTGTGGCCCTTAAGAAAAAATTATGAACTTAGTACTCGAAAATACCATTGAGTGTACGGAATTACGAAGGTGATTAGCTAATCATGAAAATCGCGATAGTTTTCCATCCAAAACGTATGCGTGCAACTGAAGATTTGATATACGGTTCACGTCGCAAAGTCATATTCCCCACTCTGGCGCGTGTACGGAAGGCATTCCAGCGTGCTGGTCACAAGGTGGTATCCATAGATGGTCGAGGTAACTTGATCGCGAAGGTTCGGAGAACCAAACCAGAGATGGTATTCAACTGGTTTTCTGTACCTGGCAAAGCTCAGGCATATGTACCGGCGATCTTGGAAAAGATGGAAGTGCCCTATACAGGCTGCGGTTCCCTATGCCATGCTCTTGCCATGCATAAAGGTTTATCAAGTAAAATCCTAAGATATGACAAACTGCCCATACCGCCATTTAGTTTAGTCAGTCGAAAGCAAAAGCAGCCTTCACGAAGGATAAAATTCCCAGTTCTTGTAAAGCCTTGTTCCTTAGGCGCGAGCGAAGGAATAACAATGGAATCTTTCGTTGAATCTGCTGAAGAACTATCTTCAGCCATAGATACAGCTCTTGCCAAAGACAAAGAGGTCGTCATTACTAAATTCATCCCTGGACGTGAGATGACAGTCGGAATTATCGGAAATAAAAAGCTACAGATCTTGCCTATCCTGGAGAAGCATTTCAAGGCTAAGCCGGGCATTCCACGTATCTTTACAGAAAAGATGAAGAGGAACAGAGCCCACTGGCACGAGAGCGTATCTGTGCCTAAATTGCCCGAGCAGGAAGAGGCCGTGGTGAGGAAGTTTGCCATGAGGGCTTATCGATCAATCGGGTGTTCAGACTATGCCCGGGTGGACCTCCGCTTAGATAAACGAGGGATTCCCTGGATCATTGAGGTGAATACCCTTCCTGGCATATTTCCAAAATTTAGTCCTATGGCTAAAATGGCAAAAGAAATGGGCAAAGGAGTGGAATATCTGTCTATGCGGATTTTGGAAGAAGCGGTAGCTCGGTACGGTCTATAAACGTTGACCTTGGTTTCCCGTAGGTTGAGGATGCGAAGAAACGGTTTCCTTATTGACTTAGAAATATCCTGATGGTATAAATCCTGTCCGCATTCATTCTGAATTCCTGATCAAGGCCCAAAGTGGGAAGAAAAGCTTATACAGTCGCAGGCATTGACCTGGCTGGTGTGTCTCACCGGCCGAGTGGTGTGTGCTTGCTTGAAGGGCTGAAGGCTGAAACCACACTCCTCTATACGGATGAGGAGATTCTGGATTGGGCGAGGAAAGAAAAGCCGGACCTTATCGCCATCGATGCCCCCTTGACTCTTCCCCCTGGCAGAAAGTCCATTGATGAGAGAAACGATAGTCATTATCGTCCCTGTGATATGGAATTGAGGCGCAGGAAAATCCCGTTTTTCCCGATCACTCTGGGTCCGATGAGAGTACTCACCAAGAGGGGGATCAAGCTTCGGAAAATTTTTGAAGGGGAAGGATTCCGGGTTGTGGAGATTTATCCGGGCGGCGCTCAAGATATCTGGAAAATTCCTCGGGCCAAGTCTAGTCTTTCAGGATTGAGAAATGGGCTTCGCAAGCGGGGGATTTCTGGGTTAAAAAAGCAGTGCGCAGACCATGAGTTGGATGCCGCAACCGGCGCGCTGGTCGGCTGTTTTTTCTTAGAAGGAAAGGCGGAAGTCTACGGGGATTTCGAAAGCGGGGCGATCATCATGCCACCCCAGTCCTGAACCGTCAGGGATTCTCTCATCTCCTCATCAGGTTTCTCTCGGTGAACGTTCCTTCGGGGATGGGTGCATCGAACCTGATATTCTTGATCACCATCTCGGTCTTTGAGTTTTTCCTCAACTTGTCCTCCATGACCACCCGAGTCGGGTAGTACCTGTCTTGGAAGGACTGTATATTGCTCACAGTCATGGCCTTCAGCAGTTTACCGCTTTTCGCGGAAAACTCGGCTTTGTGACCGATGAATTTTTCCTTGTCCACCCAGATTTTCCTGAAGAAGTAGGTTCGGCTCTCGTCCCTGGACGTAAGCTCCAAGACATAGCAGGGAAAATCGTTGAAGACTTCTTCTCCGAGGAGCTTGACCTCGTATTGCTCTTTTAGCTCTTCGGCTGTCTCCATCATATCTTCGTAGGAGAAGTCCGATCCCATCATGCTCTGCTTGAGCATGTGTCCGGAGAGGCGCATCACTCTTTCGGCCGAAGGAAAATAGATCTTGAGAACTTTTCCGACCTTCAACATCTTTGTTCCCCGGTCTCTAGCCGGACTCAGGAACTCGACAAAGGACTTTTCAATTCCCTCTGCATAACTGACAAGTTCTTTCTTGATGACTCTCTTTCCGATGGTGATGATCATGTCCATTTCGGAATAAGCAGATTCATACACCATGTTATCATCTATCCGGGCCAAGATAGCGTCGGCGGTCAGCTCCTGCCCGGGTGTGCCTTTCGGAATTAAAGTGAGGATCACCATGCTGGCTAAAAAGAAATGAGTCATGATTGTCCTTCGTCTCTCCCTGAATATCATTTTTATTTCTTCCTTCTGTTTTGGATTCATATCTATTTCTCAATCATTTTAAGCTTGTTCGAAGAGCCTCTACCGGCTCCATCCGTGCAGCTTTCCTGGCTGGATAAAAGGCAGCGACGAGTGTGGTCACCAGGCCGAACACCACTGCCCCAAGAAGAATCCCCAAGGTGAACTTGGGATAGATGACACCTGACCAGAGAGCGATCTCAAATTCCATTTTTTCCATCATCTTGGTAAAATCCAGTCCGGTGTTCTGGGCGAGCAGGGTCAGACCGCTGCCGATCAATCCGCCGATGAACACGCCCAGAAGGCCGATGTACGTCGACTCAGTCAGGATCAGACCCACGACTCCGCGATTTCTCATTCCCATGGATTTGATGATCCCGATCTCGTGGGTTCTTTCCAAGACTGCCATCAGCATGGTGTTCAGGATGACCAGAGCAGCAATGAGCATGATGATGAGCAGGATGCCACCAAAAACGAAGCCCGCGAATGGCATGAAGGCCATGAAAAAATTGTCCTGCCAGGGGACAGCGGTGAGTGTGCTGTCCAGTTCTTTTTCCTTTAGGATGGCCTGGATTTCAGCAGAGATTTCAGGCGCCTTCTCCGCATCTTCGAGCAGAAGCAGGATTTCGTGAGCGGCTCCTGGACAATCGAGGAGCTCTTGGGCTTTTTCGATGGGGATGAAAAAAAAGTTTTTGTCTATGAAGGTGAATCCAGTTTTGAAAATCCCGGTTACTGTGAAGGTCAGTGCATAGGTTGAGTAGTTGATGTCTGTGGTCACAGCCAGAAGCTCCTCGCCGAGTCCGACTCCTAATTTTTGAGCCAACCCGTCGCCGATGAGCAATCCTCCGGCTGATTCCTGAAGGTATTTCCCCTGGATCACATGCTGTCTCAGGTCAAAAAAGTTTGTCTCCTGCTCTGGATTGATTCCGATTCCCAAGCAGGGCTCATTTTCGTCTTCGGAAGAGAGGATGAGATGGAATTTGATCTTTTCTGTTAGGGCAGATATTCCCGGAAGAGAGGAGATCTCATTTTCAAGTTCTTGAGTGTTATAGACGAGATGCTCCTTGGGTATGACCCGGTCCAGTCTCAAGAACTCTTTGGAGGCGATTTTCACATGCCCGATCTCTGTTTCGATCAAGTTTTTATAGACACTTTCCATCATGCCTTTGATATAGCTGTTTGAAAAAATGATAGAGATCATCCCAAAGGCCACAGCCAGGGAGCTCAGGATTGTCCGGCGCCAGTTTCTCCAGATATTCCTCCAGGCCAATTTTATGATTTTTTTCATCCCACGTGCCTCAATGCTTGAATAGGATCGAGTTTGACAGCCTTATAGGCCGGATAGAGACTGGCCAAGATAGAGATAACGATTCCCAGGGCCAGAGTAAAAAGCAGTGTCCCTGTTGTCAAATCCCCGTAGAACACTTCCATCGGGAGAAAGGACAACAGCTTGTCGGTGACTTCTCTTCCCATAAAAGCCATGCTGAATCCTTTGGTTTCTAAGTACCAGCCTCCCAGGCCTCCGATGAGGCAGGCAGCAACAGAACCAAAAATACCGATGAGCGCGCCCTCGAAGATAAATACCAGCATGACTTCCATTTTCCGCATGCCCATCGCGGCCAGCATCCCGATCTCACGTGTCCGCTCCATGACTGCCATGAGCATGGTGTTCACGATTCCCAGGGAGGCGATCAGGATCATCATCAGAGGAATGAGGACTTGAATCCGGCTTCTCATCTTCATCAGTTCAACGAAGTCAGAAGCGTATTCCTGAAAGCTCACGACTTCATAATCTGAATCTAAAGTGGCCAAACGCCTCTGGATGGAGTCTTTGACGTCAAGAAGTTGATTCTTGTCTTCGATCCGGATGGCGAGCTCAGTAACTCTGTTGTCCAGGCTCAAGGCTTCCTGGGCGAGAGAAAGAGGGATGAAAACATTCATCCGGTTGACTGTCGGATTTTCGGTTTTGGCTATTCCCGTGATTTCCATATCGAGTGCATTCCAGATGAAATCTTCTGTGGAGAGAAACATCCTCAATACAATTTCGTCTCCGACTTGAAGGCCCAGGTCCCGGGCCAGACCACTGCCCAGGATGATCTTCGGCTCTGAAGATTCCAGGAAGCTTCCGTCTGTAATGGAGTCTTTGATTTTGAACACCAGCGGATCTATTTCAGGCTCGAGGGCCACACCCAGACAGGGAAGCTCATCCATCCCGGAGATGATGCTGGCCTGGAAGAGGATGCGGCTCTCAATGCCTAGAATCTCAACATTCTCTTTTAACAGGCTTTTTATTTTATGAGGTTCGTCGACAGTGAATTCAAGAGGCATCTCGTCTTTTTCTTCGAAGTATCCGGGGGCCAAGATTTTGAGATGGGCTGTCTGGTTGTTGATAATACTGTCCATGGCGTGTGTGTTGACTCCGTTGTAGAGGCAGATTCCCAAGGCCATCAGGCCGAGGCCGTAGGAAATGGCAGAGAAAGTGATGACTGTCCGTCTTCTGTAGCGGAAGACATTCCTGAACGCGAGCTTGAGCAGCATCTTCATTGTGTGTTCACCTTCTGGTCAGATTCGATTTTCCCATCACGGAGCCTGATGATCCGGCGGGCGAAATCCATGACCATTTTATCATGAGTGGAGAAGACAAAAGTGGTGGATGTTTTCTGGTTCAGTTCGAGCATCAGCTGGAGAATCTCTTCTCCTGTCACAGAATCCAGGTTGGCGGTCGGCTCGTCGGCCAGCACGAGTTTGGGTTTTTTAACAAGGGCCCGGGCGACAGCTACTCTCTGCTGCTGGCCTCCGCTCATCTCGTTGGGACGGCGGTGGATAAAGTCTTTTAATCCGACATCTGTTAAGATTTCTTCGACGAGGTGCCGGCGCTCCTTGGATTCGTGCCAACCTTCAAGGATCAACGGGAATTCCACGTTTTCCATGGCAGTTAAAACAGGTATCAGGTTGAACGTCTGGAACACAAACCCGATATTCTTGCGCCTCACATCCGCTAGCTTGGAGGTGGGAAGGTCTGTGATGTCCTTGTCATCCAAGAAGATTTTTCCGTGGCTGGGTTTATCCAAACACCCGACGAGATTGAGGACAGTGGTTTTCCCAGAGCCCGAAGGCCCGGCAATCGAGAGAAATTCACCTTCTTCGATAGAGAAAGATATTCCTCTCAGGGCAGGGAAATCGATTTTTCCGATATGGTAAACTTTGTGAACGTTTTCGAGTTTGGCGATAGACATGTCTTGCTCCTACAGTTAGAAATTTATTTTCAACCAGATATAGAATACATCATTTGCCCCTTCCTGGTTGAATTCTCCTCCCTCTTTACCCATGAAAAAGAATATGCCGCTCGCTATAGTGGCATTTTGAGTGATTTCGTAATTGAGGCCAGGGCTAAGTATGTATGAGCCATCTGTCCAGTTTCCGATATAGGTAGTGCTTAAAGAGAGAAAACCAGTTAAAGGGAACTGCAGAGAGGAAAAATAATATTCTCGAGCGAGTGTAAAATGTTCCCCGGTTAAAAGCCTGTCAAAATCATACTGGGAGCTGTCTTTTTCCCCGCTCTCATCGTAGAAAAATTCATTGAGCCAGTAGATGCCCGTTTTAAATGGAAAAGTGTAATCGAATCCAACTACAAGTTTCACGTACTCCTCTCCGGGAGATGAAAAATAGCCTCCTTCTACCCACCAGCCGATAAAGTTTTCACCGCGGAGGTCTATTCCGTAGATGGTCTGGTTGTGTAGCCCCCAATGGATAAGAGTCAAAGCCGCATCAATGCCCGCAAACTGGGTTTGTGCTCTGAGGCCAGACTTTGAAGAGTTGAAATTGTCTTCCGGCGAAAAAACTCCCGTGAAGCTCGATTTTTTCCCGATGGGGATGTAAGCCTTGAGGGCATCCACGCCAGGCTTTTCCTCAGCGGGATCGAAGATATTCACCCTGTTGAACAGGTCCAACGGCGCCCAAAGATAAGAGACGCCCATGGCAACTCTCTGTTTTCCGACAGTGATGTCGAATCCAGGGAAATAGAGATCAATATAGGCTCTGTCCAGCTGAGTATACGTGGCATCTGGCTTCCCATGGCTTTCATAGACTCCTAAAGGACTGCGGATAACTCCATGGAAGGTGAACAGGTCCACAGCGAGATTCAAGGAGACGTTCTCTGATACTGAAGACCTGAATTGAAGGCGGAGGCGGTTGTAATCGCCAAGGGAAAATTCGCTGATATTTCGGAAACTCAACTTACCGCTGGCCAGTATAAAAAACCGGTTTTCATAATACCCGAAAGTCTCGAGGTCGAATGAGTACATGAAAACATGTCCGGCCATACAAAAGAGGAGAAAAGAAAGAGGGATTTTTCTTTTGGCCATGACTCGTAAGACTACCATTTTTTTTCTAATTTTTATAGACCCGGCCTGAGATATTTAGTATTAATGGATAGACTCGCATTTTTTTCACTTAGAATATATGAAAGTTAGAAGGAGATTGTCATCACATAAACGTGTGATTTTATGGGGTGAAAAAAATGAATCTCTCAGAAGGAGGAGAATGTGAAAAGGTCTTATAAAGTCATATCAATTGTTTTGTTCTGCCTTATGCTCTTCCATGGCCTGAACGGGCAGACAAGAGGAGTGGAAAACGGGAAACGCTATGACAGGCTGGTCATCAGGAATGTCATCGTTATTGATGGAAAAGGAACCCCGCCTAGAGGGCCAAATGATGTCATCATCGAGGGAAACAGGATTCAGTCTGTCCGCAGGGCAGCCAGGAGAGGGAATCCCTATCAGAAGGAAGAACATGTCATCGACGGAACAGGCATGTATCTTCTTCCAGGACTCATCAACTTGCATGCCCATATCCATGACAGCCGTGCGGGTCAGCCCCTTCCTTTTGAATATCTGTACAAGCTCTGGCTCGCCTGTGGCATCACGTCTGTTCGGGATGTGGGAAGTAACACTCGAAAAACTATCGAAGAGCGCAAAAAAAGTCAGGAAGGATCGATCGCTGCTCCTCGGATATTCCTCTACATGAGAGCCGGCGGAAGAACCCCGGAGGAGGCCCGCAAGAGTATTCAGGAGATAAAAAAACGCGGTGGAGACGGGGTGAAGATCTTTGGTATGGATCGCGATGTCATGGAAGCGGCCATGGACGAGGCGCACAAGCTGGGATTCAGAGCGGCTCATCATGTGGGAGTGGAGGAAACGGATGCCTGGGATGATGCGGCTTTTGGCGTCACTTCCATCGAACACTGGTACGGCGTACCCGATGCGGCTCTCCGCGGGTCGCAGAAGTTTCCCCCCTGGTACAATTACAGCAATGAAATTGACCGCTTTCGGTATGCCGGGCGGCTCTGGCGGGAAGCTGATCCGAAAAAGCTGACAACAGTCCTTCAGACATTAGTCGAGAAGAGAGTGGCTTGGTGTCCGACCTTTGTTATCTACGAGGCCAACCGTGACCTGCTTCGCGCACTGGGCCAGCCATGGTTCAAAGATTACCTCCATCCGGCTGTGGAGGAATACTTCAAACCCAATCCGGCCTATCACGGGTCCTATCACTGGAACTGGAGCACGACTGACGAGATTTTCTGGCGACAGAACTACAGGATCTGGATGAGGGCTGTTCGCAGGTTTGCCGAAATGGGCGGAATCGTCGGTGTAGGCGAGGACGCCGGGTACATCTACATGCTTTATGGATTCAGCCTCATTCGGGAGTTGGAACTTCATCAAGAGGCCGGATTCCATCCGATTGACATCATCATGCACGCCACGGGCAACAATGCCAGAATCTTGGGTAAGGAGAACGAGCTGGGCCGGATCCGTCAGGGTTACCTGGCTGACCTTATTCTTGTGGATGAAAACCCGCTGGAAAACTTCAAGTATCTCTACCCGACGGGCGTTCAGGACTTGAAGGAAGGCAAGCTGATTCGCAGAGGCGGGGTCAAGTGGACGATTAAGGGCGGCTTTGTCTACCACGCGCCGACAATGCTTGAGGACGTGAAGAAGATTGTGGCTGAGGCCAAGCAATAATCAAAAGTCAAAAGGGGTCGCATCTCAACATTCGACATTTCTCAAAGCACTATTAGTCTAAAGGATCTCTTATTGATGTCTAATTTTGAAAAAATGGGGACGGCGTTGAAATGAAATGTCGAATGTTGAGATGCGACCCCAATTACCAATTATTTTAGCTGATTATTTTCAGGGCTTGCTGGCGTACCTTAAAAGTGACTTCATCCTTTTGCTCGAGAAATTCTCCGTTGTACTGCACAGGAAGGTCCTCGCCCCGGATGACGAGTTTTTTCACTTTGAAATGCTTTTGTGTTCTCTGAAAGAGACCGAGGTAGTTGAGAGGAAAACTGATGAGGTACTTGAACCAACCTGTTTTAAAGAGAGTGATGTCCAGATACCCATCATCTATCCTGGCAAGAGGGGCGGCTTTCCAGCTGTAACCGAAGTATCTCGTTTTTCCGATGACACACTCAAAAAGGCGCACATTCAAAGATTTTTTTTCAAAATGTTCTCCGCTATCTGTGACACCATCGTAGAGATCGATTTCATACTCATTTCTGGGTAAATTCACCATAATTCTCGAAGCCAAGAGGTGACCAAGAAGTCCAGGAATCTTGTGCTGAAGTTTTTTCTGACTCACTTTGGCCGTGGCACCAACGCTGGCAAAGCCAGCCATTTTTCCTTCAATGTCGATTAAATCGATCTTCCTTGCCTCTCCCCCAAAAAGAGTTTTTAAGGCTTTTTTCGCATTTTTCGGGATGCCGAGAGATTTTCGGAAAGCGTTTCCACTGCCAAAGGTAATGATGCCGAGACGGATCTCATCGGCTCGTCCGCTGTCGATGATGCCTTGAATGATGTGAGCAATGGTCCCATCTCCACCAGCGGCCACTATGATTTTACGCTCCAAACTTTGTTTTCTTGCCGTTTCGATTATGTTTTCCTTTTCCAAATAGATATCTATGATCTTGCACTGCAGCTTTTTCTGTATGTATTCCCTGAGTTTCTTTCTTCTCTTCCACTTGTTGCGGGCTGCGATGGGATTGACAATGCAGGTGGCTTCCTCAGGGAAAAAGGTGTTTTTCTTCATTTTAGCCCTAGAGTTACTACTTATAGCACCTCACTCTTTTTAAGTCAAAAGATGCCCAATTTTGATTAGCTCCACATCAAACGATTGTTTGAGAGATGGGCAAATGAATCTATCCATCCAATAAACGAAGGGGATTCGGAGGAATCAAACGTTACTTTTTGTAGTAACTCACAGTTTCTTTGATTCCCTCTTCTAGTGTGTAATTGGCGTGGAATCCGAACTCTTTTTCTGCCTTGGATGTGGAGAAAAGCCAGGGCGTTTGAGTCGTGGCGCGCCAGACCTTCCGTCCGAAAAAGACCTTTGCGAGCCCTGTGGCCATGACAACATCGGTCAATATGGCTATGAAGAAAATTGCTCCCTCATAGATTGGAAAAAAAAGAGAATTTCCCAGGACATGTTTTTTTATAGTAAGGATTAATTCCCGCCACGAGTATCCTTTTCCGTCCGTCAAATAATAGATTTGCTTTTGAGTCTTGAGCGATAAAGCAGCCTGGAGAATGCCTTCCACAAGGTCTCTGATGTAGATGAGGCTGGTCGTTTCCCCTCTCTCTTTGAGGAGGGGCACGATTCGTTTACTGATCAATTTTATCAGAAGCTCGGTTTCCTGCTGCCTGGGTCCGTAGACGTTGGGAGGACGGATGATGGTTGCAGGGATGATATTCCATGCGTCTTTGACAGCTATTTCTCCTTTGAGCTTGGTGCGTCCATACTCAGAGGTGGGAGAGGGAGGCTGGCTTTCGTCTGAGTATTGACCGGGAAGAGAAGGGCCGGCGGCTGCGATGGAAGAGACGTAGACAAAACGGCTGATTCCGGGATTGTAACTGAGGCATGCCTCGACCAAGTTTCTGGTCAGTTGATGATTCGCTTTATCGTAGGTGGCACGACTGGCGGGACGGATTCTCCCGGCTAGATGAAAGATATAATCCTGTCCTTTGACAGCAGTTTCCAGGCTTTTCTGGTCATTCATCTCCTGAACGATAAAATTAACAGAGAATTTTTTAAGAAAGCCTGTCCGGCTCGTCGGTCGGACGAGACAGGTGACATCCCAGTTCTGAGATACTAATGTTTGAACGAGGTGGCTTCCGATAAAACCAGTGCCCCCGGTGACCAAAGCTTTACGAGTCATGGCTTTTATTCCTTTTGTTTTTCAAGAAGCTTTTAATCATGGGATAGCTAAAGGGTATGGTGAGTAGGATAAAAATGACAGGCAGTAAATAATCGGGGATTTTAATCGTGTAGCCGAAGAGTGCAAGAAGATAGAAACGAGGAGTTCTGGATAGGAAAATAGCCAGAATGTATTTGTACAAGGGATAGCGAGCGAGAACAACTAAAAAACGGAAAGGATAAAAAGGCACAGGGGTGAATCCGGCGACCAGGAGAGCCGTGAAGGGAGCTTTATTGAAGAGAATGATCAATTTATTGACGATTTTGCTGGTGTGAACGTTTTGGACAGGCTTGAGATCTCCGACATATTTGAAAACAGAATAATTGAGAACCTCTGCCAGTGATGTGCCGACTATGGCCACAAAGGTCACGCTCAAAGGTGAATAGAATTTGCTGAAGTAGAGAAAAACCGGCTCATGAGGAACAATCGCTATCAAGAATTGCGAAGGAAAATTATAGAAAAAGAGTATCCATAGACTTTTACTTTGCCGGATGGATTCGGAACTCAGCCAAGCAATAAGAATAGCTAGAATGAGTCCAATTTCGAGAATAAAGACAATGGTTCTTGTTCGAGAGGTTGCCCTTTGAGTTTTTAGAGCGAACGGAACTTGAGTATCAGGAATGCTTTTCATTCATTCGGATTTCGATTTTATCTTATCAATCCCGAGAAATTGTTTTTTTTGGGGCACCCGTATCGGCAACGGGCTTGATCTTTTCAGCCAGAGGAGGGTCAAACTTGCCGTTTCCATCGACATCGATAAAGACAGGATTGGTCAACGCGTAGGGAAGAGTGGCGTTTACGGAAATACCGCTCCAGGA
>JABAOF010019192.1_pt1 | contig 16757 bp, 8 predicted proteins | sample 7062171 | NCBI WGS metagenome assembly JABAOF01 (sample SAMN14538628, study PRJNA623070) | marine sediment metagenome | biome: marine biome [ENVO:00000428]; feature: marine pelagic biome [ENVO:01000023]; material: deep marine sediment [ENVO:00002113] | place: India: Gulf of Khambhat ...
CTTTCCACTTTACCTCTTTACCACTTTCCGGGCGCACAGCGCATTGCCGCGGGCGCAAAAGGCAGTCCGCGAAGCGTTTTACGCCTTGCGGCCGCGGCAATGCGCTGTGCGCCCGCGATTCTCTCGCGTGTCCCCCGGAAAAAACCTTGTGCGCCGGGAACATTTAATGATGTTCCATGGCACGACTTTTCTGCACCGGTAACATTTCATCCTGCGTCGGTGCCGTTTATTATTTACCTGGTAACTTGCCTCCTTGCCTGGCCACTTTTTACTTCGAATTTAAGCCGTTTCCTTAAGTCAACAGCATTGAGCAGGCGGGCAGGTAGCAGGGGGCAGGGTGCAAGGTGCAAAGAAGGGGTGGAATGATGCAAAATAGGGTTTTGCATGAGGAGAATGGTTGATGACATGATGCAAAATATAAGTTTNNAGGTGCAAAATTAAGTTTGCTAGCATTACATTGGCATTGCAGTGATGCAAAATACAATTTTGCTTCATTCAAATGGTATTTTGCTAGATGCAAAATTCAATTTTGTATCAGTAAATTGGCTCCTGACATGATAAAATAAGCAATTTTGCTTGAATTGATTAATTGGATGTCTCGGGAATTCTACTAAAAATGGGGTCAGGAACTTTATTCCTTTAGTGGTATTAAGTTAACGTTTTAGTTTTGCCTCCGGTGTTTTCTTGCTTGTCCTCTTTTTCCTTGTCTGGTAAAATTATGATATGAAATCTCGATTACTATTACTTATGAAAAAGAAAATGGTCCTTTTTATGACGATATTTATTATAGTAAACGGGACCGCACTCTCCCAGGCCACAGTTGTGAAGGATTCACAGTTGGCTGAAATGGATATAACGAGACAATTCATCCAATTTATAGAGGACTTGAGAAGGGATTTGAAAATCCCGGGCCTCTCCGCAGCCATGGTAAAAGATGGGAACGTCTTATGGGCAAAAGGATTCGGTTTTGCTAATATAGAAAAAAAAATAGTCGCCACCCCGGAAACATCATATTACCTTGCCTCATTAACCAAAACCTTTGCGTCTACGATTATCATGCAATTGGTTGAACAGGGAAAACTTGACCTTGATACCCCGGTATCGACATACAATATTAGAATTTTCAGCCCTGGAGTCATTACCGTCCGCCATCTACTCTCCCATACCTCCGAGGGCCAACCGGGAACATTTTACAGTTATAACGGCTACCGGTTCCAATTCCTGGGCCAGGTGATTAGAAAAGCATCGGGCCGGTCTTTTAAAGACCTCCTTATCGAAAAGATATTGAAACCCCTGGATATGACGGGCACTGCTCCTAATATGAGCGCGCATGAATATTCCGGCAGTGCATTTGCACGGGTATTCGAAAACCTCAGCCAACCCTATGCGCTGGATAAAAATGGCCGTATAGTAAAAGGACATTTTCATCGTTCTTTTGGTGCTTCCGGGGGACTGATATCCACGGTGTTAGATATAGCCAAATACGATATTGCCCTTCAACAATATAGATTGCTCCGCCCCGAAACACAGGAAATGGCCTTTACTCCTTTTGTGTCCCCCACAGGTGAGAGACTGCCTTACGCACTGGGCTGGTTTTCGCAGGTATATAACGGCGTCCGCTTGATCTGGCACTATGGGTATTATTCACCCAGCATCTCCACATTGATCCTGAAAGCCCCGGACGAAAAAATGACCTTGATTGTGTTGGCCAATACAGATGCTTTAAGCCGGCCCTTTCCCATTGGAGACGGCGATGTGCTAAATTCCCCGTTGGCAGCAGCCTTTTTTAGAATGTTTATCTTTCCCCGAAAAACCGGCAGGACCCTGGCGGCTGTCAACTGGAAATCGACCCGGGAGGAAATTACCAGTCAACTGGAGCAGGAAAAAGATGAACATGCACTGGATTTATACAAAAAAGAAATGATGTCTTATTGGCGCGTGCTTCATACCATGGGCCATAAGGAAAAAGCGTCCCGCCTGCGGGAGGTCTATTCAAGCTTTTTCCCGGAGAAGAAACAGGCAGCATCTCAAAAGCGCCGGGCTATTGGGAAACAACAACAGGTACCGGTCGTGGGCAGTGATTTAAAGCTGATCATGATGGTTTGCTTTGTCATCTTCATGTTAGGGTTTATCATGTGGCCGGTTGGAAAGGGTATCCGCTTCCTGGAAAAACGTAAAACAAAGAATGCCGGAACCGGTAAGCAAAAAAGCGGGTTAAGGGCTGCAGCAACTTTTATTGCCTGGTTAAATGGGGTATTGGGGTTGTTTTATGTGGCGGTGACGATTTTTAGAGGGGGATTGGAATTTCTGTTAAAAAACGGTTTTGGGGAAAAGCAGTACGCTGAGGTGAAATTGATATTTGCGACGATACCTTTGGCTTTTGGCTGCATTTCAATCCTCCTGGTGTGTTTTACCTTTTGGGAATGGAAAAAAAGAAACCGGTCCGTAATGGGGCGATGGTTTTACACGGTGTTTACGGCAGGCTCGCTGGTCTTAGTCTTTGTGTGTTATCACTGGTATATGGTTTTGTTGGCCTGAATGCCCACGGAGACGACACATCGCTCGAAACATCATCCGCCACCCTTGCCCTCTGCGAATGCTCCCCCACGCAGGAAGCTGTCTCAAAATCCCCAAAAAAGTCGAATGTGAAATTTCGGGCGAATACAAGATTCGCCCCTACAAAGGGTTTCCGGGCGGGCGTAGGGGTTCGGCCAGCATTTCGTGTTCACCCGAAGTTTTGAGACAGACTCCGCAGTGGGGCCTGGCCACTTATAATTCCTAAATTGGTTCCGCTCTGGCTGCTGAAGGCAATAGAAAAAATGTTTTTTAGTAAGATTTTACAGAATATTAATAGATAGTATGGTAAAATAATCCCGTGAAAGAAATGTTAACATGGAGGTCTGAGGTTTGAAATGAAAAAAAATTGGCATCTTTTATTAATGTTGCTTCTTATTACGTCTATCACCGTAAGTGCGGCACAATGGGAATTTTCCCTGGGCGGGAGTTTCAATGTCCCCTCTTTAAATAATACCTACAACCCGGTATACTCACCGGTTTTCCAGTACCAAAGCGGGGCAGTAACCGAAGCTTCACAGGAGTTAAATCTAGAAGGGAAAAATAGTGGGGGCCTGTTCCTGGCAGTGAATCACCTGTTTACCCCACATTTCGGCATTCAAGCCGCGGCCGAGTTTCACAAAACTTCACTGAAAGGGAGTGGTAATTCCTATCACGTCCACCTTGAATATACGGCCTTATATCCCCCTGACTACACCCCCACAGCAGTGATTTTCGATAGGGATATCGCCCTGCCGGATACCGACGGCCATATCAACCAACTCACATTGGCGCTGAACCTGTTGGCCCGGTTCGATATCGGCAGTCATTTGCATGTCGATCTCTCCGGGGGAGCGAGCTATTTTCGTTTTAAAGGCGAGGCGTCAACATTGGGTTATTCGTTTTATTGGTTGGGTGGGCACAGCGTGATGTTTTCGGAATTCTATAAGCTCAGTTTCACCATTGAACCGGCGTCTAAAATCGGGGTAAATATCGGCGGTGCCCTAAATGTGAAACTTTCCAATATGATTAGCCTTTTTGTTGCTTGCCGCTATTTTTACTGTTCCGATGCCTCTGCCGATGTTAATTTAAAGGAGATTCTTAATCCCGGAGAAATCATTATAATGAAAACCCTGGAAGAGATTACCACGGAGATGAATCTCCCGCAAATCCAAATCAATCCATCCTTTTTAAACCTTGCCAGTGGGATTAAGTTAACGTTTTAGTTTTGCCTCCGGCGGCCAGAAACCTTTTTGAAAAAAGGTTTCTGGACTTCCAAAAACTTTTCATACACGGTCAGTCTGGGTTACGGGGTTCTACCATCGTCCCCCATTGTAATCATTTGTACTCCGTTCCTAAAGAAGGGTTTGTAATTTGTAATTTGGAATTTGTGATTTTTATTTTTTCTTCGCGTTTCTTCGCGTGCCTTCGCGGCTCACTCAGTTAATCCAGATCAAACAATTTACGCTGCACAGGCCCTTTGTCTTCCTTCTTCCGCTCCTGCTGCGACCATTCGATCAATTTTCTCTCAATCCGGTCAAGAAACAGACTGCGCTTCAACCGGTACTCCCTGCCCATTAAAAACCGCTTGTCCGCATGACAAAGAAATAAAAACTTCCTGGCCCGCGTCATTCCCACATAAAGCAAACGCCGCTCTTCTTCACGATCAGAAGACTGACCCTCAAAAAGAGAGTAGGGGAGTAATCCATCTTCACAACCCACAATAAATACCGCTTTGAACTCAAGACCTTTGGCAGCATGTAAAGTCATCAGCGTGACATTCTCCAGGTTGGGACGATACGTGTCTACCGCAGTTCCCAATGCAGTAAGCTGCAAAAATTTATCCAAATCATCACCAAAATCATCTGCCCAATCCAATAACCGCTTAATACTGCCTTCATTTCCTTTCGTGTGAAGCTGGAAATAGCGTCCAATAAGCATGGCAAGAGTCTCTTTAACAGGCAGCGAAGCATTTTTTTCAGTTAAAACCGGGAGGGCTTCCGCATCCATCGGTCCAATGATTCCCTTTTCCATTAATCTCTCTTTTAAAATAGAATGATGAGGATTACGGGAAAGTTTCAGCAGGTCGAGGATGGAGGATATAGGCTCTTGTTTGAAAAACGGTTCCTCACCGATTGTTTGGTAGGGAATACTGTGGTCCATGAAGGCTTTTTCCACGGCTTCCATCTGCCCCTTGACACGGCAAAGCACCACGAAATCAGAGAGACTGTCGATTTCCCCTTCTTTATGACCTTCGGTGATACTGCTGTCCATGGAAAAGAAACGAAGCCCTCCCATCATTTGCTCGATGGACCGGGCCACAAACTCGGCTTCACTTTTGTGGGTCGAGTTCTTGACAATCTTTATTTTTACCCCTTCCTCCATGCCGCTGAGCAGCGCCTCGTCATAGTCTGTCCCCTGCATGACATTACTTGATGCTTTGAGTATCGAGTCGGAACAGCGGTAGCTTTGCTTCAACCGGTAAACCGCCGCATTGGGATAATCGTCACAAAACCGGCGGATAAATCGTACATCAGCACCCCGAAACCCATAAATGGCTTGATCCGGGTCACCAATGACACAGAGATTGGAATCCGGGTCCGGTTTCAAGGTTCGAATCAACCGGTACTGGGCATAATTGATGTCCTGGTACTCGTCGATCAGTATCCATTGATATCTATCCCGGTAATCAGCCAGGATATCCGCTTGATCTTCAAACAGCTTCACCGGGACATAAATCAGGTCGGCCAGGTCATAGAGACTCTGTTCCTTTAAATGACGTTGATAGCGGGCGTAGATATCAGCCAGTTCATTATCTTCCATATCTTCCGGTGCTATTAATTGCTGTTTGGCTTCTTCAATGGCATGTGAAAAAGCGGCAGCCCGGTTCCTTGGGAGCCTGGACCCGGACAATTGTTGAATGAGCCGCTTTTTGTCTTCCGGGTCAAGGATGGAAAAATGCGAATGTTCCTTCAATATAGCATAACCCAATGCATGGAAGGTGGTGACACAGGGTTTGGATGACCATGTTTGGGCAGCAGAGCTTTCCGACAGTAATTTGTCCAGTCGGTCGCTGATTTCAGCGGCTGCTTTATTGGTAAACGTCACCGCCAGGATTTGTCCCGGTTCCACGCCTTTATTTTCAATTAAATGCAAGACCCTGTAAGTCAATACCCGTGTTTTTCCTGTGCCGGGTCCGGCAATCACCAGGGCCGGACCGGTAACATGCTCCACCGCCGCCCGCTGCTCCGGGTTCAATAAGCCCGTGTCCGCCTCTTTTTTTCCGTGATCCGGTTCGGCTTTGTCTTTTTTTTCTTCTCTCAGCCGCTGGAACTCTTCCAGGTCAAAATTGATCATTTTCCGGCGCGGCGGCACCGGACGGTTCTCTTCCACGAAATCTTTAAACAGGAGGTTACTGCAATCCTGGACAGGTGTTTCGTTTTCAGCGAACACGTTTATAATCCCGTACTGGCCGTCGAATCCCTCCCGGATGTAAATCTCCCGGTTCCGCATTCGGCACACCGCTTCTGCTAATTCACCGCCCCCAAGTTTCTTGATATCTTCCACCGGCGTGTCCAGCAGCAGTTCCAATTCCGGTACTCCTTGTTTGATAAGGGACATGTAACGGAGGTCCACTTTCCTGGAATTGGGACCAACCCCTTCCAGTTCTCCCAGCATCTCTTTTAACGGGATAATCGAATGAAACGGATGACGGTTGGGTCGCAGGCCCGGGTCTTCCCGGTCGGACAACCGCACCACCCGGTTCATGACTCCGATGGTGACGGGTTTGCCGCATTTGGAACAAATTCCGTCATGTTTTAACGTTTCCAGCGGGTCCCAGCAAATACCGCATTTTCGGTGACCGTCGTAATGGTATTTACCCTCCTGGGGGAAAAGATCGATGCTTCCCAGGAAGTGTTCCGGGTCACCGGTTTTCATGGCATCGATAATGGCATGGTAAGACAGTTCCGTATCAAAACGGTTCGAATTGCGTCCTAATCTATCCGGTGAATGAGCATCGGAATTGGCGGTCAATGTGTAATTATCCAGGAACCGGCACATCCAATTCATGGGGGGATCGGTGGAAAGACCGGTTTCTACAGCATAAATGTGATGGGCCAGGTCGTCGTAGCATTCCTCAATACTATCAAAACCGGATTTGGACCCCAACACCGAAAACCACGGCGTCCAGATATGGGCCGGTACAAAAAAAACTCTCTCGTTGGCTTCCAATGTCATTTCCAACAGGTCCCTGGAGTCCAATCCCAGGATGGGTCTGCCGTCTGATGTAATATTGGCATTGATAGCGATTAGCTTTTGCCGGATTTTTTCTACTGTTTCAAAATCCGGGGCAAATATCACATTATGAACTTTCCGCACCCGGTCGTTTCTTTTATAAATATTACTAATCTCAGTGGTCAGCAGGAATCTTACCTCTTTACCCGGAAGAAACGACGTGTCCAGGTTGAAAGGCTGGCGGTATTCCTTTTTTAACCGGAATAATCCTTCTTCTGCAGGTTCCAGTTTTTCTTTTAGTTCGGCTGTCCAGCCCGGGTGGGTAAAATCGCCGGTGCCCACTACGGTGATTCCCTTGAGCCGGGCCCAGTAATCCAGGCATTCGGGAATAAGCTCTTTGCTGGTGGCCCGGGAATAGTGCGAATGAATATGAAAATCAGCGATAAATTTCATTGCCTTTTTTTCCTGTGTTTTTGCTACTATTTTTTACTTTTTGAATATTATATGTTATCAAAAAGCACAGTTAAAGACAAGAGGAGATTAGTAGGAAGTAAGAAAGTGAAAGATCAGACGGTCAGTAGATCAGTTGGCAAAGAAGAAGAGAAATGAAAATTACAAATTCCAAATCCAAAATTACAAATCCTTCTTTGGAAACAGAATACAAATTATCCCAATGGGGTAGGATGAATTGAAACAACGTAACACAGGCTGACCATGTATAAAAAGTTTTGCGGGGGTCCAGGGGGTGGTTTTTCAAAAGAACCCCCTGGCAAAAAAGGGAGAGAGGGTGGGACCTCTCTCCCTTTTTTTTATTAAAACTTGCTTACTAAACGGTAAACGTCTTCAGCTTAAGTTTAGAACCAGAATCGCAGACCTGCTCTGAAGGCCCTGGGATTTTTGATATAAAGTATTTCTTCAAAGCTGGTGGTATAGGTGCTGTAACCGGTAACAATACCTTCATTGAACACATTAAAGACATCCACCAGGAATCCCAATTTAAACCGCGGTCCAATTTTGAAGGTTTTTTCTAAACGGATATCCAGGTTCTTGCTGGTGGGATATCTGCGGGCGCCCCTGGTTTCCACGAAAATAACGGACCGGTTGGGATCGACGGAACTGGGTATACGGGCTCTCATGGTATAGGTTCTACCGCTGATCAGTTGGAAGTTCACGTTCACATTGATATCCAGCGGCAAGATGAGGGAGCCTTGAATCTTCAACATGTGAGCGTAGTCATTGGAGAGTCTTCCATCCGCATTAATCTGGTTATTGGGGTTCTGGAAGTTTCTACTCCATCCCGCACCGGATGATCCGGTGTTATCAAAGTTACCCCTGGCCTTGCTTAAGACGTAAGAAGCCATTAACTGCCAGTTGTGAGAGAATCGCTTGTTCAACAGGATTTCAATTCCGGTGTACTTTCTGTATGGGGTGTATTGGATCCAGGAAAGATCACCTTGTTTCGGGTTGGTAATAAAGTAGTGATTTTCAGATCGGCTGTTGGTCTGGACCCAGATATCAAAGGTTTGCCCTGTGAAGGGTTCGGTCCACTGGTCTATCGCATATTCACCACCGGTGTTGATGGAAGCGATTTGAGCATAGTTTTTCCTATAGATATAGGTGACTCCGAGGGATAAATCCTTCATCAACTCTCTCTCGATACCGACGGTAAACTGGTCCATGTAGGATTGATCCAGTTTATCTTCCATAGAATAGAGACTAAAACCTCCAGGCGCCAGGTAATCCAGCACCCATTCACTGCCGTCCCAGTATTCTTCGTAATAGTCTGATTTGGCTGTGGAGAGATCGGTAATCGAGTAAATCCAGGCACCTTCATAATAGCGTCCCCAATGGACTTTGAAAGCTGTGGAGTGATCGCCGAAGATGTCGTAGGTGAAACCGATCCTGGGAGCAATGCTGGGTCTGGTTTTGTATTCGGTACCAGGCAGATCATCCACGCCGCCCCAGGACAAATCGATCCTCACACCGGGATTGATGGTCAGTCGATCGGTAATGCTCCAGGAGTCCTGTACGAATAACGCAACCGTGTTCATATCGGCATGAATGTCATAGCCGTCATACACGAATCTCCAATAGGGTTCACCGTACCAGTCGGCATAGTAACCGTTGCCGGTAAAACCATATTGGTCTCTCTGGGTGTTATGAATATAACTGGCACCGAACTTAAAATCATGGCTGCCTTTAATAAAGTCATCCGCGTGATGAGAAACTGAAAGATCAGCTTGCAACCGCGATCTGTCACCCCTGTAGAACCAAACACTGTTGACCGTACTCCAACCGGTTCCCCAGTCGTAATGACCGGAAATATCCCTGCCGGCGGCAGGTTCTAAGGCATAGTACCCGGTAAAATAGGCAACCTTTCCTTCCATGAAGGTGTAATCTGAGAAAAGATGTTGGAAACTAAAGTTGAATACACCTTCAGGAGAGTCCTGCTTTACGGTAGCAACTTCTTCGGTAAGCGCATTACCGCCTCTGCCGGTTCCGTTATACACGTCATACTCGTAAAAGGTATTAACCCTGGTCTTTTGGCTGGGCTGCCAGGAGAGCTTGAAGAACCCCTTGGGCTGCTTATAATCCCGGTCATAGTCTGTACCGGGCAAACCTTCAATATCCCTGTAATAGAGACCTGATGCAAAAAAGGACAGTTTGTCCTTAATGATGGGGCCACCTATGTCCAGGTGAGCACTATAGAAACTCACTTCTCCAGGCGCAAAATCAGGATCATCGGAATTCGTACTATTCCAGTCCTTACCTTGATACAGGAATTCGGCATAGCCTTTAAACTGGTTACCACCGGACTTGGTGACGGTGTTAAATACAACACCGGAAAAACCACCATATTCAGCAGCTGCACCAATTCCACTGATGGATACCTCTTCTACCACGTTGTAATCTAGGAACACCCAGGCTGTTCCGCCAGCAGGGTCGGAAACATCCACCCCGTCTACCTGGTAAGCAATACCTGTACCGTCAGCACCACCGAAAGCCACATCGCTGGTAATTCCCGGTGCCAGGTTAACCGCATCCACCGTAAACTGACTGTTGGGGATATTCTGTAAAAACTCGGTGGTCATTTCCACTGTAGCGGTTGATGAATCCTTTACGTCAACAAGGGCAGATTTACCTACCACTATAATTTCTTCTGTAATCTTACCTTGCTTCAACGTAAGGTCAACGGTAAAGGTTTTACCAAGATGGATTTTAATACCCGTTTGTTTAGCAGAGGCAAACCCTTCCAGGGCAGCAGAAAGCGTATAAGTAGTCGGCCTCAAACCGACAAACCGATACTTACCTTCCTCGTTGGTAATGGTGGTAGTTGTGGCACCAATAAGAAGCTTTTCGGCCTTAAGGGTCACCATAACTCCCGGAACCGGACTCCCATCTTCCAGCATAATTGTTCCTTTGAGTGCACCTGTCTCCTTTGACTGCGGATATACCAATGTCGTCACCACCAACAGGATCACTGCCAGTGACAAAAAAGCTCTAAGTCTTTTCATGCATACCTCCTTTCACTATTTTCAAAGAGCTTAACGTTAACGTAAAGGAGATAGCAATATCGTTTCCAAACACAATTACCTAATTATTAAAGGTTTTTAAACGATTCGCCCATTCATAATCCAATTATTTGATTGTTCAATCCAATATATTGGATAAACCAGCCTGCCCGGAATGAAACCGCAAAAGAGAGCCCGGCAAAAATCAGGTTAAGGTTAAGGTTAAGAAAGAAAAGCTCTGCCTCAACCTCAACCTTAACCTCAACCTTGTTTCTCAAAAAAATTTTGAGATTTCCTGGCAGAATTTTTTTGAGAAGTAATTAATATTTATAATTAAGCATTTCCCGGGAACTGCTCCCGGAGATCATATCCTTCACGATGATATCAAACAGATAACGGCCCCGGGTGGAAAGGGTATAGGGAATGGTCAATTGGATATTTTTCTTATTCAAAAAGGCTTCTTTGCTGTCACTCACGTCCCGGGTAACCTCCATTTCATCCACTTTCTTGTAGTTGTGATAGATATATAGATTTATTTTAAAATGGGCACTCATCCCGTTTTCTTTTTCGTCAAACGTGATATGTTTGTTGGGAATCAGTATAATAAGCTCATTATTTTTAAATGACGGTTTAAATTTTAGCCACTCCTGTTCTGCCTCTTTTTCTTTCTCTTGATATATTTTAAATTTTGCCTGTTCAATCGCTCTGAGCAGGGCCATATTCCAATTGCGCAGGCGATACACACCCAGTTCATCCCTATCTATAAACTCCAGGATTAACCTGTAGTTATTATAAACCCAAATTTCTTTCAACACCCGTTTCAGTTGTCCGAAGCGATCGAGGGTACTTCCTTGCCCGGTTGTCCGTTCATCCGGTGCACCCAGTAATACATATATTTTTCCCCGATCTGTTTCCCAGCCCCGGCCGCTGCCCACTTGTTCCTTGAAAAACTGGTCCACAAATTCTATCCGTCGTTCAAACTCCATTTTGTTTTCATTTTCCTCGGTCCCCGGGGTGGGGTCTCTCTTTTTCCAGAATTTCTCGATAAAATCCTCCTTGGCCGCCTGGTCAGGCAGGTGTTTGTATACCTTTGCCTCACTCTTCAACATGATGAGCTGCGTCTTTTCATAAAAATCGTCAGTGTATGGCTCACTCTCTATCTTTTTTCTCGGGCTGGTGCACGATACCAACGTAAATGCCAGTATCGCGACTATGATTAACCCTGATATCTTACTCATTTTTTTCCTCCTTATTTTAGCCACGAAGTTACACAAAGTTACACAAAGGGATTTTTTCCTTCGTGGCTAACCAATCTTTTTTTCATTTTTCCGTTACCTTTATAGTGACGGGGACGATGTCCAGGTAAATATAAAGGGCCGTATAAGTCTCTTTTCCATTGATTTTTTCCCAGCAGCCAACGGTATGTTGGCCTTTCCTGAAAACCATTTTAACACCCTGGCCCCTGCCGTTTTCTTCCAGTGTGAAGGCGATGCCAACGGCTTGCTCCTGTCGGTTATCTACCAATCCCCTGGTTATTATCTCTTTAACGGCATCTTTACCCAATATATCGGTATTCAAGGGGGAGGTTTTATAATATTCCTTTCCTTTTTCTATTTTTTTACGCTGGTTGTTAATGGTAAATTCGCGGGTTTGCATATGGTATGAATCGCCATCTTCCAGGTAATGCAGGATGATATTTTTTACGTTAAGTCCCGCTTGATTTTTTGTAGAAACTGCTTTGGCATTCCGGGTATCGACGATAAGTATCCCGGAACGTCCGATCACTTCGATGGTTTTGTTTTTTTCGTGGTAAACGGCAGCGGTATCTTCATCGATCCCTATCCCCAAAGAGAATTTTTCCAGGTGGAGTAGGGCAGCGATGAGGCGGCCCATCCGGCCTCTTTTGAGAAAGTGCTGGTCCACCAGGCCGGGTTCAAAGAAACCCAATCCCGTGGTGAGGCGGACTCCTCCCTCTTCCTGGGAGGGGCATGCGCCCGGGTTAAAAACAGCCTTTTTCAGCATGGCTTCCGTGGGGTTTCCTTCGCATATCATGGGATCGCTCATCATGGCGGCGCCGGCACTGGCACCGCCAATTACCCCGCCTTTTTTGTATATTTCCCGGATGGCGGTCAACAGGGGCGCGTCTTTGCCTTCAGCGGTTTTTAATGTCTGGCGGTACCGTTCCTGGTCACCTCCCACAAAGAAAACTGCGTTAAAGCGGCGCATTTCATCTGCCAGCTCTTTTTTAAATCCATTTTGACACCACTGCGATTCATTCACCTCTTTGGTGGACGGATCATCTTTAACAGCCACGGGAAATAATTTAATATGGGCTTTGGGCACGCCGTACCGGGCAAAATCCTTTATATACGATGTACCGCTTTTGACCGGGCTGGCACTGGCGGCCGGGATAATAGCAATGCGGATGTTTTCTTTTCCACCCCCCAGGTGGATAAATGTATGGTAAATATCCCGGTTATCCGGCTGCAGGGCACCGCCGATAATCACCAGGCTGCCTCCCGGATTCCTTTGACTGCCCCATACAAAAATTGTGCAAAGGGAGATGAATAGTAAGTACACGATTGTTTTCTTTTTTTTGTAATGTTGTTTCTTGCTCATGGGGCTATATTATAGTAAAGAAGTTTTTAGAATGCAAATAACAAAATAAATTTGTTAAAGCCTTGACAATAACTCGATTAAAAAATATATTATACTATTTACGGTGTAAGGATTAAAAACAATGACGGAACAATTTGACCCTGAACAGAACTATGAACAATCGCGCCAGCGAGTGGGTTATGTGCCCAGGAAGGAAGCCAACAGTAAGACCTACGGGGATTTGGGATTCAAATGCGGGCTTGAGATTCATCAGCAGTTAAAGACGGAAAAGAAGCTGTTTTGTCGCTGTCCTGCCGGCATTTATCACCATCCGGCTGATTTTAGTGCGGAAGTGATCCGTCATATGCGGCCCACCCTCAGTGAATTGGGGGAGTACGATGGTACAGCGCTAATGGAATTTAAGACCCGGAAAAACATTACCTACCGGATCAACAACCGGACTTCCTGCACGTACGAAATCGACGACACACCGCCTTTCTCCCTTAACAAGGAGGCGCTGGATATTGCCATTGAGATCGCGCTGTTGTTAAAAACCAATATCGTGGGTGAACTGCATATTACCCGGAAGCAGTACCTGGACGGCAGTATTCCCACAGGATTCCAACGGACAGCTATCGTCGGTATCGAAGGTGAGATCCCGTTAAAAGATAAAACGGTTCGCATCATTCAACTGAGCGTGGAAGAGGAGGCTTGCAGGGAAGTAGACGATGTCGGTCATGAACGTATCTACACCACGGACCGTCTGGGCATGCCCCTGGTGGAGACCGTAACCTATCCCGACATGCTGACACCGGACGAAGCGGCTGAGGCAGGCAACTACATCCGGTTTTTAACCCGCAGTACCGGGAACGTGCGCACCGGTATCGGCGCAGCACGAGAAGACGTTAACGTCAGTATCACCGGCGGCACACGGGTAGAACTCAAAGGCGTGGCTCATATCAAATGGATACCGGAAATAACCCATAATGAAGGCTTCCGGCAAAAAGCCCTCCTGGAGATTAAAGATATTCTTAACAGCCGCGTTCCTGACCCGGCAAAATGGAAAATTACCCACAAAAAAATTCCCACCTCGCTTATGCCGCAATTGCTGGATTTCATCAAGCAAAATCCCGAACATCAAAAAAACGTGGATACAGATAGATATCAATGGGTGGCGGTTAACCTGCCGCAATTCGAGGGTATTCTCTCTTTCTTCACCCAACCGGGCAAATCCTTCAGCAATGAGTTAAGTGACCGTTTGAAAGTCATTGCCTGCATCGAAAAACCCAACATGGTTCACTCGGAGCCATGGAATACCGGGGCAAATCCCCATACCGATAAAGAAATCAATACCACCGGGGGACCAGACCTTAACCGGAATTTAAATAGAAATAAAGTGGATTTTGCCCCTATAAAGAAATTATTAAAGAGTGGGGGTAATGATGCCCAATTGATTTTCTGGGGATCGGAGGAAGATATCGCCACGGCTTTGGAGACCATTGAAGAACGTTGTCAGTTGGCCTTTAAAGGTGTTCTTAATGAAACCCGGAAAGCCTTGCCCAATGGTACCACCATTTTTGAGCGGGTGCTGCCCGGACCGGACCGCATGTACCCCGATACCGACTCTGCGCCGATCCCTATCGAGGAGCACCAGATTCAGACTATACGGAAAGGTATGCCCCAGGAAGTGTCTAACTGTGTAAAACAAATGAAGGAATGGAAGATCCCAGAGGATACTTATTTTTACATTCTAAGAAGAAACCTGTTCCCGCTGATTGAGACTATTGCCAATGACTTTAACCAGCCCCCCAGGTTTACCGGAACATTAATCGGGCATCATTTAAAATACCTCGAAGGCCAAATCACCCCCTCCTCTCCTTTCGATTATAACCGCATATACCAACTCTTTGATTTTATTATCCGCAAGAAATTGAAGCGGGGTATCCTGAAGGAGATGCTTCCAGTGGTCTATCAATACCCCAACATGGATTTTGATTCTATACTCACCACCATCGAATACCAACCGCTTTCCCAAGAGGAAATCCTGGAACATATCCCGGTATTAAAAGAGAAATTTAAAGAAATCTCCAACTCCAACCACCAATCGGCAATGGTATTATGGGTGATGGGGCAATTGCGGCCCCTGGCGTTGGGCAATATGGATTTGAAGGAGCTTCGAGAGCAAGTAGAAACGGCCGTGAATAACGGAGGCAACAATGAGTGATATGTTTAAAGGCTATAAAGGCACGGCACTGGAAGCATTGAAGAAATTCAAAGTGGAGGTATGGAACAAGGCCATTATTAACACCACACGAGGTGAATTCAAAGGGATTATTCTACCGCGGTCGGAAAACGACGATGATAAACACCTGGTGTTGAAACTGGATAACGGTTACAATATTGGTATTGCCATCGATACCATCATCGATATGAAAGGTTATGGTTATAAAAAAGCAAAATATAAAATCCCGGAAAAGGAGTTTCCCACGTCGCCGGAGAAACATAATATCAAGTTGTTTGGTACCGGGGGCACCATTGCCTCCCGGTTGGATTACAGGACCGGTGCGGTGATTCCTGCTTTTTCGCCCGGTGAGCTTTACGGAGCCGTGCCTGAACTGGCAGACATCTGCAATCTAACCACTGAGAAATTGTTTGCGGAATTTAGTGAGAATATGGGGCCGAAACAGTATATCATCCTTGCAGAGGCCATTGGTAAGGAGATTGAAAAAGGAGTGGATGGGATTGTTATCGGTCATGGTACGGATACCATGCACCACACCGCCGCGGCCCTTTCCTACATGATACAGAACTCACCGGTACCGATTGTGATGGTGGGGTCCCAGCGGTCGTCGGACCGTCCCTCTTCGGATGCGGCCTTGAACCTGATCCATGCCACAACAGCAGCAGCTAAATCAGATATTGCCGAAGTGATGGTATGCATGTTCGGGCCGACTTCCGACGAATACGCACTTTTGCACCGGGGCACACGGGTACGTAAGATGCATTCTTCTTACCGTTCCACCTTCCGGACCATCGGCGATATTCCCCTGGCCACGGTGACAAAGGATGAGATTAAACCGTTAAAAAAAGACTACAACCGCAGGAGAAATGATCGTAAAGTGGATATCTGTGCCAGATTCGAGGAGCGGGTGGCCATGATATACTATTATCCCAATATGCACCCGGATATGATCGATTCACTTGTCGATAACGGGTACAAAGGCATTGTGATTGCAGGAACCGGCCTGGGTCATGTGAACAAACCCCTTTACCCGGCCCTGGAAAGAGCCCAAAAAGCCGGCGTTGCCGTTTACATGACGGTACAAACCCTCTGGGGATTCGTTCATATGTTTGTTTATGAAACCGGCAGGGATATGATGAGTAAAGGCGTTGTACCGGCTGAGAATATGCTCCCCGAAGTGGCTTACATTAAATTAGGTTGGGCACTGGCGCAAACCAATGACCTGGAAAAAGTAAAGGAAATTATGCTGACTCCTATTTGCGGCGACATCACCGAAGGCGAACCCTACAACGGCTACCTGGTTTACCAGGGCGGCATCCCGGAGGTTGAAGAGTTTATAAAAAAATATCACAAATAAAAAATTTTTTACTTGCATTTTTCGTTAATTTTTGATAATATATTATTTGCCTTTGAAATATTTTATATCTCTCCCCCCTAGCAGGCCGGGAGTGTCCCCCCCATTCCCGGCCTGCATTTTTTTTGCCCTCGGCGGCCAGGGGGGTTCTTTTCAAGAAAACCCCACTGCGTGGGGAAGCATTTGCAGTGCCAGGACGACATACGACGCTTCAAACAACGTATCGTCTCCATGGGTATTCCTTAATACCGCACTGTAAGTG
>JABAOF010005529.1_pt1 | contig 16744 bp, 20 predicted proteins | sample 7062171 | NCBI WGS metagenome assembly JABAOF01 (sample SAMN14538628, study PRJNA623070) | marine sediment metagenome | biome: marine biome [ENVO:00000428]; feature: marine pelagic biome [ENVO:01000023]; material: deep marine sediment [ENVO:00002113] | place: India: Gulf of Khambhat ...
AAATCGCAACAGAAATGGCAAGAACACGTAGAAGCGCAACAGGTATTCTGCGCTAGCTAGGGAGGACATAACCAACGGATCATGTGCATTTAAATGACTCATTTCATGACCGATCACGCTGAGCAACTCGTCTTCCTCAAGTTGCGTCATGATCCCCGTTGTCACCATTACGGTTCCCAGCCTGGGGCTTGGCCCCGCGGCTGCAGCGTTTGGAATGATCGTGTTGGATACCACAACCTTAGGCATAGAAAGACCAAAATTGTTGGCTGCTTTCTTTACAATCTGGAAGAGATTTACTTTCTTGACGGTGAAATCTTCCGGTTGGCAATCTATGCCGTAGTTTGCGAAGACATTGCCAGCTGTTTCGCATTTGATGGGTTTGTCAACGGCGATGGTAGCCTCATATATTTCTTTTCGTATTTCGGGGATTTTTTTGGCATGTTTTTCCCGAAACTCTTCGAACTTGTCAGGTGAAAAATTGTATTGTAGGAGATGTATCTCAGGTTTGTCCTCAGTGATTTTCCAGTTGCTAAATCTGGCTATCAGCTTCCCAGAAAAGAGTGCCAACACAAACGAGACCCCGACAAAGATGAGGGGTGCGTACACGCCGAATATCGAGAAAAATAGAAAGGTGAGGGCTATCAAAGCGATGTAAAGGGGTAGCATGGATTCGGTGAAGATTCTTCCAAGCATCCCTCTCCTTTCTTTTCTGGGAACTATTTTTTCCCCTGGCATAAAAGCAAAGTATAAGGTAGTTTTGCGAATTTCTTCTTCAAACAGTTGGACCGTGAGAAACAGGTCCTCGTAGAGTTGGTCCAAGAGAGATTTGGAAATACCTGCGTCGCTGAGTTTCATGTTTACTGTTATCGGAATAGTGGCATCCACCGTGACGTCCACATACTGATCTGTGTTAGGAACCAACACTCTGTATGAAAGATAGTTTCTCCCGCCTTCAGTAACGACGCTGATGTTCCGGAAGGTTCTATATTTTTCATGTCGAAGCAAGTAGTGGCGCCTTAAATATTCTGGTAGAAACCTCAAGTTTCCAGAGGAAAGTTCTGTGTCAATCACGTACCTAGACTCGGTTTCTCCAGAGCTTGTTTCCTGCAAATCAACCACTCTTAGAATAATGTATTATGTGAAGAATTTTAAGTTTTGACTTTTATGTCAAATTAAATCGAGACCTTTTCGGTGGATAAATGCATGCAGCACCCGAAAAACAAGAATTCCTAGAAAACATGCGCGCGCAAGCTGAGATTCTATCAGCCAAACCGTGTCCTCAAGCTTTGTTCATACAGAAACGATTTCTTGCATTGCGCGCGCCATAGACTTATATCTCGGGTTTTAAGAGTAATAGACACAAACGTTGGAGAGATTGTGAGATGTGTGAATCCAGCAAGACATCATACGAGTGTTGTGGTAAAACGTTTGCGACAAAGGCAGAACTAGAAGCCCATAAAGAAAAGATGCACAAGACAGGCTGTTGCTCCTAGCCTAACCAAAGGATCTCAAAGACAAATAATCTCCTCTCTTTTTGTACCTGCCTCTCAGAACCTTTTGACGCGCGCGCATGAGGTTGCATAAATGAGTGTAAGTACGAAAGTTGTTGAGGGAATCTATTATCTGAACCTTCCACTGTGGGGAACATATACGGGTTCAACAATAATAGCGTCTAGCAAGTTGGCATTGATTGACACAGGCATGCCAGATCACCCAGAGAAGTATATATTTCCATTTCTAAGGAGTATAGATAGAGATCCTGAAGAAATTTCTCTCATAATTAACACACACACCCATGGCGATCATGTGGGTGGAAACCTTGAGATTAAGAAGGTTTCAGGTGCAGAGATAGCTGCTCATGAACTTGCCGTGGGAAAGATACCGGGAGCGGTCGATAAGCCCCTAAAAGATGGTGAAATATTGGAAGTTGGCGAGTTCAAATTCGAGGTTGTCCACGCACCAGGGCATTCTCCCGACTCCACATGCTTCTTAGAATTAGATCACAAGATATTGATAAGCGGTGACGCTATACAGGGAAACGGAGACATAGAACAGGGACTAGCTCTTATTACGGACATCGACGCCTACAGAAACTCCATTAAAAAGCTCATTGGATTGAATTTCCAATGTTTAGTCCTCGGTCACGCATACAACGCAAAAAATGAGATTCTATTCGGGAAGGACGCAAGGGATTTCGTTGTTGAAAGCCTAGAATACAGTGAACGATATGAAGAAGAGATAATTAGGATGCTTAGGGCCACAGAAAAACCTCTTTCCCGGACTGAGATGCACAGAAGACTTCTTAAAACCTTAGCACTTCCAAGCACTAATGAACTAGTAGAATTCTATCTAAGATTCTTAAGCGTTTTCTCGCGCCCTACTATAGACGCCTACGTGGAAAGGCTACCAGCGGAACTAAAGAGTAAAGTCAAAGACTCAAAATGGGAAGATGTAGGTACGCTTTCCGCTCCATGGATTGAAATTGAGTGAATAATCGGCCCAAATTATGCATGCATGCGCTCGCGGCGAGAATCTTTATCGTTTCTCGCGTGCAGCAGTATTGTCAAAGTAGACAAGGAAGAAGATTAGCGCGTGTGCCCACCATGCAAAGGTGACCGCTGCTTCTTTAACAATCAAAGTCAGCATGACGCCTATAGTCAGGAAGGTCAAGACCAAAGCGAGGTCACTTCCAGTTGTCGTCTCCATTTAGAAGGCCGCCACAACATTTTGTAGTAGTTCTAGCTTAAAGCTCTTAACTACCTAGGCGCGCGCATGCATGCATTGAAGCATCCTTAATTTACACCGAGTTACTCTTTTGCCACCAAAACGGAGCAATTAGCATGCCTGATTACTCCGTTGCTGACACTTCCCAGGAGTAGTTTTTTTATTGCACTTTGGCCTCTGGCACCCATGATAACCAAATCAAAGCCACCTTGTATGATAGTTTCTAATATCGTGTTAACAATGTGACCTTCCTTGAGTAATATCTCCACAGGAACTCCCTCAGAGGCCACTTTCCTTTTGCTGTTCGCCAGCAGGTCAGTACAGACTTTTGGGATTTCCTCACTGATTTTAGCAGCACCATGCGCACCCTTTCGTGCTCGCATTTTCCCTGTAATTCCAGCTCTACGATATTCATCATGCGCAGGAAAAACATGAAGTAAAAACAGCTGGCTACTGAACTTCTTCGCGACTTCAATTGCAACATTCAACGAATTTTCTGCAAACTTGGAACAATCTAACGGCACAAGTATCTTGTCAAACATAGGAATCCATCTTCCAAGCGAATCTCATAAATGAACTACTAAAAATTGAAAAAAATAAGTTTTACCTCAAGCATGCCTATAAAACGTTTTCAGAAAACAAACATTTGCATGCATGCATGCAAAGAAAGAAGGAAATGGCTAAGAAAAAGATACAGTGACCTTCGGGCTCGTCAGCTCGAACGTGGAAAAAAGTTGAGCGCAAAAATCGAAGAAATTCTCAAAGAGAAATGGTGGAGTTCTTAAGAGCACGTGCGCGCTTAATGAATGCATAGATGGTTGTTGCAACTGCTATAACTAGGGTTGCTACGGCCAAACCAATGCCTAGAGCCAACAGACCCAACTCATCACCATGGGTTGGGCGGCCAGCAACCTTAACCAACCAAAAATCCCCGCCACCCACTCCGAAAGGAGATCTGTCGCCAGCTATCGCGTATCCTCCGTCACACGTCTCAACAACAGAAAACGCCCGCTCAGTATCGGTTCCGCCGTATGTCTGGTTCCACTCCATATTTCCAAACGAGTCAACCTTAACCAACCAAAAATCCATACCACCTGCTCCGAAAGAAGTCGTGTGGCCAGCCAGCGCGTATCCTCCGTCACTCGTCTCAACAACAGAAACCGCCCACTCAGTATCGGCTCCGCGGTAGATTCTGGTCCACTCTGTCGCTGGTGGTTCAGAGGACTCCGTTTGTTGAATGTTAAACGCCAACATTAACGTACCCACAAGAAGCGCCGTCAACGCTATCCCCGTAATTGCTTTCACCCCAATTCTATCCCTTCATATTACAATGAACATTGAACTTTTCTTATAGTTTTGGATAAAGCCAAAAGATATAACGGCTGCCGTTAGGAGAGAACATAATCCACGTAATGTTCCATGCATGCATTAGAAAAGTAACGCTTCATGCACATGCAGAACCAGAAGAGTTGATAGAATCTTAGAAGAAACATCAGTATTATACATAAGTTCGTTGGATATTTGCATTCGATACAATTCATCGTGTGAATGTCTAAATTCTAGAAAATATTAGCGAATTCTTTCATAAGTTTTTTATGTGGAAAAGAGGCATATCAGGGAACCAAGGCTTATCCTTCGGTGTATGGAACATGGCATGCATGCGAGAACATTATGTTGATACTGTTCTGGCGCGCGCACAACATTTATCTAGATTTTACACAGTCTCTTAATTGAAGAAACAGAAGGATGTATACGTCTCGTTGAAGTTGAGTTTCAAGATTCTGTTTTTCTTCCTAGTTTCAACCTTCGCCATCGGATTCTACTTCTTCGGTTTCACATATGATATAGTATGTCCCAAGTGCGATGGAACAGGACAGGAGTGGACGATGTGGTACGATTTTGATGTTGGAAGATCGTTTGAAGGTTATGTTACTTGCAGAACCTGTGATGGAAGCGGAAAAGCATACACCTTCTCATCAGTTAGCGTGGCCGTAATATATTTCATCATCTTTGTCTTCGGTTTTTTGGCAGTATTCGCTTTGGCCTACTTTTTTTCAGCTTTTCGTTTGGAAGCGAATCCATGGGTGAAGGATGTGGAAGAGATGCAGTTTTTGTTTAACCCCATGTATTTTTCATGGCTCTTTTATGTAGACAGAAAGACATGGGTAAAATGGAACACAGTCATAAGCCTAATATTCACGCTATTATTGTTGGCGGTGTTTGTCTTGTCTCTAAATGCTAATCAAGACACATTGGTAGGATGGCTCATTGGAGCGGCATTAACCATTCCCTTTGCCGTTGCATGGTACCAAAACTTTGAAAGCCTCTTCGACTTTCTCATGTAGAGCATGCATGCGTAAGCATCGAACCCAAACGTTGTATAGGATTGCTCCTTCTCATTTGCTTGCGCTACCCTCACTATATATGCGAGCAAATTGATGTTGAATTTGCGCGCGCCATAGACTTATATCTCGGGTTTTAAGAGTAATAGACACAAACGTTGGAGAGATTGTGAGATGTGTGAATCCAGCAAGACATCATACGAGTGTTGTGGTAAAACGTTTGCGACAAAGGCAGAACTAGAAGCCCATAAAGAAAAGATGCACAAGACAGGCTGTTGCTCCTAGCTTAACCAAAGGATCTCAAAGACAAATAATCTCCTCTCTTTTTGTACCTGCCTCTCAGAACCTTTTGACGCGCGCGCAAGATTTTTGCTGTAAAACCTGTCAATCTATTTGACAGTAGTCCATACGTTCATGGAGAAAGTAGTAGGTTCGACAAACAGCGTGAACTCTTTGTGGAGTTTCATGAATCCGTCGTCTTTTAACTCTTTCATCCAGCACTTTTCAAGGTCTGCAATGCTATCAAATTCCCACATTTCAATGTACGCACCAGCGAGACCGCCGAACATTTGATGGAAGAGTCTGAATGATTTCACCTCTTTGAACAACTGTGGATTCTGTTTTTTGTATTCAAGAAGTTTCTGGATCAACGTCTGGTATTCCCCTTGTTTTTCCGGCTTAACCACGTATGTTTCTACTACGAAAACACTCATTTTCTCATCTCCTCTTTCTGCAACCAACATCGTCCAAAACTGTAGTAGAGATTCAAGCTCAAAACCTCCTCTTTGCGCGCGCGACTACTGGGTAACTTCCTCTATAGTGTAATCTTCGTTCCTCTCTAGCAATCTGAAAACATTTCCGCACATGGGACATTTAACTTCAGTTTCGAGATGAGAGGCTTTTCCAAAGTTGAGAGTCCATCCGCATCTTGGGCAATAAAACTTCACTTCAAACCCTCTCGCTTTCAGTCTGTTGAGCATTTCAGTTAATCCAGAGGCATGTGCAGCTTCATCCTCAGCCAAACTTTGAAACATTTCTCTAATTCTCAAGTCTTCAATCCTTTCGGCAAACCCATGATATGTTTGGATGGCTTTTCTTTCAAACTTCAGGTCCTCTCCCAGAAACATTCTTACAGATTGAAACCCTTTGCTCATACTTTTCTCTCCAAACTCATTTCTCGAAAAGCTTTATGTTGTCATTGATCATTTGTAGATGCCGTACCTCATTTCTTCGAATTCCTTCAAGCAGCGCATTGATATCAGGATGCCCTGTTTTTTCGATGTGACTTGCATATCTTTCTATAGCCTCCTCCTCAAGCCTCATTGCAGCTCTCAAGTAGGCAAGCACTCGATTCTTTGACGTCGTTTCACGACTCAAACTACCCACTTTCTGCGAGGTATCATGGAACGTAAAAATAAGAATTGCGTACGATATCGAACAAATCTAAGCCCAAGACGCCCCTCTTTCATTTGCACACGCCGCATTTGTGAAACAATTATCTATACAACATTTCCACGTGCAAAGAAGAAAAGAGGGAAGTTATGGGTTGGGGAACACAAGTGGCATGCGCAATACATATGCATAACAGAGAAGCATCAAAAACGTTCCACAAAACCTCTCTGTTAAACGCGCGCATAATAGTCCGCCTGCAAAACATAGAAGAAGAATTTTATCCCTCTCGAGTATTTTCCTTGCAACAATAATAATTAGAACGGGAAGGTAGTTGATGCCACCCAAGCCATCATCAGGGCATTAAACACCGCGCCCAACCATATGCTTCTAGTGTTCCGATAAAACCACCAAGAGCAAATCGTTGTAATGATGAAAATCGAAGCAATCAACCAAAGAAACTCAACCAGAAATCTAACAAAACTGGGAAAAACCCAGATGCTGAACAGCACTATTGGCACATACTGCACGCAGATCACAGCCACGAAAGGTGCAACTTTGCCAAGAACAGCTTTGCCACAATCGAGCGTATCCGAAGAGAACCCTGGCTTTTGCCGTGCCCAGCCACGAAGTTCATAAAAATACAAACCTTCTGCCAAGAAATACACTAGAAAGAACGGAAGAAACGCCAAAAAAGCCAAGACGCGTCTCACAGAAGCCAAACTTCGGAATAAAGGAGAAACAATTCGCAGATTGAAGTTAAACAAGCCCTGCAATAAGCTGACCACTGTAAACATCGATAAGAACAGCACTAGTGCAATAAACACGTGTTTTATGCTGAATGTCTCCGTAAGAATCGCCTTGAGTTCAATCTTTACTTTGGAGAAACTGGGCAGAAACCAAACGAGCACAAGCAAGCTGACAAGCCCAACAGAAAACATCCACCAAGCGATTGAAGCTCCGAAAATCAAAGGAGGAAACGAAATGGCAAACCCAACAAAAAACATGGGTAGAAACAGAATCAAACCAAGCATCCCCCAGATAGTGAATACCTTCCAGCCTCTCGCAACAACATGCTCCTTTCCGACCGTTTCTGACTTCAGTCCAGCAACACGAGCCACAGGGAAGAATGCCAGAAAGACGAGCCCCAAGAAAGCGGCAAGACTCACCAGACTAGCCACTTCCCGCCAAATGTAAACCTGATTCGCGCCAGCTTGTGCAGCTAAGACCTCACTTGATTCGAACGAGTTCTCAATCCACGCAACAATTTCAGAGACCACTGCTGAGTCAACAGGTTCAAACAGGTGTGTGGTTGCGGGCACAACTAATTTCCTGGATGTTTGAGAGGAAAAACTGCCGTACATGACCCCCGAAACAACTCTCCCGGGAGTGCCAAAAGCTGACGGCAACTCCTCGGTTTCAAGCTGCGTCAAATTGAACAAAACATCGTATCTACCCACAATCACCAACAGATTCTTGGGAAAACTCGCGTTCAACACACCGTATGCTGGACCTTCAGAACCATTACCCACTCCGCCTGCCACAAGAACCGAAGCACCAATTCCACCATCTGCAACAAACGCTGCTCGAACTGCACCTGCGCCAAGACTATGCCCAACCAACCCTATCGCGGACGCATTCACAAACGACCGAGACCGGAGATATTTCACTGCCGCCAAAACCCCAAAACTCGGCTCACCCGTTCCCTCCGCAACAGTTCCTCCAGATCCCCCATGCCCAAGCAAATCCAAACAGAGAACAACAAAACCACGCCTCCCAAGCTCCAACCCAACGCCACTCATCATCTCCTTGCTTCCGCCAATACCATGCGCCAAAGCAACCGCCGGCACAGGATTCAAAGCAGAAGCAGAAACAGGTCGATACAACAAACCGCTCAGCTCCCTGCCACCTTCGGCTATCAAAATAGTTTTCACTTCCAACCTTCCAAAATCCGAATCCAGCAGAACATAGACGAAACTCCCCAAAAGAAAAACCGACACTACAAACACGGCTACAACGAAATGCATTCTGGCACTATTCACAAGCCGCACCCAAAACAAGCTAACAAACAAGACCTTTAAAACATTGTTTGCGCGCGCGGAGAGACACTATAGGGACCCCTTCACCAAACGCTCGCAGTGCAGTGGTGCCTGTAGATGTTCATAGCAGAAATATTTGTGACAGGGAGTCCATTGAAAAACCAGACTAGGCTTTCTGCAATATTCGTGCGCACATGTAAGCTATTTAGGAAGAGAAAAATAACTTATCTAGGCTCTTCTCTTCAAAGTTGGTAGTGGTCCTTCCACGAGGGCCCGTGGTCTAGCTAGGATTAAGACGCTGGCCTGCGGAGCCGGAGATCCGGGGTTCAAATCCCCGCGGGCCCGCCATGGTCCTTGTTCAACTTCGCTTGATGAAGAAATCTTATTTGAAAGAAAGTCGATATAGTGAGCGAGGAGGGTGTTGATAATTTGAAGAGCGAGGAACTTCGTGAAATCAAGTCGTTCAAAGCGGTTCCAAATAGAAGAACCAAGAAATGGATCGTCGTGGCCAAGTTCAAAAATGGCAAAACAGAGATTGCGGCCGGTGGATTAGATTCGAGAGAGCAAGCACAGGAATACCTGAAGCTTCTTGTCGATGACGTCGAAATATTTCTGAAGGATAAAGGCAAGTAGGCGGTCTCAGAGCCTCTCTAGTTAAAGTCCAACAAACAGTGCAAACAAAGTGAAAAGTTCTCACATGTACCAGTTTAAACTCTTCTCTATGTAAGTGATCAGAGACGCAAAGAACTCCTTCGTCTCATTCTTCAAGCCCGTTTGAGCAATCAACGCCATAGCCTTCTCACCGTGACCTCTCAGCTTTTCTTTCGCAGCCTCCAGACCGCTGCTTCTTCTAATAACCTGTCTTGCCCATTCTAGACTTTCTGCGCTCACGTGTTTCTTGCCGCTTAGACTCTTCAACATGTTTGATTCATCCCGATCCGTATGCTTCAACGTATAGATCACATGTAGCGGCTTCTTTCCAAGGGCTAGGTCTCCGCCTGGCGGTCTGCCGTACTGCTCTAAGGAGGCAAAGGTGTCTATCATGTCGTCTTGGATGTCAAATGAGTAGCCGAGATGCGCTGCAGCCTCTCCCAAGAGATGGAGATCAGTCTCAGGAGCATTGCCTAGACTCGCTCCCACAAGAATCGTTGTCTTGAACAGGGATGCAGCTCTTTTAGATGCCATGTTGTACCATTCATCAACGTTTGGTTCTTTACACTCAAACAGCAGATCCAGAATCTGACTCTCATTCACGTCACTGTAGCCCTTGAATAACATTGGCAAGACCGTGGCCAACTTTTCCCTGGCGAAACCAGAGTTCACAATCGACTGCAATGCCAGAGAATACATCACGTCTCCAGTGAAGACCGCCGTTCCATTCCCTAATCTTCCACCATTTTTTTCGGCGAACATTCGATGAAAGGTTTTCCTTCCCCTTCTGAACTCGTCCTTGTCAACTAGGTCGTCGTGAACCAGGATGGAGTGACGATACAACTCGATGCCAACACAGACCGTTAGGATTTGGTCGTCGATGTCGCCGGTGTAGCCTTTGTATGTTAGGAGGGTGCTACATGATGCCAGTCTCTTCCCCCTTCTTAGCACGAACTCTTCCATGTTGGAGTAAACCTTTTCTATAAAGGGATGGTAGGTCCTCGCGGCGTTTTTAGCCTCAGCGAAAAAGTTTCTCAATTTGGCGTCAATTAGTACACCGTAGCGATCAAGCGTCTCCTCCCAGCCCATTTGTCGTCACCTTTCCTGAACGAATTTAAACATGATAGGCTTCATTTAATAATTGTTCGTAAACCTATAGTGGTGGAAAAGAATGGAGCTTCAAGCGGTAAAGATAGAGACGCCCAAGGACTGCAACGTCGTAGTAGGGATGTCGCATTTCATTAAAACGGTCGAGGACCTTTACGAGGCTTTGGTGAACTCGGTTCCGAACATTAGGTTTGGCATAGGTTTCTGCGAGAGCTCGGGACCCTGTTTAGTGAGATGTGAGGGCAACGATGAAGAACTAAAGAAGTTGGCATCCCAGAAAGCGCTTGAGCTTGGATGCGGACACTGTTTCATCATCTTTATGAAGAACGCGTATCCCATTAACGTCTTGCAAAAGATTAAACAGGTTCCCGAAGTCTGCAACATATACGCCGCAACTGCCAACCCTCTAGAGATTATCGTAACGGAAACAGAGCAAGGAAGAGGAATTTTAGGAGTCATCGATGGCATGAAGAGCAAGGGAATCGAAACGGAAAGAGACATCAAGGCAAGAAAGGAGTTTCTGAGGAAAATAGGCTACAAACTGTAAGATTCTGCGCTTAACCTCATATGCTCACGCCAAGAAAACTAACGGAAGCCACTGTTCTCCTTTGTTGCAGGAGACAAATGGCTCCAAATGCACTCTGTACAACAAGGTTTTTCTGTCGAGCGAGCCAAACGCTGACTGCCGCGCGCGCCCGCTGATGATTAGTGGGTGATAGCTTTTGAAATCGCCATCATCTACACGGTATCAACAAGCCTTTGGCCCTCCTAGAGAGAGACCTGAGTACCGGCATATAGCGACTGGTGCAATTGTGGTATTGTCCGTCTATCTTTTGCTACATGACGTCTTTGAGGGTTCTACGCTCATCTCTATTATGACCTTCAATGTGCTGTCTGTTATTCTAACGTTTCCACTTCGTGGCCAGTTGTGGTGTAAAATCTTATGGCTAGGGGTGGGCAACCTCGTGGGCCTAGCCTTGAGTCTCACTTGGTTATCTTTAATGTCCCTCACGTTAGAAGTAGGTATCTTTCGAATCGTGAACATCGTCATTGGACCCGTCGTGAATTTCATGTGGATCGTGCCTGTTTGGTCCTTGGGTCTTTCAGCTTTAGTCTCTGTTGAGCGCCAAAAGAGAAGAGGGAAAGGAAGAGAGGTCAAATGATCCTAAGCCTGATCATGAGTGTCGTCTTTTCCCTTCCGGTTTTGATTTTGTCAGCTTACCTAGCTAGGCACTACATCTTCACGCTTACCGCGCTCTACTATCGAAGTGGACAACCTCACTACACACCTCACGGACTAGTTTATCATCCAACTGTATCAGTTCTCATCCCAGCCCATAACGAGGAAAAAGTGATCAGGGAAATTCTTCAACGGACAACAGAGTTGACTTATCCCGAAGACAAGCTTGAGATCATTGTGATCGATGACGGATCTACGGATCGAACCGGCGAAATCGTAGAGGAATTCGCAGGAAAATATGAGTATATAAAAGTGTGTCATCGCGATGTGAAAACCGGTGGACAGGGAAAGCCTGCAGCTCTGAACGAGGGGCTCAAACACGCAACCGGCGAGATTGTTTTCTGTTTTGACGCGGACTACTACCCGCAGCGAGACATTCTTGAGAAGATGGCAGCGTTTTTCATCGACCCAGAGATTGGAGGGGTGCAAGGAAGGGTTACAGTATCGAATGAACCTGAAACTTTGGTCACAAGGCTTGTTGCGCTGGAGCGAATCGGGGGTTATCGAGTAGATCAGCTGGCCCGAGACGACCTTCGACTCGTTCCTCAACTTGGAGGAACAGTACTGGGAGTCAGGCGCAGTTTACTCGAGTTTCTCGGCGGATGGGACCCTAACGTGCTGGCGGAAGACACTGATTTAACTTTCCGAATTTACCTTGCCGGATTTAAGATTCGATATGTGAATGAGGCTGAGTGTTACGAAGAAGCAGTTAAAGATTTAAGGTCCTATTGGTGCCAGAGGTCCCGATGGACCAAAGGGCATATGCAGTGCGCCTTCAAACATCTGTGGCCGCTGATTAGGAGCGGAAATTTGCGGCTAAGAGAGAAAATTGACGGAGTATTGCTGCTTAACATCTACTTTGTCCCAATTCTCGTTGGACTAGCCTGGATTCTTGGGATAGTGTTATACAGTTTTTTTCAGCCTCCCAAATGGATAACGTTTTTCTGGGCTTCCATGTCCCTCGCTGTGTACAGCACCGTTGGGAATTTCGCGCCTTTTTTTGAGGTAGCTATGGGCGCGTACTTAGACAAGCGCGAACGAGTCTTTTGGCTCATGCCGTTGCTACTCTTGTCCTTTTTATACAACATTTTGATTTGTTTCAAGGCTCTGTTCGACTTGGGCGTGTCTAGAGCTATAGGATGCAAAAAGCTAGCGTGGAGAAAGACGGTTCACAGCGGCACAGGCAACAGCTACATCAGCAATGGGAACTAGGAAAAGGTGAAAGAATTAGATGCTTCCGATTCTTTGGTCGCCGATTCTTTGGATCTTTACATTATGCGGGTTCGCTTTCCTCTTCTTCTTGTTACCTTTTGTGGAAATTAAAAGCCCCAGAGACAACGGACCTAGGAGAGTCGCAGAAAGCACCATGGGGCTCAAAGGGAAAAAAGTCTTAAAACTTGGAGTGGACACGATTCGAATCATGAATGACATGGAGTTTCCCTCCGACCTCGAAGTCAAGGGAAACATAGTCGTGGAAGGCTCCTTGGTGATAGGGGATCGCTGCCACTTTTACGGGAGTATTAAGGCCTCAGATGACGTTGATATCAGAAGCAAAGCGCTCATAGAAGGAAGCTTGATTGCTGGGGGATATGTAAAACTAAGAAAAGATGCTATAATTAGGGGCTCACTAGATGCCAAGGGACCAGTTAGTCTAGGTGAAAATTCCTTCGTTGGTCTATCCCTCACATCAAGCGGAGACGTAGCGATGGAGAGAGGCGCCAAAGTTATCAAGAACATCTTCTCTCAAGGTCATATACGTGTCACGAGGACACCTGAAACATGAAGCAGGACAGCCTGTCAGCTTGTTCAGCCAACGTCAACCTGGAAGCGAAACAAAATGAAAGCTGCCATATACTACAGCCCCGAGAAAATACAAATCGAAGATATTCCAAGACCAAAAATCAGTCCAGACGAAATCCTTGTAGAAATGAAAGCCTGCGGAATATGCGGATCCGACCTAATGCACTGGTATCTAAAAAGTCGAGCTCCCCTAGTCCTTGGTCATGAACCCACTGGAATTGTTGCCAAGACCGGAAAAAATGTGAACCAGTTCAAAAGGGGGGAACGCGTTTTTGTACATCACCACGTCGCATGCCTCGCGTGTCATTATTGCGCTCACGGAGACTACACTCTCTGTGAAGACTTTGCAAAAACCAACATACATCCGGGAGGACTCGCAGAATACTTCAGAGTTCCTGCCCCAAACGTCCAAAAAGACACACTGAAGATTCCAGACAACCTCTCCTTTGAAGAAGCAACTCTAATTGAACCAGTGGCATGCTGCCTGAAAGCTCATACAAAGTTCATCATCAGACCAGAAGACACCGTGGTCATAATAGGCGCAGGACCATCCGGAATTATCCATACAATCCTCTCGAAAAACCTGAGACCAGCAGAAATCATTGTAAGCGACCTAATCAACTACAGGTTAGAAGCAGCCAAGCGATTTGGAGCAGACCTAGTCGTCAACCCAAAAAACGAAAGTCTAATCGAAAAGGTGAAAAAATCCACTGACGAGAGAGGAGCAGACGTGGTTATCGTCACCGCTCCCAACGCAGAGGCTGTAACAGAGGGACTTAACATTTGCCGTAGGGGTGGAACCATCTGTTTGTTTGCGCCTACGCCACCAAGGAAACAGGTAAGCGTGAGCCCACGACGACTATTCTTTTCAGAAATTCGAATTGTTCCGTCTTATTCCACATCGCATATGGAGACCAGAACAGCCCTAAAGCTGATAAGCAGCGGAAAAATAAGAGCAGGGGAACTTATTACTCATCGGTTCTCATTAAGCCAGATCAGCGAAGCTTTTAAAACTGCAGCAAAAGGCGAATGTCTGAAAGTGGTGATCCTTAATGAATAGAGCGAGCGGAGAAAAAATGAGGGCGGCCCTTTTGTATGGAGTTAAAGATCTGCGGGTGGAAAATATTGACAGGCCAAAAGTTGGAGCCGGCGAAGTCTTAGTAAGCGTCAAGGCTGCCACCACCTGCGGAACCGACATAAAAATTTTTCAGAGAGGCTACGTGGAAGGGGTAATCCATTATCCAACGATCTTTGGCCACGAGTGGGCCGGAGTTGTGGCGGAAGTCGGCGAGAATGTGTCATGGCCCACAGAGGGTATGCATGTTAGAGCTGGAAACAGTGCACCATGCCTCAGATGCAACATGTGCCAAAAAGGAAACTACAACCTCTGTGAAGACATGATCTGGCTTTGGGGAGCCTACGCAGAATACATTAAGGTTCCATCCCGGATGGTCACGCTTAACATGCAAGAAATTCCTTCGCATCTAAATTATGAAGAGGCGGCCCTAGCCGAACCGCTAGCCTGCGTCCTTCACGGCATAGAAAAAGCCAACGTCACGCTGGGAGACACCGTCGCCATCATCGGAGCAGGACCAATCGGACTCCTTCACTTGGTAACCGCGAAAAAAATTGGCGCAGAAAAAGTGATCATCACCGATTTAGTCGATGAACGCTTGCAAAGAGCCCAGCAACTCGGAGCCGACGAAGCCGTCAATGCGAAGGAGGAAAACCCCGTAGATAAAGTCAGGCAACTCACGAAGGGATATGGCGCAGATGTGGTTATTGAAGCGATAGGGTTACCAGCAACGTGGGAACAAGCGCTAGGAATGGTTAGAAAAGGCGGAACAGTCCTTGAGTTCGGCGGATGTCCTCCTGGAACCGAGATAACGGTTCGAACTGAGCTGCTCCATTATGGAGAAGTAACCGTGCTCGGAACCTTTCATACCACTCCGGCGCACTTCAAGAAAGCTCTAAATCTCATATCTTCTGGAACGATAATGGTGAAACCATTGATAACCCGCAAAATGAAGTTAGACAAGATAAGAGACGCATTTGAAATATTGACTAACTCCAAAAGCGACCTGAAAATCGCTATAATTCCGTAGAGTCTTCTGCGAGGACTTTATTATAGAGAACGCCCGTAATGGTGTTCTGGCGAGTCTAATGAGTGATGGTTCCACATCCGACTTGGCGGTCATCGAGTCTCAGTTGAAGGGCAAAACCCTCCTGGTGTATTGGTACTTGTTGAGATCTCCGAGTTCTAGAGTAGGTGTTCGTGAGATTCAGCGTTCCTTGGGTTTCTCCAGTCCAAGTGTAGCTGCCCACCATTTAGACAAGCTTCTGTCGCTGGGGCTTGTTGAAAAAAGTATGACCGGCGAATATTTTTTGGTTCAAGAAGTAAAGGTAGGTCTCCTAAGGTTTTTTACGAGGCTGGGTCGTTTCCTTGTTCCCCGCTACCTTTTCTATTCTATTTGGCTCTCCACCATGTTTGTGATCTACCTGACTTTGTACTGGCCGAGTGGTTGCATCCACAACTTGGCCGCCATCATCTTTGGCTCGGCAGCCAGCCTAATCTTATGGTTTGAGACCGTTAGACTGTGGAGAGAAAAGCCGCTGTGAAACAGGGTTCGAGGGTGTTCTAAAACGTGGACTTAAGAGCATGTTTCAACTTTTTACATGGTAGAGGATGACGATGAAGAAGACGTTGTACTATGCTGTGGCTGCGATTCTGCTGGGCACAGTAACAATGTTTGCTCCAGCGATGCTGCTTAGATCAATCTATTATGATCGGCTGGGGCCTCATTTTGGAGAAATAGACTCCAAAAGCTGCATGGAAGCCGGTCGGGCGCCACAATCATTCTGGACAGACGACGGAGCAAAATTGGACCGGGGAGAAGCTTTGGAAAGAGTGATATCTCCGTCAAACCTTCGATCCGCTGGATTGATGCTGGTACCCAGCTTCCTTTTAGCATTAGGTGTTGCCATCTACCTCAAAAAACGGATTTTCTAGCGTCTCTTCTCTACTGTTCTGTTTTTAGTACAGTTTGTTCTAAAACATGGAATTAAATTTCTCAGCGTCTTTGTAGATAGTTAGATAGTCACGCGTTAATGATTGGAGGCGTTTGCGAAATTGTCCTTAACAGAACTCATGCGCGTATTACAAGATCTCGGAGTATTCATTGTGGTTATCCTACTTGCCTACGTGGTCTACAAGATTGCAACGCTGCTGGAAGTGATAAGCAATAGGATCAAAGGAGAAAAAACCTAGGTCGAAAATGGATGGTGAAACCATGAAAAAAATCGTCGTTTTAATCGTTTTGGCCACCGCAATAGTCGGTGCATCCATTCCATTCTATCTGGAAGAGCCTCATTATTATGCGTCGCTATCACCGCTAAGAAGATTTTCTTCGTATGAAGAATTGAAAAGTTTTGTAAAAGCGAGCTCGCAGGTT
>JABAOF010009725.1_pt1 | contig 16739 bp, 17 predicted proteins | sample 7062171 | NCBI WGS metagenome assembly JABAOF01 (sample SAMN14538628, study PRJNA623070) | marine sediment metagenome | biome: marine biome [ENVO:00000428]; feature: marine pelagic biome [ENVO:01000023]; material: deep marine sediment [ENVO:00002113] | place: India: Gulf of Khambhat ...
GCGTCGTAAATTCAGTCGATGTATACCCTTTGGGAACCTCAATCCAGAGATAAAACGTCGCCTTGGGCTTCTCTAGCTCGAGGCCGGCATCGCAGAGGGCTTCCACCATCAGGTCACGTCGGCGTTGATAGATCTCAAGAATCTTTCTGTGATCCTCCTCGCCGGATTCCAGGGCCTCGACCCCTGCACGCTGAATCGCCTCGAAAACCCCAGAATCGACGTTGGTCTTGATCTTTCCCAGTCCGTCGATGACTTGGGCATTCCCCACGACAAACCCAACGCGCCAGCCTGTCATGTTACAGGTCTTCGAAAGAGAATGGAACTCGACTCCGACGTCCTTCGCTCCCTCCACTTCCAGAAAGCTCAGAGGTTTGAAGCCCTCATAGGCGACTTCTGTGTAGGCGGCGTCATGACAGACGATGATCCCGTGTTCCGAGGCAAATTCGACAACCTTCTCAAAAAACTCCGAACCGGCAACGGCTCCTGTAGGATTGTTCGGGTAATTGATAAAAAGGAGTTTGGCCTTTTGACAAGTGTCTGGCGGGACTGTTGAAAAGTCGGGCAGGAATGCGTTCGCCTTCAGTAGAGGCAGGAAATAGGGAACACCCCCTGCGAAAAGAGTGGCGACCTGATAAACCGGATAACCGGGGCTGGGTACCAGTCCTACGTCGCCGGAGTCGATAAAAGCCAGTGGAATATGAGCGATACCCTCCTTGGAACCGATGAGGGTCAGCACTTCGCTCGTCGGATCGAGATCAACATCAAAACGTCGACGGTACCAATGGACCACTGCTTGTCTGAATTCTGGCATGCCCCGATACGAGGGGTACCGGTGCGTCGAGGGGTCCCCAATTGATTCTCTCATCGTTTCGACGATACGGGGAGGTGTTGGCAAATCGGGGTCCCCGATTCCGAGGTCGATAACATCAACTCCCTTTCGTAACATCTCTTCTTTTTTCCGATCAATCTCCGCAAAAAGATAAGGCGGAAGGTCTTCGATTCTTTTAGCCTTGGCTATTGAAAAGGTCTTTTTCACAGGGTATCCCTCTACTTTTGTTTGTTTCAGGACATGGAAGTATACCAAAAAATTGGATCGAGGCAACCGACAGGTTCGGAGGATTTTCCCAAAAAATCAGCGCCCAGTTGCTCGAAGCTAGGAGACACAATATGTAACCATCTAATTTTTCATAAAATTCAAAGGCTTTGTATTTGGAAACTGGGATTTGATTTGACGTTTGGATTTTGACATTTGAAACTGCCTTTTCGACACCTCAGAGGGATTTGCCTGACAGCCTGTTCGGAGAATGCCAAGGCTCAGAATATTCAATATATATTTTGTTGACAAAAGAAAAAGTTTTGAGTTAAAAAGAAAAAGGTTTCTTATTGACCCAGCGATTTCTGAAAGGAAAGGGGGTGATCGTGAGATCAAGGCGTGGAAAGAAATGTATTTAAAGAAGGGAGGGTTATTATGAAAAGGATTTTTGCACTGATGATTGTATGTGTTTTTGCCTTTGCGCTGGCCTCAGGGGCCTTTGCGCAAGAGTTGAGGGTGGGGACGCTTCTTTCCCAGACGGGGCCATTGAAGGAGTTCGGCCCCAATCTGAAAAACGGTACTGAGCTTGCTGCAACGCAACTGAAGGCGGCGGGACTGAACATCAGAATGTTCCATGAAGACAGTGAAACCTCTGCAATCCCAGCGACCAATGCGGCCAAAAAACTCATCGAAGTTGATCGTGTCGTTGCGATTGTGGGAGCTCTTGCGAGCGGTGTGACCGTGCCGGTGGCCGAATCGGTGACCGTCCCGAGCGAGGTGATTCAAATCTCACCGGCTTCCACTTCGCCGCTGATTACGGTTCTCCCCGCTGACCAGGGTGAAGACTATCTCTTCCGGACCTGCCCATCCGATGCCCTTCAGGGAGTCATCGCAGGGAAACTCGCTGTGACCTTTAGCAAGAAGGCCTCGGTTCTCTACGTCAATAACCCGTACGGCCAGGGGCTTGCCGAGCAGTTCAAGAAATCCTATGAGAAGCGTAGGGGGAAGGTACTTGAGATGGTTCCCCATGACGAAAGGGCTGCTGAGTCCTATACAGCCGAACTGAGGAGGGCCCTCAAGGGTGCTCCTGACGTTGTTGGTGCCTTCAGCTACCCGGAACATGCCAAGGTGTATATCAAGGAGGCCATCGAGTTCTTCAAATTCAGGAACTTCCTCTACGTCGATGGCACCAAATCCTTCGATATCATCAAGGCTGTCGGTGAGAAAAACGTGGAAGGAAGATGGGGGACCGCTCCCGGTGCGGCACAGACAGATTCTTTTGTCATCTTTAACGCCGATTATCGGGCCGAATTCGGGACACTTCCTCCACTCCCCTTCATCACCAACGCCTATGATGCCACAGCCGTGATCGGTCTGGCGGCTTATGCAGCAAAGGCTAAAGGCTTGGATCTGACATCTCGGAACATCAGAGACCATCTCCGTCTGGTGGCCAACCCGCCAGGTGAGGTCATCAAACCAGGGGAATTCAAGAAGGCCTTTGAGTTGCTGGATCAGGGCAAACCCATCAACTACGAAGGGGCTGCCGGATCGGTTGATTTCGACGAAAACGGCGATGTGATCACACCCATCGAGGTGTGGCGATACAGAAAGGGCGGTATGGTCACGGTCCGTCTCGAAATGGACATCCCAGCTGAATGATAGCATGGACCGCGAAAGGGGATTCTGCCATGGCAGAATCCCCTTTTTTTGAATCCCGATTGGCACAGAGAGCCTTATCAGTCCATCATTTTGGAGACTTTTTTCTCTTCACCCATGAGGCCTTGGGGTCGGTAGATCAGGATGATCTCCAGGAGAATCCCGATAATCAAAAACCGGATATAAGGGGCTCTTGCCTTGAGTGTATATGGAAGAAGATCGGTCAAAAATTTTGTCCCGACCCACATCCCCCAAACAACAAAGGCCCCGAGGATCGCGCCCTTGTTGTTCCCACTTCCCCCTGCCATCAGCATCACCCAGATGATAAAGGTCCCATACAGTGGGGTGAAGACATCTGGAGAGATTGCCTTAGTATAATGAGCATAGAGGGCCCCCCCCACCCCCATGATCATCGATCCGAAGATGAGGGATTGCATCTTAAAGCCAAAGATGTCTTTCCCAGTCATGGCCGAAGCATGCTCGTCCTCTCGAATGGCCCGAAGCACCCGCCCCCAGGGTGATCGAATCACTCGCTCTATAGCGATATAGATGATGACCATAACTGCTGACACGATGACGAGATAGATGTAATTATAGTGCCTTGGTTCAACGAGTCCCTGAAACGGTTGTGGGAGTCCCATCAATCCCCGGGGGCCGTTTGCCAACCAATGCTCGTTGTTGAAGACAAGCCGAAAGGTCTCCGCTATGCCAATTGTGGCGATGGCTAGGTAGTCCTCCCGCAACCGCAGGGTTGGATAGCCAATCAAAAAGGCAATCGCCCCACACACCAGGGCAGCTCCAATCAGTCCGAAGACAAAAGGAAAATTCAGACCAAAAATCTGCCGAACATATTGTGCATAGAGTCCTGTTGGCATAGGCGTCGTCACCATGGCCGAGACATACGCACCGATACAGAAGAATCCCGCAATCCCGATGTTGAACAGGCCGGTGTATCCCCACTGGATATTTAAACCCAGAGTAAATACGGCAAAGATCCCGGCCATGATGGCCAATGAAACGAGATAGGCGATAAGGCCTCCGATCTCCATCAGCTACGTCCTCCAAATATACCCTGAGGTCTGACCAGAAGAATGATGATCATGACGATAAAGGCGACTGCAGGTTTGTACGTCGGCAACAGATAGGCCGTTGATAGCTGCTGGGCAATCCCCATGACCAGCCCCCCGATGAGCGCCCCGTACACATTACCGATCCCTCCTAAAATGGTGGCTGCGAACAGGGGCAGCAGGAAATTCCACCCCATCCCTCCATGGAGTTGCACATCGATCCCATATAGGATACCACCCGCTCCGGCAAGGGCTCCCCCGATNNGGCTTTCCCCATCTTTGTCCGTTGGAGAAAGAGGTAAAGAAGAACGACAAGGGAGAAAACCACAAGGAGGAGAAAAATCTGGTCGGGTCTGATCTTAACCCCGAAGGGGAGTAGAAGGGCCGGACGGATCACCCCAGGACGGTAGAAATGGTAATCCGCTCCCCACAGGATGAGAACGATCATTCGGATAATGAAAGACGCGCCCAACGCCGACATGGCCATGATGACCGGGCTGCTCCGTTTGACGCGAAGAGGCCGATACAAGATGCGATCGAGTAAGATGGAGACGGCACCCACACCGAACATAGCAATCGGGAAGGCAAGCGCCATCCGCCATCCGAATGAGAGCGAACCAAAGGTCGTATCCGGGATACCGAGCCAAGCGAAAAAACCGGTGACCAAAAACAGGGCCATGTAAGCCCCGGCTGTCATGAGATCGCCGTGGGCGAAGTTGGCAAATCTCACGATCCCATATACCAGCGTGAGACCGATGGCCCCCAACGCAGTAATGCCTCCGAGGACAATTCCGTATACGATGAGTTCGAGCAACCTTCACCCTCCGAGGTAGAGCTTACCAACCTCTTTGTTCTCCAGTATGGCCTTTCCCGTATCTTCGAATACCTTTCGCCCCATGGCCAGAACGTAGCCACGATCGGAGATATTCAGCGTCTCTCGGGCATTCTGTTCGACCACCATGATGGCCACGCCTGTCTTATTGATATCGATAATCTTCTCGAAAATCATGCCCACAAGGATCGGGGCCAGACTGGCCGAGGGTTCGTCTAACAGAAGCACCTTGGGATCGAGCATCAATGCCCGTCCCATGGCCACCATCTGTCGTTGACCCCCCGAGAGCTTCCCGACCTTCTCGTCCCGACGCTCCATGAGAAGCGGGAACAATTCGTATATCTCTTCGAGCTTTTTCCCATAATCATCGGTTCTGATAAAGGCCCCCATCTCCAGGTTTTCCTGAATTGTCAGAGAGGGGAACACATTATCAACCTGGGGGACGTAACTCATCCCCTTCCGAACGATCTTATCCGGGCTCTGCCCCGTGACCTCTTTGCCACTCAACTCAACCCTTCCACCTCTCGGTTTCAAAAGGCCGAAAACGGTCTTCAAAAGGGTGGACTTCCCGGCCCCATTCGGCCCGATAATAGAAACGATCTCATTCTCACTCAATTCCACCGAAACGTCATGGAGGATATCCGTTTCACCGTAACCGGAAACAAGATTCTTTGTCTCCAAAACCTTCATCGATACTGGCCTCCGAGATAGGCTTCCAGGACCCGCTGGTCTGACCGGATCTCTTCCGGGGTGCCTTCTGCCAGCTTCTTCCCCTCACTCATGACGATCACAGGGTTACAGAGATTCATGACCAGGTCCATGTCGTGCTCGATAATCAAGAAGGTTATGCCCCCCTCTGCACAGAGCTCTCGTATGTTGTCGGCCAATTTCCTCATCAACGTCCGGTTCACCCCTGCCCCAGGCTCATCCAGGAGAATCATCTCCGGATCGGCCATCATGGTCTTTGCCAGTTCGAGCAGCTTCTTCTGCCCACCCGAAAGGTTCCCCGCATACTCGTCCTTCAGTTCAATTAACTCGACGAATTCCAAGACCTCTATGGCCTTATCTCTGATGTTACGTTCCTGCTTTTTGACGACCCCGGGCCGAAACCAGTTATTCCAAATCTGTTCCCCGTCTTGGCTCTCTGGAACGAGCATCAAGTTTTCGAGGACCGTCATCTGGCCAAACTCCCGGGTGATCTGAAAGGTACGACAGATCTTTTTTTGAAAGATCTTGTGAGGTGGAAGGCCAGTAATTCTTTCGCCCTTGAAGAGAATCTCTCCGCCATCGGGTCTGTGAAACCCTGTCAAGACATTGAACAGGGTCGTCTTACCCGCTCCATTCGGTCCGATCAAACCGGTAATCGCTTCCTTGCCGACCTCAAGGCTGCAGTCGTCAATTGCCTTGAGGCCCCCAAAATTCTTCTGCAAGGATTTCACTTCCAACATTCGATTCGCGTCGATGGCTATGCCCCTTTTTCGCAATAAGGCATTGCAATTAAATAATTTATCGTCTTTTTTGTCAACAGATTTCTATCCGAGAAATCTCTCCATTTGGGGATCCTCTTGTCTCTGGGCGACGTTGCGGAAGGGATCTACTCCTGGACGTACCGCTTGATTTTCAAAACCTTTCTCACGACCTCTTCTGGATTCCTCCCGATGACCCTCACCATGGGCTCCTTGCCCAGATCTCCTCGATCGAAGATGACATCCGGAATACTCCCCTCCTGCAGAACGACTTCAGTCCCCCATTCCAAGGAAGAACCCTCTTTCTTTTTGACATCCGCCGGCTCCTGAGTCCGGTCAAAACTCCTCACTCGCATACCGGCACCCTGACAAGCGGCAAGGATCCCCTCCGAAAAGCGAATATTCATGACAGACCGGAACTCAGGATCGTGTCGCATCAGTGTCAGAATGATCTTTGCGACGTGCCGGGAGGCTCCGAAGCTCGGCGCCGAAACCCTCGCGATCGAATCTCGCAGCCTCGTGAGTCTCCCCGGAAAGGCGGCAACATCATCGTTCGTCTCCGCATAAGGCAAGGCGTACCCAAGGTTGGACTGAACCTCTGGAATCAAATCGCCAATCGCCTTTTCTCTCAGGCGCTCAAAGGCCTTCTTTAGGCTTTCGAGAACGCGATAGCGTTCAGCCTCCCGAGTCATCAGTGCGTAGGGATTGGTCGGACCATGACCTTTCCCGAGGGGCAGGGCGAATCTGATCGCGGCCGCCATGAACGATTTCGCCCGACTGACGGCCTCTTGAACAGAGTTCCCCTTGGCGAGCTCCGTCGCAATCGCAGAGGCAAAGGTGCAACCCGTCCCGTGGGTGTTTTTGGTCTCGATCCTCGGGGTTTGGTATTCGCGAAAATTCCTCCCGTCAAAGAGAATATCGACGATCTCCCCCTCGAGGTGCCCTCCCTTGATGACGACATTTTGAGCACCCATTTCGTGGATTTTCACAGCCGCCTGCCTCATCGACTCTCGGTTGTGGACCGCAAATCCAGCCAGTACCGTTGCTTCATGGAGGTTCGGCGTCACGACAAGGGCCAAGGGGATCAACGCCTCACGGAGTGTCCGCTGCGCGTCTTCCCTGAGTAGAGGGTCCCCGCTTTTTGCGATCATCACCGGATCAATAACGACCCGCCTCAGACGGTACTGCTTGATCTTTCTTGCCACCAGAGCCACAATCTCAGAACTCGAAAGCATTCCGGTCTTCACCGCATCCACGCCGATGTCAGAGACGACCGAATCGATCTGTTTCTCGATGAATTCAAGGGGCAATTCGAAAATAGCCTGCACCCCCACGGTGTTCTGGGCTGTTAGAGCCGTGATGACACTCATTCCGTATCCACCCAGGACCGTGATCGCCTTCAAATCCGCCTGAATTCCCGCTCCTCCCCCAGAATCGGAACCGGCTATGGCCAATATCCTTTTCATAATGAGTCTCCTGCGCTTATGTCGGTCGTCGGTCGTCAGTGGTCAGTTGTAAAACCGCATCCATAGAAATGGATTGGGAATGATAGGCCGCAGCAATCTTCTGAGTATTTTCAAGAACTTCGAAATATGAATCCCTGTGCAACGGACTACGGATAACAAGCAACGAACAACAACTCCCACCGGGTCCAGCTTCGTAAACACCGGGAATTCCAAGAACTCGTGTGTGCTTGGGGATCGCACAAAAAAGCCGCAATTCCATACATCAGAATTACGGCTTTTCGCTCATTTATGGCCGCCTTCCCTTCGTCGGAATTACCCGAACAGGTTCAAGGGGTCATTCCCTGACGCGAGCGCTTTTGCACTCGGTGATTTGGGAATTTCTCAGCCTTTCAGCTCCCCCAGCGAATCTCGCTAATTATTCCTATCCCAATTCCCCAAAACTGTCAAGGAACAGGCGGCCTCGTTTCCTCGAGGAGGGTCGAAGGAATCTCCGATTCATTTCACCGATGGGGGCAAGCGGAATTGACTTTCATCACCGCGAGGAGAGGAGATTACGAGACGCAAAAACCTCTAAAAGCGCACCCACAAGTTTAGACCGTAATGAAATGAGTGTATTTTTGACATTGTTATCATTGATTCGGACGTCGACGGTAATGCGAGATCCTTTTTGCCCCCGAAGAAGCTTTCGGGCCTCATGGGAGACCTTCACAACAACGGCATCGTCTGTCGGGTGAGCTTTTGCTTTGACTTCTCCCTGGGGGGAGAGGTCTCGGGTGGGCCGCCCCCACTGACTTTGTTGCTGCTCATGAGTTCACTGTTTGAGAGGATTGGTCCCAATGGGATTTCGGGTGAAACTCACGCAACTAAGCACCCCGTCGCTCGAGATACATCCCAAGACCCAGGAGAAGTATCGACAGGGCGAGGGGGATTTGAAATACCTCCCTCCCGCCGGAAAGGGCCTTTTTGCCAACGACACTGGGATCCGTGAAGATTCTCTGGATCTCTCTTCCGGAGCCAAGGGGGATATATGTACCGCCTGTCGCCCTGGAGATTTCTTTCAAGATTTCTTCATTTAACTGAGTCCTTACCTCTTTGCCGTCGATCTGGAGCCATTCCTTAAAGCGGCCCTCCTCGTACACTGGAATTCTGGCGCCCTCTCGGGTACCGATTCCTACTGAAACGACGGCAATCCCTTTAGCGCTGACGTCCGTGAGGATTCCTTCCAGGTTTTTGGGACGAACGTGGCCACCGTCAGATAAGAGGAGTATGATTTTCCTCTTTTCATTGTTCTCAAATAAGTCGGCGGCCTCTTGTAAGGCTTTTCCGATACTCGAGCCCTGTGAAGGTGCAGAATCCACATTGATCCAATTTTTCAGCACAAATTCCAAGGCTTGGAAATCGTCAGTGAGTTCGGCCTGCGGAAAACTCTCCCCAGCAAACGTCACAATGCCCAGCCTATTCCCGGCCAGCTCCGGCATAGATCTGAGAAGCGCATCCTTTGCCAGGTCAACTCGAGAGACTTCTGGGCCGGAATCTTCGGCTGCCATACTTTTCGATACATCCAGAATGGCCACCACGTCGAGGGCCCCTTTCATGATCTTTCTGAAATTTCCTAACAGGATGGGCCGTGCAGCCGCCAGAATCAATAGGGTAAAACAGAGGAGTGTCGGAAGGGTCCTGAAGAAGATCTTCCGTCTAAGAGAGAACCGGGAAAACTGAGTAAGGAGCTCCAACCGACCAAATTCTTTGAGAATGCTGTCCCTTCGGCGCAGGCCCCATACAGCGACCCCGAGAACAAGAGGAACAGCCAGCATGGCCCAAAATGCCTTGGCATTCAGAAACTCGATGGACATAGATCTCCTCAGATGTCCGGCTGATCCACACCGTGTCGACCCATCTGGTTTTTGTCCCCCTTATCGTCTCCCGGCTGCTGGTTCAGAGAGGCCTGCCCTTGTTCATCGGGAAATGCCGTGGGATAGAAAACGTAGAGCCTCTCGAGGTTGTATTTACTCTCCCAATCAGTGGGTTCGAGTCGCAGGGATTCGCGATACATTTCGGCCGCTTTTTTTGGCAGTTCGAGTTTTACGAAAATGTTGCCGAGATTGTAATAGGCCCGCTGCTTCAGCGAACTATCTTGGCTTTTGCGAATAACATCAAGGAAATGTTCAGTCGCCCTTTTCAGATTCTCTGCACGGTAGGCCCTCACGCCCATGTTGTAGGAGATGAGATCCTCTGACACGAGAAGACTCTCCTTTGCTTTCTCCAGGTGCCGCTGGTCTAACCGATTCGTTTCTATAGCGCGGACTGCCTTCCCGATCTCGTCGGTGTACCAGAACTTTTGGTAGAAGCCATAGGAAAGACTCAAACAACCCAGGACGATTAAATAGACTCGGATCGGGTAGATATATCTGAAAATCCTCATGGCAGATCTCCTAGCAGAGTTCGATGAAGAGGGTACTGCGCAATACCCTCCAAAAGAGCATCAGGCACAATGCAGCGAAGACCGGTATGGGATAAAGCTCATGAATCTCCCCTTGGACTTCGATTTCGACCATGCTGGGTTCAAGGCGGTCTATGGCCTCAAAGGCGGCAGTCAACTCGCTTGGGGATCCAGCATCAATAAACCGTCCTCCAACTCGGTCGACGACCTCGAGCACGTCACTATTCTCCTGGCGCAAATTGATTCCCACCAGATAGAGATGAACATCCATCTGCCTCAGCTCTTCCGTGATCTTCGCCTTCTTCTTGTCATTAATTCTGGCCTCACCATCGGATAGAAAAACCAGAATACGATTCGCCGATTGTCCCATTTCCCTGAAGTGCTCTGCTACCCTCAGAAAAGGTTCTGCCAAATTCGTTCCACCGTAGAAGGCCATCCCGAGGCGATTGATCTTTTTCGAGATCAGGTCCAAATCTTTCGTCAGTGGCCAGCTTCCGAAAGTTTCGTCACCGAAGACCAGAAGTCCGATCCTATCGTTTTCCCGTTTCTGAATGAATTCGAGAGCCGCCTTTTTGGCGACCTCTATCTTTCGAGGCCCACCCGTCCAATTGAAGGTGTTTTCCATACTATAAGAAAGATCCATGACGAGGATAATGTCCCGGGCAAGAAATCTCTCTTGTTTGACGGCTTCCCGCTTTTGCGGCCGAGCCAGCCCCACCATCAACAGGACCACAATGGCCACAGATAGAGCCACCGGCAGATTCTGCCAGATCCTTGATCTTCCTTCGCCTTCCAGCAGAGAAAGTTGTGAATACCCGAGATAAGCCGCTTTCCTCCATAAAAAGAGAGGCAGGAAAATCACTCCAATGAGCAAAAAGGAAGGGTTAGCCAGCCGTATCATAGCCCACCCCAGGGGGCTCCGCCCGATCTGCCTTATCCAACAGCCCGCTGAACTGCCGCACGATGGACTCCACATCGACCGGGGCATCTCCTTCATAGATGACCTGGTTGATCCTCGTCACCAACTCACTCAGCTCTTCATAGAATGGACAGTCCTTCAACTGCTTAACGATCTCCATCGATGGTCGATTCGCGGCACTCATGCCGCAGGCATCCTTCAAGAAGTCCCGCAGAATCCGATTGATTTCGAAGAACAAGTGCTTCCGATGGTCGTCATAGTTGAAGCAATTCTCCCGTGCTTCCTGGAGGGCCTTCAGGGCACGGTCCCTGGGCGTAGGGCTTGGACTTTCCAAGCCGGCATGCTGTCTGTTTCTGATCATCTGCCTAAACCATGTGAAGAGGGCCAGAACAACCATGAAGCCGCCCAGGCCGGTCGCCGCTTTCCAAATGAAATTGAACCTCCCATCGTGAATAGGCCCCTTGATGTCTTTCATCGGACCGAAGTAGGTCGCTGTCCGTGAGACAAAAACCTCAAAAACCTGTGCAAAGAGGTTTTGATAGTGGTATTTGGATTCCGCTCGATTCCAGTTCTCTTTGGTTGCATAGGAGATACTCAGGGAGGGGAAATTGAGTCTATCCACGGCGATCGCCGGTTGGAAAGACTGGAGCCGGTAGAACACCTTATAGACAGTCCGATCGCTCTTTCGGTGCTTGCGAACCTCCACATCCCGGATCTCAAAGGGTCCGTGAGTTTCGTTCTTTTGGGGAATGTTGACCAAATCGACAACAGTTCCTTCTCGCGCTTCGAGTGTGACAACGAGAGGAATCTCGTCGCCAATATGAAACCCGAAGTTCCGGTGGCACTCAAAATCGATGATGATGGGAAATGTCTCCTCCTCGGACGGGTCCTCTTCACGAGGCTGAACACTGGGTCCTGGCGGGGAGATATTCCCCAGGGTGAGAAAGGCAGTGAGGAATGTGGCGAGAAGTAGCTTCCTCAATGAATTCGTCCCCTCCTACGGGCTAGAAAGAACTCGCTCAATTCCTTGACGTAGTCGGTTTTCTGATGAATCCAGAGACCATCTATGCAGAGGGCATGGAACAGTGCCCTGAGACCTTGTTCTCTTGCCTCGGCGCGTTTCTCAAAGGCCGCGCGTCTTTTGGTTCCTCCCAACCAGACGGTTCTGTTCCTGCCAGTCTCAAGGTCCTTCACGGAGGTGATGCACCATCTTTCCGGAAGCGTCTTTTCTCTCGGGTCCCAAAGGACAATGGGAACGACATCATGGAGAATGGCAACAGATCTGAGCGCCTTATCCAGCAGGTCAAAGGGCTCCTGAAAATCTGAGATCAGAAACACCAGAGACCGCTTTCCTGGGAGTCTCGAAAGGGCCCCGGTCAGGCCTGCCGCTGTGTTTCCTGCGCATCTCGTCTCGAGGATCTTCTGCGGAATCAGAAGCCTATAGTCCTTGGGGTTTCGAAGGGGCCATTGGATTTCAACCCCCGATCCATAGGCGATAAAACCCACTCGGTCGCCACATCTCCAGGCGGCATGAGCCAAGACAGCTGAGATTTCCGCTGCCAATCTCCGCTTTGTCACCCGAACCGTTCCAAAGTCCATGGATCGACTTAAATCGGCCATAAGAAAAACGGCGAGATTGGCTTCGCTCAGGCGAGTGTTCTTGAGGATTTGGTGGCCTCCGGTCCGTGCGGTGGCCGACCAGTTTATGGATCGTGGATTATCTCCGAGTTGGTATTCAGATATTGTCTCGAATTCCGCAGATCCCCCCACGTGGCGGCTGGGCCAAATTCCAAGATCATGTCGGCTCGAATACCATCTGACGTAGTAATCAACCTCCGCAATCTTTGAGAGGATCTCTTTCACGGGATCGGAACTCCGTCCAAGATCTCTTGCATAACCGTTTCGACGCTGAGCCCTTCGGCTTCGGCGGAGAATTCAAGACAGATTCGGTGCCTGAAAACATCGCGAGCGACGGCTTGAATATCTTCGGGATAGACATGTCGACGGCCGTGCAAGAAGGCCTCAACTCGTGCCGAATCCCGAAGGGCCAGGGTCGCACGAGGCGAAGCACCAAGCCTCACACACCCCTCAAGTGACTTCAAGCCAAACTCCCGAGGGAAGCGGGTTGCCCGAACAAGATCAACAATGTACTTATGAGCATAGTATTCCACAGATACTTCTTTTTTGATGTGCTCTCTCAATTGGCAGATATCATGGGGGTCAAGGACCCGGTTGATGGCTTTGACTTTGTCCCGCTGATCGAGATGGACATTGGTGAGGATGTTCATCTCGTGCTCTGGCTTTGGATAGCCGACCACAACCTTAAAGAGAAACCGGTCGAGTTGAGCTTCGGGAAGGGGATAGGTGCCGTCCTGTTCGATAGGATTCTGCGTGGCAAGGACGATGAAGGGATCGGGCAGTTCAAGAGTGTCCTTCCCCATGACCGTAACCTGGCGCTCCTGCATGGCCTGAAGCAGAGCGGCCTGCGTTTTTGCGGGCGCCCGGTTGATCTCATCGACCAAGGCCACATGGCAGTCGATGAGGGGACCCTTTTGCAGCTTGAAGCGATTTCCCACCAGGAGATAAGTCCCGAGGAGGTCACTTGGGAGCATATCGGGGACCATCTGGATCCTCCGAAAGACCGCGCCCATGGCTGACCCTAACGCCGAAACGAGGAGCGTCTTGGCCAATCCCGGAACACCCTCAAGCAAGACATGGCCATCAGCAAGCAGGGCGACAACAATGCGATCAATGGAAGGTGTTTGGCCGACGATGACCTTCTCGATCTCGGCGACGAGGTTGTGAACTTTTTCGATGCCCTCCTCGAAGTCCGATCCTGATCTTTCTTCAACATCAACCGCGAGTTCCATGGGATACACCCCTTCAATGTCAAAAGATGCCACAATATTGTGAAAAGATGAGGCGAAATGCCATTTGGTTCCTCACTTGTGCAATTGCTATGCCAAAGTTTGTCATCTTTCTCGCAACACTTGCTTTCGAACTCAAAATCTCCCCCAAAAGAATAAATCGTTGACATTTCAGCACTAATTTAGTTATTTTGACAAAACCATCCATGGGAAAAATACGAGGAGAGAGGCCATGAAGCTCGAAAGATTTGAAGGTTGCTGGACAGCCATGGTCACTCCCATGCTACCCAATGGTACGGTGGACTATGAAGGCCTTGAAAAAAACGTGGTCTTCCAAGTGAACGCGGGGGCGAATCTTGTGCCGACAGGCACCACCGGGGAGTCACCGACGCTCACGTGGGAGGAACACGATAAGGTCATCGAAGAGACAATCCGAATTTCGGCGGGAAAGGCATTCGTCATGGCTGGCACCGGGAGCAATGCGACCCGAGAGACGCTTCGTGGTACAGAACATGCGGTGGAAAAAGGGGCAGACGCCGTCCTTTTGGTCGATTGCTATTACAATGGACCGAGTTCCCTCGAACTTCGAAATGAATACTATGGCGTCGTCGCCAAGAAGTTCCCTCAGATTTTTATCACCCCATATGTGATCCCGGGGAGGACTGGAACCCAGCTCGAGGTCGAGGACCTTGTGGTTCTCAATCGCCAATATAAGAACGTGAGAGCCGTGAAGGAAGCGACCGGAGATCTCCAACGGATGGCCAAAACGAGAAGGTTGATTGGGGATGATTTTGACATCCTCTCGGGGGATGACGACAAAACCTATGATATGATGACGAGCGAGGAGATAATGGCGAGGGGGGTAGTTTCTGTCATCTCGAACGTTGTTCCAGGTGCTTTAGCGGATCTCACAAGAGCAATCCTCACGGGAAACGGAAACCGGGCCCAGGAACTCAAAGAAGGTCTCGACCCCCTTTTCAAGATCGTTACTGTCAAGACCATGGAAGAATACGAGGGGTTTACAGTCCCCTGCCGATTTAGAAATCCTCTCCCCATCAAAACCCTGATGAACGGCCTCGGCATGCCGTCGGGTCCATGTCGACAACCTCTGGGAAAAATGACACCCAAAGGCGTCGAAGTGGTCCGCAAAACCATCCGGGCNNGGTTGAGGTGGTCCGGAAGGCCATCCGGACCGTCTATGAGAAGAATCCAGAATTTCTTGACCCGATCGAAGCGCATTACAAGATAGATCTTTCCGACCGAATCGCTGATGATCAATACTGGATGTAAGGTGTCTCCAAGAAACCAGCGCTCTCTTCCTCCTCGTAAGTACAGCCTTGCTCCAATGGTCAATATTACCGAATTAGCAATACTCGCGGCAAAATAGTTCTCTCCAGTTAACGACGCGGTCTCCGTATCCCTAAAACTCGGTCACTTCACCGCCGCTTATCGGTCGCCTGGCGCCTGTGTTGACATCGAGGGTCGTCCCAGGCTCGATAGTTCCTGAGCGAGTATATCCGCGGTCTTCCCAATACCCCCCCTCCATCGTATCGGTCAACGTGATTGTCTCCAGCCATTTGCAGCTTTTGTAACCATAGAGGTTCGGAATGACCATCCGGAGAGGCCCCCCGTACTCTCTCTCAAGAGGCTCTCCTTCCACCGCATAGACGAGAATGACCCGTGGGTGATCGAGATCGACGAGCGCCACGGTGGTCTCGTAAGCCCCTCCAAAGCTCGAAAAAGTGGCATGGGTAGCCTGTTTGGTAGGTCTGATGACCCCAACGAAATCACGCCAGAGAATCCCCTCCCACTTTGCCCTCACCGACCAGCCCGAAACCGAGGTCAGCCTCGCATCGACCTGCGATTTGGGAAGATCCATGATCTCCTCCCAGGTGAAGGATTCTTCCTTCTCCACATGGCCCACCACATGGAGCCGATATCGCTCAAAATCGATCTCTGGCATTCCGCCTGCGCTAAAGACCGGCGTCTTCAGACGAGAAAGGATACTCATCGCCGATTACCTCCTGTTGCAGTTTGTTCGCTCTTTACTCTCATAGGGCCAACGTATTGACCGCAGCGAATGGACAATCTCGATGACAAAAAAAGGGCACCCCCCTTGGAGGAGGATGCCCCTTTCGTCCGATCGGGGTCAGACGAACGGCAGCACGAAGGCGAAACCAATGGAGGTGATGACAAAGTAGACGAAGAAGACGAGCAAGAGCCAACCCATGATCTCCCGGAACTCGAGCTTTGCCACGGCCAGCATGGCTATCGCCCAGAAGGGTTGAATCATATCTGTCATCATGTCGCCCCAGGCATAGGTGACCACCGTCTTCGGAATACTGACGCCCAATTCTTTGGCCGCCGGAATGAGATAGGGTGAGGTGATCGCCCACTCGGAACCTCCTGAGGGGACAAGATAGTTGACCAGTCCCGCGTACCAGTACACGAAGACGAGGTAAGTGGACGGACTGCTGATGGCGACGAAAGCTTTCGTGAAGGCGGCCGCCAGAGCCGTGAACTTGAAGAGTCCAAAAATTCCCGCGTAGAAGGGAAACTGGATCACGATACCCCAGACAGCCCCACCAGCCTGTTCGGTGGCTTTGAGAAAGCTCCAGGGCCGCCAATGGAAAATGATCCCCAGCATCAGAAACACAAAGTTGATGTTGTTCAGGTTGATGAATTTGGCAAACCCAGCCGTGCTGATCTCCCAGATGATCCACAGCAGTCCGCCAATTAAAGACAATGATGTTGAAACCGGGCCACCAGTTCATCCATTGGGAGGCCGTCACTTTTCCTGTGGGCCGCTCTGGAGCCTCGTACAACTTGAGTCTCTCGGCCAGCTCGGGTTTGAGCTTGAAGGTTTTCTCTTCCCGGGGATGCATGGCTGCCATGAGGAGCGTGACGACGACGATGATGATGATCACGAGAACGAGATTGTAGCCGCTGAAGATGGTCTCCTTTGTCGAAATGATGTCCGACAGAAGGCCAGC
>JABAOF010038381.1_pt1 | contig 16738 bp, 14 predicted proteins | sample 7062171 | NCBI WGS metagenome assembly JABAOF01 (sample SAMN14538628, study PRJNA623070) | marine sediment metagenome | biome: marine biome [ENVO:00000428]; feature: marine pelagic biome [ENVO:01000023]; material: deep marine sediment [ENVO:00002113] | place: India: Gulf of Khambhat ...
GACTCCTTTTCTTGTTAAACAACAAGTGCAATGAACGCTAGAATATATGATACTGTTAAGATAGAAATCCTGTAGTCATCCCTGTTGATAAACTTCAGTAAGGTATGAGGGATTTTGTTCAAGCAGGGAGGAACATGATGAAAGGGATTAAAATCGTCGTCGATAGTTGCTGTGATCTTCCCAAGGCCGTCCTTAAGAAATTTGATATCACCATGGTTCCGGTCAATATCCACATCGGCGAGCAGTCGTTCGAAGATGGAGTCGAGATCAATCGGGAGACCTTGTACCGAAATATGGCAGAAGGGATCATCCCTACAACCTCGCAGCCAGCCCCAGGCCGATTCTTTGAGGTCTATCGACGATTAGCGGAGAGGGCGAGGACGATCCTTTCCATCCACATCACATCCAAATTGAGCGGCACCTACCAATCGGCCATACTTGCCCGCGAAATGCTGCCCGACCTCGACATTCGGGTAATCGATACATTATCCGCCTCAATGGGAACTGGTTTCATGGCTCTGGCTGCAGCGAAAGCCGTCGAAGCAGGCAGGACATTGAAGGAGATCATAGAAGGGATCGAACGGCTCAAAGAACGGATGAGTATTCTCGCCACTGTGGACACACCAAAATACCTTCAATTAAGCGGTCGGGTCAGCAAACTACAGAGCAGCATAGCCTCGATGCTGGATGTTAAACCGATCATCAAGTTTCAAAACGGTTTAATCGAAGCTATCGGAATCGTGCGTACCACCAGGACAAAATCGCTCGATCGACTATTAGAATTTACCGGTGCGGCTGTTGGTGAGACGGAAGAGGTAAACATAGCCGTTGCTCACGCGCATTCCCCAGAGGATGCTCAGAGGCTCAAGCAGAGGATCGAAAACCGGTTCATATGCAGCGAGATTTTCACCGTTGAAGTGACCCCCGCCCTCGCGGCAATTGGTGGTCCCGGTTTGATCGGCATTGTTTCGTACACCAAAGAAGGTAATCTAACCTGATATTTCCTAACCAAGCTATCATGCACATCTCTTGCGATCCTTGATTCTCAAAACGTTGATCGCAGTGGTATATCGCTGTCAGACCAGAGATGCCAAATTCCAGCCAACACCGTTGACACACCCAATGATCAGTCGGAACTTCATATCTATGCGTTCATACATTTATCAGCGTATGTTCTAGAACTGAATTCCCAACGATGACCCGAGAACAGGACCGCAAACGGTAATTAGATATACAAAGACCTGTATTACAAGGAAATGCTCATCCTTGGAAAGGAGCCCGTGTTGCTGGATCCCATTGATGCCGTCCTCATCGGAGCAGGCCAGCGAGGAGCGAACGATTTTGGATCCTACGCTCAGCGCCATCCTGATCGACTCCGTTTTGTTGCCGTGGCGGAGCCGGTCCCAGAACGACGAACTTACTTCGCGCGACAACATCATATACCTCTGGACGAACAGTATGAGCATTGGCGAGATCTGCTCTCTGCACCCCAGAAAGCCCAAGGGGCGTTGATTTGCACGCAGGACCAGATGCACGTGGAACCAACGGTTACCGCGTTGAGAAGAGGGTATGATGTTCTGCTAGAGAAACCCATCGCCACCACCCCTGAGGGCTGTGTTGAGGTCATTGACGCGGCTGCTGAAACCGGCCGTCAGCTGCATATAGGTCATGTGCTTCGTCATACTCACCACTTCCAGAAACTCAGACAGATTGTCCACTCAGGATTGTTGGGAGAATTGATCAACGTCGACCATCGCGAAAATGTTTCCTGGTGGCATATGGCGCACAGTTATGTGCGAGGTTTATGGGCGAAGAGTTCCGAAAGTAGTCCGATGATCCTGGCAAAGTGCTGTCATGACTTTGACATCTTGTTGTGGATCCTTGGGCGGAAATGCGAACAATTAGGCAGTGTTGGACAGCTCATACATTTTCGACCTGAAAAAGCCCCTCCCGGTGCAACTCAGAGATGCCTCGACGGTTGTCCCGCCAGCGAAGACTGCCCGCATTATGCGCCCTTTATCTATATCAAATTGCTTCCACTATGGCGTGACATCGCAGACACATCAACAGGACTGGTGAACCTCGCTGCAGAAGCGCAACTCAGAGCACCGAAACTTCTAAAGAACGTCAGTAGGGTTGCACCTCCCTTGCGTCAAATCAGTAATTACCGCGGCTGGCCTCGTTCAGTTCTCGCGCTTGAGCCTTCAGATGATGCGGTCCTTGAAGCGCTACGTGATGGTCCTTATGGACGGTGTATTTATTTCTGCGGAAACGATGTGGTTGACCACCAGGTCGTGCTCATGCAGTTCGAAAGCGGTATATCCGTCTCTCTCACCATGCACGGACATTCTCACAATGAGGGCCGGAGCACGCGCATCGAGGGCTCACGCGCCACACTGAAAGCTTTCTTCGGACTGGGGGGGGTCTTGGATCGAGATTCATGAACACAGGACCGACCACTTTACTCGTTACGATACGACAGGCGACATGAAGCGAGCACATGGCGGAGGCGATGTCGAATTGTTGAACACTTTTGTAGATAGTCTCAGGAGGGGAAACAATCTCGAGTCACTTATGATCGCACGACAAGCCTTGCATGGCTACCTTCTGGCTTTCGCCGCTGAAAAAGCTCGGCTTGGAAATCAGGTCGTGGATATGGAGGCGTACACCGAATGTTACGTGCCCTCCAAGGATTAGTATTTCTGACAATTGAACATTCACTATTGTCTGTATATGAACAACACGCACTGTGTAGGTAGGGACAAATCGAGAATTTCATTATGTTGGGAGAACGCATTGGCCAAGGTATGGCAAATGATTATGAGTCTCAATTTTTTGGGAATGGGCTGGTGATCGTTTATGATAGTACCAGGCAGGTAGATTGAAACTGCTGTTATGGAGAATAAAATGCCCAATCGCTCCTCTCCAATTCCGGAAGCAGCCTGGAAACGCCGATTCGATCAGAAGTTGGAAATGCCTGGGCGTCCAAGTAACCTGGTCTCCCTTCGGAACATTTTTCAATGGATCCCCATGATCTTGAGGTTCCGCTCAAAACTCAAACAGGACAAAGTTGCGAGGCGCGAATCGGTGATCGATATCTTCCAGTCGCTTCGAACAGGGCCCACTATGGGGGTTCCTCTTGGTGGCATCGGCGCCGGCAGCATCACCCGTGGCTGGCGCGGCGAATTCAGACGATGGCAGCTTCGTCCGGGCATCTATCACTACCAGCCGGTCTTCGCTGATCAATTCTCGATCTTTGTGCAGCATGAGGGGGAAGAGCCAAAGATCCAGACACTATCATCCGATCGACCGGAGAATGGGTATTTATCAAGCTGGCGGTGGGGGATGAATCCAGCATGCGCCACCTACCATGCCCTCTTCCCCAGAGCATGGACGGTCTACGAGGAACCGGTGCCAAATATCCGCCTCACATGCCGTCAGCTATCCCCTGTGATCGCCAACAACTATCGTGAGAGTTCATTTCCTGTGGCATTGTTCGTGTGGTATATCGAGAACCTCTCCTCAAAACCGGCTAAGGTCGGATTGATGTTCACATTCCAGAACGGAATCGGATCGACTAACGATTCCGCAGGCGGGCATCTCAATCGTCCGTTTCAACTCTCCAAGACCGACACCAACGGTCGAGAGCGAAAGATCGTCGGTGTCTCTCTGAAACACATTCATCGTCAACAGAAGGCCGTGAGCGATGAGGATCGATCAGCGCCTCTTGAAATCTTTGAAGACCCTCTAACCTTCACTCTCGCGATGGAGAGTATGCCCCAATTCCACACGAGCTATCGTAATCGTTTTATTACTTCCAGTGATGGAGCGGATCTATGGGACGACTTCGCTCAGGACGGCAAATTAAAGATCAGTAGGGATATCCGTCCTTCAGCTGAAGCGGAGACGATCGGCGCAGCTTTGGCTGTCACACTGGACATAGAATCAAATAGTTCTCAGGAAGTGGTCTTCGCTTTAGCTTGGGACATGCCTCTGGTGAGAACGGGTTTTGGGACAAAATTCTTCCGTCGCTACACGCGATACTATGGTCGAGGTTCCAACGCGGCACCATCGATTGCGGCTGACGCGCTTATTCATTACCCAGCCTGGGAGGATAAAATCGTATCCTGGCAGAAGCCGATCCTCGAGGATGGCACCCTTCCCCTCTGGTATAAGACAGCCCTGTTCAATGAACTCTACTACATCGTCGATGGCGGGACGATGTGGGTATATCGAGCCGACGGTGAGGACCATTGGCGGGACGACATTGGGCGATTCGCATATTTAGAAGGTCAAGAATATCGGATGTACAACACCTATGATGTACACTTCTACGCTTCCTATGCATTGAGTATGCTCTGGCCACGACTGGAACTGAGCCTGCAACGGGACATCGCCGAATGTGTTCGCAACGAATATCCTGAAGAACACTGGTTGATGACCTCGGGCGAGTTCAGCCCTCGCAAGAAGAAAAGTATCGTCCCCCACGACATCGGATCACCCGGAGAGGATCCGTGGACAAAAGTCAACGCTTATAACTTCCACGATGCGAACCGCTGGAAAGATCTTAACCCAAAATTCGTCTTACAAATATATCGTGATTACATCGCGACAGGAGATCGATATTTCCTCGCCGATGTATGGGATGCTGTTCATGAAGCCATCGAATACATCAAACGTTACGATCAGGATGGTGACGGACTGATAGAAAATGAAGGCATCCCCGACCAGACATACGACGCGTGGGCAGTGGACGGACCGAGCGCCTACACCGGGGGATTGTGGTTGGCTTGTTTGAGCGCAGCCGTTCGCATGGCCGAAATCCTAGGTGAGCAGGAGATCGCGAATGGATATCGGAAGATGTACCAGATGAGCCAGGCCTCGTATGAAGAGAAACTCTGGAACGGGCGCTATTACAACTACGACAGCAGCTCAAGCGGTTATCATGACAGCATCATGGCCGATCAATTAGCTGGACAATGGTACGCCCATGCGTGTGCGCTTCCCCCAATTGTGAAGCCTGAGCGCGCACGCAGCGCGCTGGAAACGGTGTTCAAGTTCAACGTGAAGCAGTTTCATGGGGGTAGGATGGGAGCCGTGAACGGGATGAGACCCAACGGTCAAGTGGACCGAACGAGTATTCAATCGCGTGAGGTCTGGACCGGGACGACCTACGCCCTCGCAGCAGCGATGCTCCAGGAAGGAATGCAGAATCAGGCCTTCGAGACGGCGAAAGCTATCTATGACGTGACCTACAACGAGAGGGGATACTGGTTCCAAACCCCTGAAGCATGGGACGAGGATGGGAATTACCGCTCTCTGGCTTTTATGCGGCCGCTTTCGATTTGGGCGATGCAGTGGGCACTAGAGCGCATCAAAGAACAACCGGACAGATAGACAGTGAATGCAGAGTAGTCATAACGGGAGTTGGTTAGACATTAACTTCCGTCCGGTTTGTACAAGAAGNNCAAGAAGGATCAAGGGCGATTATCCAAATCCGGCGATAAGAAGCGGTATGAGATGACACAACGATCTGAAGCCTTCGTCCATGTATACACCGGTGAGGGCAAGGGAAAGACCTCCGCTGCATTAGGTTTGGCGCTGCGCGCTTCGGGCCACAGGATGCATACCTACATCGGTCAATTCATGAAAGGAACCCATTATGGGGAGCTCGATGCACTTCGGGAAAACCCGTTCATCACGATCGAGCAATATGGGGACGTCCGCTGCATCCGCCGCGAGGAGGTCACCGAAGAGCATAAGATTCAAGCCCGGGAGGGTTTGCAGAAAGCGAAGGAGGCGATGTTATCGTCCCAGTACGACATCGTGGTGTTGGACGAGATCAACATCGCTATTTGGTTTGGATTGCTGACACTTGAAGAAGTGGATGCCTTTCTCGATGCACGTCCTGCGCACATCGAATTGATCCTCACTGGTCGACGTGCACCGCAGGAGATCATCGACCGGGCGGATCTTGTGACCGATATGCGTGAGGTAAAGCACTATTTCCATGAGGGTGTAAAAGCGCGCGACGGAATCGAGCGCTGAAATAAACACTGCACCCGCTGGCCTCAGCCTGCGTTCCTCTCCGCACTCTTAAGGGTGCGACCACATCTGATTTCATGTTCCTGAGAACACGCATTTTCGGTAATCATCATAGGGGTGCATGGCCATGTGCCCCTGCCTATATTGAATGTCATTCCGAAGAGCCATGCGAAGAGGAATCCCTAGGCTGAAGCTTCTTTGTTCGATACATCATAGGGATTCCTCGCTCCTGTTACTCGCTCGGGATGACATCTGCCATTTAATGGTATTTCTCTCCCCTGCAATTTGCAGCTTGTGCCTTGTGACTTATACCTTCTCGTCACTTGCCATAGTTCATGAAGTACGCTAAGGTTCTGGGCAGCCTTAATAGGGATATCGTAAATGCGATCCCCGCTTTCCTTACTTTTCGTCTGGACCCTCCTCGGAGCTGTTGCTGTCTTTCTCGCCATGATAGCCCTGAGGAGATCCACGCGAAGGAATCCTAGACAACGACGTGGATCCGGGAACATCGTGGCGTCAGGAGTCAACTTCCTGGTGTTAACCGCGGTGGTGCTCTGGGTGATCTTGATCCTTCTTTATTTCTTCCTTCGTTAGCTGCAATTGAATTACGTCTTCATCTATTAAATTCGAGGAGCGCCAATGAAAGTCACATCCTGGATCTTGTTAGCAGTCGGGGTCGTTCTCCTCGTGGTATCCGTCACAGGGATACAGAACGCAGCTCGAGTTCTCGAGATCATCAAGATTCAAGGGTCCAATCCACCTACGACGATCATTACACCATCCAGTGCTGAAGAGAGTGCTAGGCCGATAATCTTGATCGGCCATGGATTCGCTGGGTCCGGTCTACTCATGCGAGGTTTCACCTTCTCACTCGCGCATGCTGGATATACCGTCATCTCCTGGGATTTCAACGGTCACGGCGCCAATCCAAGCCCCCTCTCCGACGCGATGTCTGGCGAGGCCTTAGTGGAGAATGCTGAAGCCGCGCTCGATGCAGCCGTGGGGTTAGGTCTCGATCCATCCAAAGGCATAGCGATCCTGGGTCACTCGATGGGAAGTGGTGTCGCTCTCGCTTATGGGGTCAAGCATCCCACGACAGCTGCCACGATCGCTGTCTCACCTATGCCAAGAACTGTGACACTTACACTGCCCCGTAATTTGCTCCTCATGGCCGGAAGCCTCGAGCAGCGCTTCGTACAAACTGCCGAAAAGCTGCTTTCGGATGCGGGTGGACCCGGAGGCGATCCATTGGATGGAACGGCCCGCGAGCTGTACGTCGTCCAAGGGGTCGAACATATCTCGATCCTCTTCGTATCTGACAGTCACCAGACCGCTCGAGAGTGGTTGGATGCGACCCTCGGTTCTCAACCAGGTGCGATAGAGTACACCGACCGGCGTATGATCTGGTATAGCCTCGGAATACTTGGGGTCCTTTCTCTTTGCTGGGCGATCACTCCCCTGATTCATAGTTCACAGCTGGCATCCACCTTCGATCGGCCACTATGGCGCCGTTTGACCGCTCCGATCGTCGGCGCGCTACTTGCCACGATCGCCCTCTGGTTACTGGGAAAGGCGGGGCTCGAGATAGGCAGCCTGCTCGGGATCATGGTCGGCGGTTATCTCTTGTTTTGGTTTGCTTTGTCGGGATTGATCAGTCTGATCTTCCTCCAAAAAAAGCTCTCGCTGCCCTCAAAACGCTCGTTGTTCGGGGGATTGATCGTCTTTACCGCGCTGTGGCTTGGAGTCGGATTGCTCGCTTATTTTGTATGGTTGCCATGGTTGTTGATTCCGAAGCGACTGGTGCTTTGGCCTTTGGGAGCGCTACTCGCGCTGCCATGGTTTCTTGCGATCGGGGAGACCATACGTGGTGAAGGATTCCTTGAGCGCTTGCTCGGATGGTTGTTGAACACTCTCGTGCTTGGGGCTGGCTTCGTTCTGGCTTTACGTCTCATCCCAGAGTTGTTCGTCCTGGTCCTCATTCTACCCGTCCTCCCCATCGTCAACGGCCTGCTTGAGCTAGGGACGGCGCGCCTCCCTGGGAGTTGGCCCTTCGCCATCAGCGGAGCGTTGTTTATGAGCTGGGTGGTCTTAGCCGTTTTCCCCATGGTGTGATCTTCAAAGAAGATACAACCGGATGATGACTTTGTGTGTGAATTAGGGAACTAATCACATCGGGCGGGCGTTAATAGGATGGATGACCCTCATGGGAGGATACGAGATGTCCTTATGTAATCATAGCAGGATGCGTCCGAGTTTTGCCTTCCTCCTTCTCCTTACCGTGCTCATATCCGGCTGCAACTCTGCCAATGAAGTAAAGCTTGACATTGGCGATAGTGGAAGTCAGGTAGAGGTTAAGAAAGGTCAAACCCTGGTCATCTCACTCGAATCAAATCCGACCACAGGATATGGGTGGGAGGTGATGAAGATCAATGATTCGATGCTGGAGCAGATGGGTGAGGCTGAATTTAAAACTTCACCATCTCATGATGTTGTCGGTGCAGGCGGCGTGGAGGTTTTCCGGTTTCAAATCAAAGAAGTAGGCACAACCTATCTTGAATTAGGTTATCGACGATTTTGGGAAGAAGATGTAGCGCCTCTGATGATCTATTCCCTCTCAATCGTGGTTCACAAATAAAGCGGAAGACGAGAGGAAATTCCTTATCTAACACAGCGTGGTCCGGAGACTTAGGTCTCGGATTCACGCACTTCTTGCAACAGATTACACCATCATGCATCCCCCACGCAGCAATATTGTGGCTATGCGCATACGATCGTGAATCCTCCAATTTCGCTCTTTGAAATGGCCGGCGCTTGCACACCGCCCCTCATCCATATAGAATGAAGGCTTGGGTCCTTTGATCCAATGTCGATCATTCCTAGTATTAAGATGGGATGGCAAGAGCACGAAAATCCATCAAGCGAATTTTCACATAATTCGAATTACCTGTTGGAATCGCATCTCAGCTGGCCCCGTCACCCCACCCTTTCCAATTCTTCCTATAGGGATCGAACGATAACGAATTCACTTCTGAGACGAACGGTTCTGATCGAGGCAAACCTTGCACAATAGCCGGTTGGAGTGCGAGGCCAACCACCTGATATTTACAGGAGATAGAAGAGAATCAGGGATGAACACGATGACCTGTAAATCGATCGAAAGGTCTGGGGTTGATACCCATTGGCTATACTTTCATTGGATGGATAAGAATCTTGCGTTTCGGGCTAAGGCCAGCTCATCCATGTGTAATCTATCCTTGATTGAACTGAGAAAATGACAGCGTTAACATCACTCTTCAAACACGCGATCACGCCCCTCGCTTTCGACAGTTCGAAACTTCATCGAGAGCGTCTCGTAGACATGATCCACACTGAGCTCCCGCGCAAGCTCATCGTCATCATCGCTCCAGCAGGATATGGAAAGAGCATGCTTTTAGCAGACTTTACCGCGCACACGGAATACCCCGTTTGCTGGGTCAGGTTAACCGAAGCGGATCAGGACGTGATGAGATTGACCAGTGTACTGGCGGCTTCGCTCCAGAAACGCTTCCGCCGTCTACGAGGTCAGCCCGATCTCGAAGCGCTTTCCAACTCCCCGCCCGAAGCCCTGGCTCGAGCCTTCGTCGAATTGATTTCGACTCACATCGATGAGACTCTCGTCGTCGCCCTTGACGACGTCCACTTGGTTAATCCTTCAGAAGCGGTGATGACTTTCCTGAACACTTTTCTGATGGAAGGTCCCGCCCATGTCACACTTCTCGTCGCCGGAAGGGAACTTCCCGAGCTGTCCCTCGCAAAACTGGTCGTTGATGGTGAGATGGCAGGCATCAGCCTTCACGATCTCGCGCTAGATCGCGACGAGTTGGCTTCTTTCGCTCGACAGTTTTCCAACGTTGAACTTGAGGAGGACGATATCGAGCGCTTGCTAGAGGAGACACAGGGGTGGATATCCGGGGTCTTACTCTCGGCGGTGTTGATACAGGATCCTTCGGCTCGCATGGTTCAAGAATCGCGTCCGATGGTTTATGAGTATCTCGCCTCGGTCGTGCTCAACCAGCAGAAAGAAGACGTTCGTCGATTCTTGCTCGACTCTTCCATTCTGCCCATTATGACGGCTGATGGTTGCGACCAAGTCCTTCGCAGGGAGGATAGTCAGCGATACTTGACACAGCTCGTTCGTAATGGGCTTTTCACCACCTCAACCGACTTGACGCNNATACCATCCCCTCTTCCGCCAGTTCCTCACGGACACGCTCTCGGCGCGCGATCGCAAACGATTGAGATCGCTGAGAAGACACGCCGCGGAGTATTTGTCGACCCACGATCGACCAGAGGAAGCCGTTGAGATGTACCTCAAAGCCAACGCAACTACACGCGCCGCGGCTCTGATCGAGAAGTATGCACAAAGGATGTTCGAAGCGGGACGCATCCAAACCCTCGAGCTATGGGGTGAACGCATAAATGACACGGAGGCTTTAACGCCCAGCTTGTACCTCTTTCTAGCGACGGCTTATGGCGACAAAGGATACCTCGATGCTGCGGAGGAGGCCCTGAACCGCGCCTTCGCAATGCTCGAGGTCGGGAAACCAAGCAAGACCAGAAGGATTCACGCGAAGAATGTGCAGGGGTTGATCGCGCTGCAGCGTGGGCGTTATGATCAGGTTTTCAGAACGGTCGAAGAAGCTGAGCGCTTGCTCACGCCCAGGAGCAGCCGATTACGGAAGGCGACTTGTCTACGTTTAAAGTCACGTGCTATCTACGAGTCAGGTGGTGATCTCAGTGAAGCCGAATATCTGGCGACGGAAGCAATTGAACTGCTCGAGAAGACCGATGATCGCTACGCGCTGGCTGCGGTTCTTTTTGATCTCTCTTTATACCAAAATGCGCTCGGGAAACATCTTGAGAAGCAGGTGACCGTTCTGCGTACCCATGAAGTTCTGAAAGAAATCGGCGCGCCCTTACCTTTGGCGATTTCCTATAATAATCTTGCTTTCTCCGCATATCTCGAGGGACGCTATGATCTAGCATTCCAGTTGTTTAAAGAAGGATTGAAGCTTGCCCATCAAGCTGCAAGCCCAATCTATCAAGCGATGATCCTCTACGGTCAGGCGGATTTGTTCTCCGACCTCGGCTTTCATTTTCAGGCGGCCGAGCTCTACGCGCAAGGCTTGAGGCTGGTGACCCCTCTGGATCATTTCGACCTCATGCGTTATGGCTATGTTCAAACCAGTGTGATGCATAGACGCTGCGGTACGAGCAAGCTGCCGCTCGAATGGCTTACGCGCGCCAAGAGTTTGGATTGCAAACGCGAGCGGCCGTCAGCAATGGTCAAGATCCAGACTGCGGCCGCCTTGATGGATGCTTCACCGAACGAAGCGCGGGGCACCCTCTTAGATATCTTGCATCAACCCAAAGTAGATCTTCATGCACACGAAAGGACCCTTCTCCTCTTCTTTCTGGCACGGCTATCGCTGCTTGAAGAGGATTTCGACCAAGCGATCGTCTACCTTGCACAAAGCTTGGATTGGGTCGGAGGGCATGGCGCGGAACAATATATCGCTGGGGAGCTGATGTACGATGTCGAGTTCCGCGAATTTGCCGGTCAGAACCTATCAGAACACCCCACCATGGCCGTGATCCAGCAACGGTTGGAGTTGATGCGAAGCGTAGCTCGCAGTTATCAAAAACCTCCTCAGGAGGTCAGCACTCCTGCACAACTGAAGCTGACCGCATTTAGCGCCTCCGAGATCCGACATGAGGGGGAGCGCGTTACCGGCATCGAGCCACTGCCCAGGCAGCTCATCTTCTATCTGGCAGATCGCGGTCAGGTGGATCGTGACGAGCTGCTCGAGGCTTTCTGGTCCGATGTGCCGGTCGGACGTCAGGCGGCAAGTCTGTACACCGCCATGCACAACATCCGGCGTTTCTTACCCGAGGAGATCATCACCATCGAGGGTTCTGTGTATCGCCTTAATCCAGGGTTTGCGATCGATTACGATGTAGCGGATTTCGAACACGCGGTCCTCGTCGCAGAAGGCATGCCTCTGGGTGATCCTCGTCGCCTCTTTGCACTGACCGAAGCCATTCATGCTTACACCGGAAGCTTCCTGCCCGAGTACGTGGCTGATTGGATTCTTGAGCGACGCCGTGAGCTCGAAGGTAAATTTCTCGAGATCCTCGCCCTGCACGCTGACGAGGCCTTGACTCGTGGGCGCCCTTTAGAATCGCTGGAGAGCCTGGGTCAAGCGTTGAGACTCGCCCCTCTGCGAGACGATCTCAACTTGCGGTACATTCAACTCTTGGCACAGTTGGAGCGCCGGAGCGAGGTCGTCGGGCATTATCAGAAATACACCCGCCTCTTGGCCAACGAACTCGGACTCGACCCCCCCGATTCGGTCCGCGAAGCGTATTCCCAACTGATCAAATAATCCTTCAAAACGAATCTTCACCACACGGTTATTAGGTTATCCGGAAAGATCTTTGTGAAGTGGGTCAGAGAGACAGAACTTGAAGAGCGAATTCAAGTTCATTTGTTCTATAGGGATCGGGGATTGGGGATCAGGTGCCTGGGCACCTGGGCCCTTTGGTACCTTGGCATCTAGGTGCTTTCAAGTAGGCTAATGTTGCCAATCTCTCTTCGAGGTGTACTTTCCCTCATCACTCCTCCAAGTGAGGAGGACTGGAAAGTATTGGCTCAGAGGGACGGAGCTTGGAGGGAGATTCAACGACGCTCTTTGTCAGGGGGTGTGGGGGCGGCAGTCCGCCCCCACAATCCCCCCGCTGGGGGGACAATAGGGGGGAAAAATGATGAGAAGATGACCCCAAAACCATAGCATTGATCAAGAAAAATCAAGATATTTCAATTCCATCACTTAAATTGAGTCGGGATGGAACAAAGGGACAGGATTCCAATGGCGAAGTCCACGTGTTTATGCGAGGGGCATGGGAATCTGTTCACTTTCTATCTTTTCATCCTAAGGATTTCTTAAGGGGTCATGTTGTAGCCTATACATGAGAGGGAAGATCTTTCAAGGAGGTTGCTATGGCCAGCGCTCGTTGCCCGCATTCTGGCGGACCCGGTGGAACCTAGTAGCTAACCGCCAAATCCTTATAAAAAAAAGAACATACCGCCCGGCAGCGATAGCGTTCGCTGCCTTTGCGTTCAGAGGACATCAAAAGACGCGACAAGGAGGGAAACCATGTCAATGCTTGCACTAGACAAACTGTTGGGACGATCGACCATCGATCCCAACGTCTTGGAGGCTTTCAACGAGGGACGGATCGATGAAGTGTTGAACGAGTATGATTTCTCACCCGAGATCCGTGGTCAGCTTCGTGATCTGGAAGCCGAGAACTTCAGTGAGTTTGCTCTGTTGGCCTATCAAGTTATCGAGAGGTTGACCGTGGACGAGCAACAGCTCCTCATTCCCAATCCAATGGAGGGGCTGCTGCCAGAGCACTGTCAGGCAAAGGAAGAACAGGCGGCATGATCCTTTGTGTACTTAGCAGGCGCCTGACCTCAGAACTGGTCAGGGAGAAACAACTGATCTCTACGCGTAGTGGGATGCGTCGTTTCCCGTCTCCGGTCAGTTCCCTGAGCCGATCTGAGGGGGGCCATGGGTGGAGCTGTCGGGTGATTCGATTATTCTCAACGGCCGTTGGTCCCCGACAGTTCCGCCCTTTCCTCGATCTTGGGGAGGACCAGCTTCTTCCACGCCGGGTACAGCGACACGCTGCCCAAGAGGGTGATCATGAAGGGCGCTCGCGCCCCCAGGCTGTTCCACAGTTGGCCGCCGATCCAGGGGAACGGAAGGGTAAAAATACCGTTGCTCGTTGCCACCAGACCGTATGTGATCCCACGTATCTTCTGGGGAACGCCCCTGGCGATCAGGGAGCTGAAGGACGGTTCAAGTGTGGCTCCGCCGACGCCCAGCAGGAACCACGAGAGGGCGAAGCCCAAGAAACCGGTCGCCATCAGGAAGACAGCGATGGAGAGAAACTGGGCGGCCATGCCGATCACGATGCACACCCGTTCACTGGTCCTATCGACCAGCCATCCCGCAGGGTAGCTAGCCGCTACCCAGGCGATGCCAAAAACGCCATCCAGAAAGCCGATGCCGCTCTTGGTCAGCCCGCCGATGTCGGTCAGGTAGACCGGCATCAGTTCGAAGGAGATCTTCAAGGCGCTGTCGCGGAAGGCGTCGGTGATCAGGATCCAGGTGATCAACCCGCCCGAGATCGCCAGCAGGATCATCTCGCGCAGGGAAGCGGTCAGAGAAGCCAAATCCGTCTTCCCCTCCTCGGGTTCCTGTGGAGCGCCACGGATACGGATCAAGATAAAAAATATGACCGCGGCCAAAGCCGCGGTGAACGCGGTGGCGGCGAACATCCAGCGGTAGCCGTAGTTCTGTCCCAGCAATCCCCCCAGCGGAGGGGCGAAGATCCAGGCCAGTTTGCGGGTGGTCTCGGCGAAACCGAAAGTACGCCCGCGCATCTCCTCCGAGGTCTGGTCGGCGATGTACGCGTAGTAAGAGGGGATCCACAACGCGGTGGAGATTGCAGCTGCTGCCGGGGCGATCAAGGCGATCTGCCAGCTTGGCGTGAGGGCGAAGACTACATACGTCAGCACACCGAACACGCTACCGATCTGCAGCGCCCGCAGCCTGCCGATGGAGTCGGATATCCAGCCGCCGAGGATGCGCAGCAGGAGTGGGAAGACCAGCGAGACGGTGAAGAAGAGACCAATCTGAAGGATGTCGGCGCCCAATTCGCGCAGGAAGACCGGCACCTGAACGGTGGTCATGCTGAACGCGGCCTCGACGAAGAACATCGCCAGCAGGAAGATCAAGAGCTGTCCTGTGATGAGGGGGCGCTTCGTCGTTTGTTTCAAGTTGGTTATCCGGGCGGTCAGCGTTTTTCGGTTGCCAGATGGATTAGCGAGATGCGTGCGAGCGTGAGCCGGGCTGGGATGGGTAACGACGCTCGCATTGTGCCATCAGGGGGCCGAGAGGGCAAATCAAAGGAGGCGCTTTATGCGGCAGAAATCCTTCTACTAAGAGGTTTGCACGATGAACCACGATGGTCTGGATATTCACGATCGGTACAACACACCCTACTACATGATGCTTCCAGTTTCCCTGCTCCTTGGAGCCGTCGGCTACGTTTACACGATTTTCACCTCCACCAAGATCGTTCTGGACATCGCTCTTTGGGTGGCCCATGCATTAGTCTTTCCCTCTGACATTGTGATGCTATAGAGGTGGTGGAGTTAGGGGATCGAGGTACGCGGAAAGCAGTTGAAAGATGAAGGTCATTGTGATCGGAAACGATGACCTCGATCGGGGTGAACCATGGACAAATCAATGCAACTTGAGAGAGAGCTTGATGAACTGGCTCGACGGATTAGTGAAAAATACAATGGCGCACTTGTCGCTATCGTGCTTGCGGGTTCCGAGAATGTGACTTTACCCAGATGTGTCACAGGTTTCTCACACCATGGCGAGGGAAGGAAAAGCCGTCTTAAGGATTTGATAGCGATCCTGCAGACATCGATTCAGACAGAGACATTACGCCAATTTGGTGATATGGGAGCGAGGCGAGGTGTGATGGAGAATGATGATGTAGGCTCAGGGGGAGGGCTTGAGTTCTTTGAATAGATATGGGGGATGAATAGACGAATTATTTGCCTTCAGGTATTAATCCTCTAGAATCATGATCAAGATCTGTTGGGGGATCGCTCAACATCCACTATTAACTTCACGTCTCACCACGCATCATCCCACTTTCGCTCACATTCCGCATATCCCCCGAGATGAAATGTTATCCGTAATGTATTCCGTATATTTACTAGTTGGGCCGCATTACATTCTTTGAATCTAGTTTCAAAGGGAGGTTCCTAATGTTCATCATATTCGGAACAAGGGGCGTCACATATTCTTCAGGCTCGGGATCATTTTATTGTCCATCATGCACAATAAGCAATCCTTATGAACATAAACGGGTTCGACGTTTCTTCACACTCTTCTTTATACCTATTATCCCGCTCAACCTTCTTGGAGAGTATATCGAATGTCAGTCATGCAAAGGCACGTTTAAGCTACAGGTGCTGAATTATGATCCTCAAGTCGCATCTCAGAGATTCGAGGCCGAATTCCATCGCGCACTACGGCGAGTGATGTTGCACATGATGATTGCAGATGGAGAGATCCAAGAGTCCGAGATAGATATGATTCGAGGCATCTACAGCCGCGTAACAAAATCTCAAGTTTCCACTGATGATTTGATGTCCGAGGCTGATACTATCAAACGGGAGGCTATAGGATTGCACAGTGACTTGGTCCAGCTTTCTGGCTCTCTGAATAACATTGGAAAAGAGCTAGTAGTCAAGGCCGCAATAAGTGTTGCCGCCGCAGATGGTCAATTCCAAGAGGAGGAGCGAAATCTCATCGTCGATATTGCCACTAGGCTTGGAATGACTCCAGCTCATATCAGAGGCACTCTTCAATCAATGCTGAGCCCTTGATGTCTTATGTTCCTTGCACCCCTGCGGCCCAACAAATCGCTGAAGCTAACCCCGCGGGTTAGGCGAGTTGCAGCCCAACGCTAATTAGTGTGTGTCGAAGAAGGCTAATGAAGGCACGAGCGGGGCAGCTTAGCTCAACCGTTAGCCGGATAAAGAGGGAGGTTTGATTTGTCC
>JABAOF010001611.1_pt1 | contig 16716 bp, 17 predicted proteins | sample 7062171 | NCBI WGS metagenome assembly JABAOF01 (sample SAMN14538628, study PRJNA623070) | marine sediment metagenome | biome: marine biome [ENVO:00000428]; feature: marine pelagic biome [ENVO:01000023]; material: deep marine sediment [ENVO:00002113] | place: India: Gulf of Khambhat ...
AGTGCTCAGCTATGGAACGTGTACCGATACTGGTAGGTTAGCAGATCTACTAGGTGCTGTTTCAGGTGCCTTAGGTGGAGTTCCGATTCCTGATCTACCTGTTGCGGCTGTTGCGCCTGAATATATGGAACAGAAGGCGACCATTGATGCGGTTTTCGCTTTGGCTTTTGGTCTGTATACCTATGTGAACCCAGTTCCTACGGTAACTGGGGGACCAGACTTGGTCAAACTCCTCACTCAGGACTGTAAACAGGTGACTGGTGGTCTGCTTAACGTAGAGAAAGATCCAGTCAAGGCAGCAGATGACATATTGGCCCATATTGAGTCAAATCGTAAGAAATTGGGTATATGATTCATAAAATCCACAATTATCACATGAAACATTTAAATATCAGGGGATACATATATATCCATATGACCAACACAAAGGTATTACAAAAAATATTATCCATGGATGAATCGATAACCAATACGATCATCAAACCCAAACAATTATCACTTTTAAGGAAACTATTTAACAGTCAGGAGTTAACAGAGAATGAAAAACGATATCTTAGGGGAAACCTGCGCAAGAAATTGGAGTTTTTAGAGGAATTCTGGGAGGAAACATTGGGAATCGATGAACATCAACAATTATTGAATATAATAGATTCTTATTATATAACAGGTCTTTTTGCACTGCGATACCACGGCTTTGGTTGGTATTACGTCCCAAAAATAATCGAGATAATCAATACACGTATCGAAGGGAAGATAAGACTTAAAAACATCACATTGAAATTCTATAGAATAAAGTCCATTGGTAAAAGTGATTTTATAATTGATGAATCAACAGGTTTAAAATATGCAACCAATGAACAGATTATATTAGATACGAAATATACAAAAAATGAATATACGAAATTGGTTTGGAAGAATATGTTGAATAGGTACGGAAAGTATTTCGTAAAGGACCCAGATAAGTTTCGTGAACATTATTATAAAGAGGAAGCTGTTGATTATTCGATATTTGGTGTATAATATGGTACGGATCATGGAATTGCTCGCAAAGGTAATCGAACAAATAGAGAAAGATAACCCTTATAAACTCGTATTTAAGGGAGGTACGGCTCTATCGATTTTATACTTAAATCGTCATCGTGAATCAGAGGATCTGGATTTTGATGCCGACATAAAATATCTGGATAATTACACCGGTATTAGGGATTATTTTATCGATATATTTGAAGATCTGAAGAAGGATAACATAATTGATGATTATAAAATCGGTAAAACTGGATTGACTAAAACTAACCGGTTTCATATGAAGATTCAGTTTATTTCATACAAGACGTTCCATACAAAATTGGATATAGATTTTGTAAAATCCTCAGATAAATTAAAACATCGTGGTGAATTGTTATTTTATAGTATGGAAAGAATGTTCATTTCGAAGGTCGTTACGTTCATAGAACGCCAGGAATTCAAGGATTTCATAGATATAGCCTACATGCTACCGAAAATCGATTTTACGATGTTTGATAACAAAAATAAATTAGCTGAACTCCTACAAAGGTTGATTGATACTGTTGACGAGAAGTCTCTTATTGAACGATATGATCTTATGAGTAGAAATGTGGATTTGAAGATAAGAGGATTGCGAAAGGGTGAAATACACAGATTAATTGCCAGGACTTTCAAAGATATCCGAGTGGCCATAAATGAATTAAAGCGTTGATTTTTGATAATAATAACATGCGTGGGTGCCTCATCAACCCCACGAATATCCATTCGTTAAACCACATTCCCAGGCCGAATCCTTTTTATAATCAAAACAAATTCTCCTAATCTATGAGAAAAGGCTCAAAGAGGAAGAAGAAGGAGAAGACCGAGTTAGATAACGCAGAGAAGAAATATCAATCTCTTATTGAGAAAAGGGATGAGATCAACGCAGAGGCGAACATCTACAGGGATGAGCGGGATGCTCTCAACAAACAGAGAAAGAAGTTGAATGAAGAGATGAAGGAGAAAAGAGAGCTAAGAAACGCGCTCGTAAACGAAATGAGAGAGCACAAGAAAAAAAGGAACGAGCTACAGAAAAAGGCCAAAGAACTCATCCAGTTCAAGAAGAAAAAGGGGGGTAAGGTTGAAAAGAATCTGCCCCAGAGGATTGAAGAGCTGAGAAAGGAAATCGCCAGAATGGAGATCAGACAAGAAACCACCTCTCTAACCATAGACCAGGAGAAAGAACTGCTTGAAAACATAAAATCCAAAGCCAAAGAGCTCAAAGAAATGGAGAACATAATGAAGGAGCAGACTGACATCGTGGCAGATGTGGAGGAATTGAACGCCAAGATAGACGAACTCTTTAAAGAGGCGGACAAGGAGCATGAGGAGGTAATTCGCCTTTCAGATGAGAGTCAGGAGCACCATGACAGGGTCACCACCTTGATGAATGAAATTTCAGTTCTCATCAATGAAGCCAATAAAAAACATGAGAAATACCTGAAGATCAAAGAGCGTGCGGATAATTTTCATAAAAAGGCCATGGAGATGAGGAAAAAAGTATTGGAGATAAGAAAAGAACAAAGAAAAGAGCGGGCGGAGGCGAAGAAAATTATTAGGGACCAGAATATCGCCGTGAGGAAGGCCTTGGAGGATGAGAAGGAATTGGACAAGATAGCTGATGAGAGTGTAAAAAAACTGTTGAAGAAGGAAAAAGTGGAGATGTGATCTGTTGAAGGCTGTGGTATTGGCCGGTGGAGTGGGCACAAGGCTTAAACCTCTAACATACAAGAGGCCAAAACCTCTGATACCTATTGCAGGGGAGCCTTGCATTGATTACATGATTAAATCCTTGGTCTCAGCTGGCTTCAAAAGAATAATCGTTACAACAGGTTACATGTCAGATACCATGATAAAAAGTATTGGAGATGGGAAGAAGTTCGGTGCGAGTATTCTCTACGCCTTTGAGGAAAGTCCAGCAGGTACAGCAGGAGCGGTGAAGAACGTCGAAGAATTTCTAGATAGCACGTTCGTAGTTGCAAGTGGGGATGTGCTTGCAGATGTGGACATCAAGGCTCTATTCGATTATCATAGAAAAAAAAATGCCGTGGCAACCATGGCATTAACGAAGGTTGAGAATGCAACAGAGTTTGGGATAGTGGGATTGGATGATGATAACAGGATAATTAAATTCAAAGAGAAACCAAAGGAGGAGGAAATCTTTTCTAATCTCGTAAATGCAGGGATATATATTCTCGAGCCTGAAGTCATAGATTTCATACCTGAAGATCAGATGTTCGATTTTTCAAAGAACGTTTTTCCTTTGTTGTTGGAAAATGATAAACCCATATACGGTGCAGTGATTTCAGGTATATGGATGGACATAGGCAGGCCAAGTGATGTGCTCAAAGCCACATTCGAGGTTGTGGAAAGGAACGGAAAAGAGATGACCATCCAGGATGTAAGCATAGAAGGCAAGATCATCATTGGAGAAGGTGTGGCTCTCGAAAAGGATGTTAAAATTAAAGGACCTTGTTATATAGGCGACGGCATAGAGGTTGGAAGGAACAGCGTACTTGAAAAGGCCTGCATATACGATAATGTTAGAATCGACAGAGGAGTCAATATTCAGAACAGCATAATCATGAGCGGCAGTTCTTTAGGCTGGAGATGCGAACTGATAAACAGCATCGTGTCCAACAATTGCACTTTGGAGGATGATGTCAAGCTCAAAGACAGTGTAATTGGCGAAGGTGTAACAGTGAAAAAGCATTCAGTTATGTCTGAAGCAAATATCTCTCCCTCTGAAACCTGATTCATCATTTTTTTTAAATTACCCTTCCATGATTTTTAGCATATTATGGTAAATTAAACCGTTAATGCGAAGCATTTGGAGGTTTTTTTCGAGTGTTGTCTTCAAATCCTTCGATTTCATTCTGTCTATATTAAAATTAAAATCATAGCGCACATCCATAAGTATCAAAGGCTCTGCCGAAGCGATACCAAAATCTGCTCTTGTTTTACCCCCAAGTGCATTCTTGAGGTCATCCAGAGAGAGTTTACCTTTTTCCACATCTGTCATCGCCTTAACGATCCTCCTAACCATTTGCCACAAAAAACTCTGGGCTTTGAAGTCTAAAATGATGAACTCTTTTTCTTTAGAAATCTCGATGGTTTCTATAGGTCTAGCAGGATTCTTTCCCTCTTCTATCCGAGCAAAATTCGAAAAGTCGTGCATACCAAGAAAAATCTTTGCATATTTCTCCATACTTTTTAGATCTATGTTCTCATCTAAAAGGTAATACCTGTACCATCTCTCCATCGCATGTCTTGGATTGAAGTGGCTCTCCACCTCTTTTATTCCATAAAACCATATCTCCTCTAAATTTGCGTTCAAGGCTGATAGAATCTCGTTGCCTCTGAAATTTGTGTTTAATGCAAGAACATTACCACATGCCGAGACACCCTTGTCTGTTCTGGATGCGGTCTGAAAATTCGCGTCTTTTTCATCAAGAACCATGGTTGTTTTCTTTAGCGCCTTCACTATTTCCCCTTCCACGGTCCTTAAACCAGGTTGGCGTGCATAACCAGAGAAATTCTTACCGTGATAACCGAATTTTAAAGCGTACCTCATTAACTCACTCTTTCTCGATAAACAAGAGTCTGCATTAAAAATCTTTTTGCTATAAATTTTTCCCTAATTTTATTTGTCCTAGGAAATAGCCATTAGAGCAAAAAAGAATGTCAATTTAGGCCCGCCCCCTTACCCCCTCCTCCCACCCTTACTTTTTTAAAAGGTCAGAATTTGGTTGTCATTCTAGAGTAAAATATAACAACAATTTAATAGCCAATCCTCTTTCCACCATTTGGGTGTGAAAATGCCGGAATACAAGGTAATACTAGCCGAGCCAAAGTTCGAGGGAAATATTGGGGCAATGGCAAGAGCCATGAAGAATTTTGGACTTAAAGATCTCGTTTTAGTCAATCCTGGTGAAATTGGCGAGGAGTGTTATCAAAGGGCAATGCACGCAAAAGACGTTTTGGAAAATGTTGAGAGCCATGAAAGTCTCGATATGGCCCTTAGAGATTTGGACTATATCGTCGGAACTTCCGGAATAGAAAGCAGGAACGATAGGAAGCATCTGAGGAAGAACCTCAGCCCAAAACAATTCGCCTCTAAGATGGCGGATATGGAAGGAAATGTGGGCATAATATTCGGTAGAGAGGATTATGGTCTTTATAATACGGAATTGGAAAAATGCGATACAGTGGTCACGGTTCCTGCGTCGAAGGAATACCCAATACTGAACATCTCCCATTCTGCGTCCATTATTTTTTATGAACTGTTCCGTGCTCAAGGCGAGGATAAAGAAATTAGAGAAGCATCCAGATTCGAGAGGGATAAATTGTTCGAGCACTTTAAAGACCTACTTGATGCAGTCAATTATCCTGAGCATAAGAAGAAAAAGACGATTGTGATGTTTCAAAGGATACTTGGAAGGGCGGTCCTCTCAAAATGGGAGTTCCATACTCTAATGGGCGTTTTCAGCAAGACTTTAAAGACATTAGAAAAGTCGACAATAAAACCCACTAAAACTCCATGACAACACCTACGGGGCAATGGTCGCTACCCATAACTTTAGCCAGTATAAAAGCATCCTTGAGTTTAGGAAGGAGGTCATTGCTTACAAAGAAGTAATCGATCCTCCAGCCTATATTCCTTTCTCTGGCTCTCGTCTTGTAATCCCACCAAGAGTATTTTCCTGGTTCCTTGTTGAATTGCCTGAATGTATCTGTATAGCCATGGGAGATGAATTTATCTATCCATTCCCTTTCAATTGGCAGAAAGCCTGAGACTTTCTCGTTCTCTTTTGGCCTTGCCAGGTCTATTTCCTTGTGGGCGGTGTTGAAGTCACCGCAGGCTATCACCCCTCTCCCCTTTTTCTTATAGGAATCAGCCATGGACAGAAAGGCATCGTAGAAGTCAATTTTATACCTCAACCTTTCCTTATTCTTTTTGCCGTTAGGGAAGTACACATTGAGCAACACAAAATCAGGATATTCTGTAATCACCATCCTTCCTTCTGAATCGAATTTCGGCTCACCCATACCGTATAACACTTTTTTTGGTTCTATCTTTGAGTAGGTGACAGAACCGCTGTATCCCTTCCTTTCTGCCACGCTCCAATACGAATGATAACCTTTTGGGTTCGAAAGATCATTGGAAAGTTGATCAGGTGAAGCCTTGGTCTCCTGAAAACAAAAAATGTCAGCCTCTGCTTCCTCCATCCATTCTGACAGGCCTTTTTTAGCTATCGCCCTAATTCCATTCACATTCCACGATAAAATCCTAAGGGACATTGCCTAAACCCCCTAAATGATCGCCGTAAATTTTATATAAACCGGGGATTCCTGGATATATATAAACCAAAGTCTCATCTTTAAATGGACAACCAGATTATCTTGTCCACTTTAAATTTTCTATAGGGAATCCCACAGCGGTGCAAACCTCTGCAACATGACCGAACTGTACTGTAAAATCTGCTGCCGTTGCCTCATCAGGCGCTGAGAAAATCACTATCGCATCGTTCTTACCAAAAATTCCCAAAAATAGCTTTATTTCAATTCCTTCTGGAACTTTTGGTCTTTTGAAAACTTTGATCGCCTCAAGATATTGGCCGTGTAATGCTTTCAATGTCGTTACAAATAACATCCCTCGACACCTCGGGGAATATATGTCCTTTAGGGTATATTAAGGTTGGGTGAGGGGGTGTTTGATTTTTATCGATTGTATTACATACTTTAACTATGAAAAACATGAAACCAACCCATTTATATCTCATAAACGTTATCTTGGGTGAGATCGCAGAGGGAAGGATATGAATTGGGCAGCTATCATCGTTCTTGCGCTTGGATTTCCATTGGTCGGAAGTGCGATTGGTGCATCTATGGTTGGTAAAAAATATTTATCCATGAAAGAAAACCCTCACGAGTTTGGATTGGAAGAGAAAGACTTTAGAAGAAGAAATTTCGGTAAATATGTTGTTATTCAATCTCTTTTTCAGACAGGTCCGATTTATGGTCTGTTGATAGTGGTCATCTTATACCTGCATGCATTGGGTTTGAATATTTCTGATGAAATATTATCTAAATTTAGTGTTACCATAGCACTTGCTATCGGAGCACCTGCTCTTTTTAGTAATATAAGCAGGGGTTTTATATCAAAAGAGGGTATAGAAAGCATCGCACAAGACCCGAAAACATTTGGGAAAGCCATATTTCATGCTGTTGTGGTGGAAACGCCTATGATTTTTGGACTTTTGATCGCTGTTCTTTCTCTTAATTTCTCAGGGTTATTTCAAGGGGAATTTTGGTTAACAATCCATCAAATCGATGAGATGCTCAACTCGATCATTATCTTCTCTTGTTTTTGTTTTGGTATTCTCTTTTCGGGCATCCTTCTTAAAAAAATCGAGGGGCCATTTTCCATAGCAAATTTCTCGAAAGGAGCCATAGTGAATGTCCTTGGTACACTCCCTCCCGTAATCGGTTTGATGTATGTTATCGTCAAATTCATGGAGATTGGGATTTTTACTGGCAGATGAAGCCCCATCTTCAGTGGAACCACATTGGCAGCTCACGATCATAACCCACGAGCTTGACACCTGAGATTGCAGCTGCATCGTAGGTCAAGGCCATTATGTGGCTGTTACTGATACCTTCCACATCTCCAACCCCTATAAAGTCCATGAGGATTTCTATTTCTTTTTTTATGGCTTTTATGTAGTTGGCGAGCTTCTTGCCCGCAATCTTCCAATCAAAATTTGTCTTCAACTGCTGGACCCTTGTGGCAATGCCTTTATCGCATTTTCCTCCATAACATTCTCCACACAAATTGCAGCCAATTGCAATCGCGGCGGATTCAACAATACCCACGGCATCCGCTCCCAAAGCCAAGATTTTTACGATATCTGAACCATTACGAAAACCGCCTGAAACCAACAGCTTTATCCCTTTTTTTCTTGCGTTTGAGGTCTTAAAGGCTTTTAAAGCTGGAGGAACTGACCCAAGCAGCGATCCTCCAAGAGTTCCTTCTATATTGGAAGGTGTCGAAAACGGATCCAGGCTGGAATCGATAATTATAGCATCAGCATCAGCTTTAATTGCGGATTTCGTACCTTCATACACTCCCCACGGTGCTATTTTCACTATGATTGGCAACTCGTATCCTGTTGCCTCCCTCAGAAGCTCTACATGCTTTTCGAGATCCTTTGAAGTCTCGATATCTAGGTGGCCAAATGGGCCAAGTACATCACCTTTAACCAGTCCATCTTTGCCTTGCACCCTATCAAAAAGCTCATTCAATGAGTACATTTTGGTCTGGTGTGAACCACTCAGGTCTATGACCATGGCTCTAACTTTACCCATGGTCTTGGGGTCTATGCCGATCCTGAGGGGCGACCACTGGAGGAGAAAATCGCCTTCAAATTTCTTTCCGATCCTCTCTTCCTCTGGTAAAATCCCCTCACCTATGTTTATAGAGGTTTTTGCTATGCTCGCTCCGTAAGCCAGAGCTAACCTAACTGATTTATTCACCTTCGCAAAATGGTTGGTGTCTATAAAAAAAGGATGATTCAATAGCAGCGGTGATTTAAGGTCCTTCCCTTCTCCAATTATGACCTCTGTATTCTTTTCTTTTGAACTTATGGTCTCAGAGATTACTGAAGGCGTTATGACCAGTTCATCCAACTTTGAGGCCATATCCTCCTTTTTCAAGCCTCTAAGGCTTGGTTTGCCTGTTTTCACATTGAGCTCTATTTCCTCCAATTGACCGCCTCTTGGGTTGTTTTATCAAGCTTTTTCAGAATTTTCAACTTTTTTACGCCTAACATTACCCTTTTTCAAGGCCAAGCCAAATGAGCTTTTGATGGATTGGAGAGGGATTTCATTTGCGCTCGTCACCTTCTTGAATTTGAATTCTCCCAATATGTTCTGCTCGGTGAGGTAGTTCGTAAGCTTCAATTTATCCTTCTTGTCAGGTTTTTGACTTCTCGCGTTTTCTCCGAGACCTCCTATCTCACCGTTTATGAATATGCTACCTCCCAACATGGACTTGCCAACATTCTTTCCCACATTACCGGTTACGATAATATCGCCATTGAAGAGGTTCATGCCCAGTTCATCACCAACATCACCATCTATTATTATTGCTCCTCCTTTCATCCCAGCTCCGACTTTCGAGCCAGCATTTCCTTTAATTATTATCTCTCCACTGAACATATTCGCTCCGGGGCCATCGTCCACATTTCCGTTAACAACGATTTTCCCGCTTAGCATGGTATCTCCCAGGAATCTGCCTGAATTGCCCTTTAATAAAAGCGTTGCCCCGTTGTTCAAGGCTCCAAAAAAGTCACCAGAATCGCCCAAAATGGTTATCTTTGAATCACTGCTGAGGCCCACAGCTATATTGTCCTGGCCTGTGAGCCCTTCTATTCTGGTGGTGGCGCCCTTTTTCATCTGTGCTCGAATGGCCTTGTTTATGTCTTTTGTTGCGTATATGGTCTCTGCCATTTGCCCGTCCTCTTCCATCTGTATCTGTTATTAGTGATTAAAAGTTTTGTGTGGTGAAGGGTATTAGTTACGTTGAAACTCTTGTTTCTTTGGTTATCATTCATGATTTTCTAGTCAAAACTATTTAATCGATATATGTAATAATAATCCTTTTAGCGAACATAAATTTATAACTGCTGTAAGAGTAAAAAAAGATGGTTGCTGGGACAAAGCGCACTAGGAAATCCAAATGTTTCAGATAAAAAAATACAAGAAATAGAATAACATTCAAACCTAGGAATTTAAGGGTCAGGGCCATCAATCAACTATTGGAAAGTGGTAAAGATGAATCAAGTTAAGGATATAACGAAGAAGATGTGTGTTTTAGGTGAGGGGGGTGTTGGAAAGACGAGCCTGATTAGAAGATATGTAATCGATAAATTTGACGATAAATACTTGGCCACGATAGGCACGAAAACATCGAGGAAAACCATGAGAATAAAAGAAGATGAAACCGATGCGAATCTAACATTGATAATCTGGGACATTCTTGGCCAGAGAAACTTTACCAGGGTCAATAAAACCGCTTATACGGGTGCAAATGGTGCGTTTATCGTATTGGACCTCTCAAGGAGGAGAACCCTGTATTCTTTTGAGAATTGGCTTTTATCATTACACAGCGTAGCAGGTGACGTTCCTGTTGTTGTGCTGGCCAATAAGAGCGATTTAAAAGCGCAGTTCGGTGAGGATGAGATCGAAACGCTAGTTAAAGATCATGGCTTTCCATATCACCTCACAAGCGCAAAGACTGGTTGGAATGTGAACGAGGCTTTTTATTTATTGGGTAAAATGATGCTCGAATCTTGGGCGGACAGGAAGGTAGGTCCTCACCTCAAGATTTCAAACGCCTTTGAGAAGGAGATGGATGCTGCAATGGACCAGAACAGAAAGCTCTCCATAATAGAGGTGGAGGACATTATCATGACAAGGTATTGCGACCTTCTTGAAGACCTGGATTTCGCCATGGCCATAATTAGAGAACAATTCAAACGTGCAGATGTGGACTTCAAATATCCTACACCAGAAGGCCTCGCGAAGGTTGTGGGTTACCTGATAGATGCCGCCTCTGACCAGGTGGAACCAATTCGCTTGAAGAACGAGGAGAGTGCATATTCAAATTTGATAAGAAGGATTGGCTGAGGTTGAGATTGGTTTTGAAGAAAAGGGTGATTGTAGAGGCAAATCTCACAAAAAGGGCCAAATGAGATATTTGCCCAAGGAAAAGTGTATTTTGAAGGGTATTATGCTTAATCCGCAATATCCTCCATATTTGGTTATCAAACATGATTTTCTAGTCAAAACTATTTAATCGAAATAAGTGAATGAGAATACTGGCGATATGTCAATGGCTGGTCTAGATGAAATCAAGAAAAAAATAATACTTCTAGGCGACGGTGCTGTGGGAAAAACAAGCCTCATCAGAAGATTCGTGGTAGATAAGTTCGACGACGATTATTTACTTACTATCGGTTTTAAAATCACCTCAAAAGACCTGACAATTACCGTGGATAAGAAAGCGCATTACCTCAAGCTTCAGATATGGGATATACTGGGGCAGAAGGGGTATATAGAACTGCATAAATCCAGCCTTCCAGGGACAGCAGGTGTTCTCTTGGTGGCGGATGTCACGAGAAAGGTCACGTTAAAGAGCTTAGAAACCTATTGGATCCCAGCAGTTCAAAACATGGTGGGTAATGTTCCTTTCATTATTTTAGCCAACAAATCCGATCTTATTGAAACCGCAGAATTTAAGGATAGAGAGCTGAAAAAATTTGCAGACAAATATGATGTGCCATTTTATCTTACAAGTGCAAAAAACGGTGAGAATGTAAAAGACGCGTTCCATACTCTGGGAGAAGAAATGATGGAGTTCCATGGTAAAGAACCCCCAAAACCCCTGAAGGTCGGGGGAATCGAGTATGATCAAAACGATTACATCGAGCTTCTCGACAAAATAATCGTGGATTTTAGTGAGGAATACGGTAGGCCTGTGGATGCAATGCCTGTTTTGAGAAAACAATTTGAGATGTCAAAGTTGGACATCAACAACCCTACTATCGAGACTTTAAAAATGCTCATTGAAAATTTGGCAGAGATCGAGAGAGGCTTCAAGAAATCGGATATCGTGGAGGCCAATCGCCTTAGAAGGCTCAGGTGGATCAAGGTAATAGAAAAGGGCGAGATGGAACCTCTTTGATATTTAATCTGGAATGATCGTCCCTTATCGAGATTTTTTATATTGCTTTAAAGAAGATATCAAATTAAACCTTCCTCCTTATCCCCCTCCCCAAATACTATAATTTTTAGAACCATCATCCATTGCTTTCTCCACTCCACCATAATATCAAGACCCACCATCCAATACCCCCTCCACCCACCCTGATTTATAGTACATAGAAAGAAAAACAACTTTAAGTTGATAGTCCAATATACAGATGAACCTAAAACCCAAATCAGGGAACCAATCTTTTCCTATCCCTTGGAAACAGCACGCATTCCCTTATGTTCTGCATACCAGTCAAAATCATGGTCAATCTCTCTGCACCCAATCCCCAGCCAGAGTGTGGTGGTATACCATATTCGAAAGCATCCAAATAGAATTTAAATTCGACTGGATTGAGGTTCTGTTCTTTCAACCTATTTTTTAACAGTTCCACATCATTCACCCTCTGGGCGCCAGAGGTTATCTCCTTCTCCATATACTGGAGATCGAAGCCCCTGCAAATCTCTGGTTCATCTTCAAAAGGCTGGGTATAAAAAGGCTTGCTCTTCGTGGGCCATCTCGTTATAAAGAAGAAATCCGGAATATTCTCTCCCAAAATCTTCATGGCCTCCATTGGAAAGTCCTCGCCCCATTCCATTTCAAAATCCCCTTTTTTTACGATATCGAGGCATTCTGAATATGTTATTCTTCGGAATGGTAATGCTGGTATGTCCATGTCAGCCCCTAGGATTCTCATCTCGTTCTCGTTCAGCTCTCTCGTCTTCAAAATGGCGTTATAAACGCATTTTTCTAAGACTCCCATTGCGTCTTCCTCATCTGCAAAGGCCATTTCGATGTCTATTGAGGTGAACTCGTTCAGATGCCTGGTTGTGTCATGCTCCTCAGCCCTGAATGCAGGACCTATTTCATATACCCTATCAAAGCCAGTGGCCATCAGCATTTGTTTGTAAAGTTGAGGAGATTGGTTCAGGTAGGCCTTTTTTTCGAAGTACTGCGTCGGGAATAAGGCGGTACCTCCTTCAGTAGCGGTGGCAACTATTTTTGGTGTATGAACCTCGATAAAACCCTCTTTTTCGAAGACCTCTCGAACCGCACCTAGTATCGTGGACCGTATTTTAAATATGGCGCTTATCTCCTCCTTTCTCAGGTCTATGAATCTTGCATCCAGTCTGGTATCCATATCTGCCTCCACCTTATCCACCACACCCAAAGGCAAGGGAGTTTTTGCCAGGCCCAACACCTTCATCTCTGAGGGAAGGATCTCAAAACCTCTTGCCACTTCCTTGTTCGGTTGGACCTTGCCCTTAACCATGATAACGGATTCTCTAGGAAGGTCGGTGATTTTCTTAAAAAAATCTTTACCATGATGCTTTTTTATGGCTGTGATTTGGAGGACACCAGTTCGATCCCTCAATAAAACGAAGGCTATTCCTCCAAGGTTTCTTATATCCTGGATCCAACCTGCAACTGTGACTTCCTTCTCGAAATCATCTTCTGTAATCTCGGAGGAGTATTTTGTCCTTCGCCAGTCACCGAGAGGTTCCATGTTAATCGCAAGAGGTATTGATTATGGATATTTAAAATGTAGGCGAAATAAGATTGATCCTACAAAATAGAATCAAAAATTTCTGGAACAGAAAGAAGAGATTTTTAAAAATCATTGTCTGTTAATGGTTTGATTGCGTTTGTTTTTATAGAGATAGTGTTACTTCATAAAAAGAAAAAATATGAGCGCATAAAACTGCGGTTCTTCAAGCACTCATATTTTTTTATTTATCTTTGAAGTTCTGGAGATTCTTTATGGACTAATCGTGAAGAAACCCTTTGAATTTTAGTGTAATTCTCTGGGCATACGCCACCTATAGAGACTGTATACCTTGGACTTTCCCAGGTATAATCGTTAAAAGGTCAAGATATATGTCTTCTTTCATAATGAAACATAACAATCAGGCTTCTCATCTCTTAAATCTTCCTAACAAGATGGCCCCACAATTTGGACATTGTCTTTCCGTCGGAAATTCACGGTTTTGACCATAAAAATATTTACCACATGTTGGGCAACGGATTTTATAAATTTTAACATCCTCTCCAGTACTTTCCGGACTTTCCACAGGATAATAAAGAATTTTTCTACTTCCTTTTCTCTCAGCGTGTATAAAACCACAATAATCTAGAGCATTGATATTGTAACTTATTTTCTGCCTTGAAACGCCCATGATCGAGGCAATCTCACTTTGAGTGATACCTGGATTCTGTTTAATCACATTAATAATGCCCCTTTGAATTTCGTTTAAATGAGTACCTTCTTCTAATATTATTTTTACATCCTTCGGATAAAATCGCCTATGTGTCCGATCCCTTATCGAGTTTATGAAACCTAATTTCTCAAGGACCCTTAAATGATAAGCTAGATTGCCATTGCTAAATGAAAACTTTCTCTTAAGCTCGCTAAAACTTACACCGGGATTTGTTTCAATATTGTTGTAAAGCCTTCCCCTATTAAAATGGTCGAGAGCATTTTCTTTTTTAATTCTAGTATACAATGGGATAAAAAGCAACAGAAGAAGTTTATATCTACCCGCCTCTGTACCACCAAATATTAATCCTATACCTGTTAAAAAAGTTGCCGTCGTTAAAATAATCCCAATATTTAAAGTTGTAAGAAAAGGCTTTTTGCCATCCACAACCTCCAGTTTTTGTTCGGCCGATTTATAAAAATGACCGTATGAAATAGTTGCTTGTATGGTAAAGGTTCCACTACTATTGGGTGCTACGATTTCTATATAATAGTATCCCTCAATATTTGTCCTTACCGACCAGTTGGCTCCAGTTTCTATTATTTCGATATTTACTTTTACAATGGGTACCTCGGCGTCTATATATTCGATAGGGAATTCAAACCCTACATTACCCCAAACTTCGATCGTCTCGCCTATACCACATCTGGATAGTTTGAGGTTTTCTGTAATAGTGATTACAGTCGGTAAATACCTTACTGTTATATTGACTATATCTATGTCTACAGCCCAATTATCGTCCTTAACCTTTAAGGTTACAATATAGGTTCCTTTCTTTGCATAAATATGGCTTACGATCTTCTCATATCCAGTGGTATTATCTCCAAAATCCCAAGTATAGTTCAATGTTAGAATATTTGAAGGAGTATCTGTAGAATTACTTGCATCAAATATTACTTCCTGACCTACAAAGGCAATACAATCGTTACCGGCATCTGCTATTGGTATCTGATTGACGATAATGTCCTTCATTGCATAGTTATTTTCTTCATTTGACTCATCCACCTCGTCTTCTGGGTCGACTACTACATAGACAGTGTGGTATTCCATTTCACCAGAAGTGTTCCACAATGTAAAAACCGTGGCGTTACTTTGTGCTCCAATAAATATTCTATCGGAGCCGATTAAATCGTTATTATTTGGATCGCCATCATAGAAATTTACGGTAGTAGTTGCATCTGCATCGCCTATATTATATATTGTTGAGTTGATGATAATGGTTACACCTTCGTTTGGTTTCTCGTTAGAAAAAGTGATATTTTCATCCCTTTCATTGCCAGGCATAGGATCGACCTCCCTATTAGGAGTAAGGTCAGGTTCAGACCCTCTAGTACTTTTACGATTATTTTTCTCTGTTATTAAGTTTGAGGAAAATTCCTCCAACCCTTTGGCATTATTTTCCTTCGAGGAATTGGTGTAATCAAGTCGAGCGCTTAGGGTAAACCCTAAGAGAATTAGAGTAAGTATTAGCAATACTATGATGGTAGCAAAGGCTCCTTTGCATATGGGATATCTTTCCCTATTTCTCATCTACTTCCCACTTTTTAATGAATTGACCTAAATTAACCGAATTTGTCTATAGATTTCGGTATTTATGCCCTAAGGAGGCTAGCTAGCTAACCTACAATGATACAACGCTTCCTATTTTCGTATAATCTAACCTGAGAAAAAATATAGTAACCCATATAAATATTAATATTGGTAAAATTTTGGACAACTATTTAACCTTTTTTGAATTGTATTGAAATGCTATTAGATATCAGTTATATGCAGCCTGTTGGTCCTCCTGCCGACATCGAATATTCATACTATACCATTTAGCCTCAAAGTCTAGGCATCGCATCCGAATCCTTTAGAGTCCCTAGTAGGTTGAAATGAAAAAGCATATTATCACTGTCTGTTTTCTTTACTATAACAAAAATCATTTATACTTGTATGAAACTTTACCACAAATCGTTTATATTATCTTTTCTATATATTTAACATAAATAAAGGAGGTACCACAATGAGAAGGATAGTCCTATTGGCGTTCATAATAATAGTGTCTTCAATCTTCTTTATACCGCCTTCTGAGGGAGATATCGCTCTCGTCCCAGGTGTTGTGATTAATGAAAATACAATTTTGATTAATATCACTGTGGAAGGAGAAGATATATTTATCGATATTGCAAATAATTTTACATTAATATCATACCTTGATGACATATTTTACTCAACGGTTTCGATGGAAAACGGGTCATTAATTAACGCTGACATAATGGAACCAATGAATGCGACTATTGAAATAGAGGAGTCTGAGTTCACCATAAAATATACAACTTACAATGACACAACAGATGAAATGTCATTTTTGTATTATTATCAAATACATTACCAAAATACAAACGGAATTAATTTTTCTAGATATATACAAAGTAGCAGCTTTTATAAATTATGGACTGAATATTTTGCATATATTCAAGAAAGTCAAATAATTATAAATTCGAATGTATATTTAACGACATTTAATGGTTCGGAGTACAAGAACGGAACAGAGATTGAATTTTATTATGTAGACCCAAACCCTTATTATTTTAGTGGTCTAGTGTACTTTGTTGAGAT
>JABAOF010030671.1_pt1 | contig 16715 bp, 8 predicted proteins | sample 7062171 | NCBI WGS metagenome assembly JABAOF01 (sample SAMN14538628, study PRJNA623070) | marine sediment metagenome | biome: marine biome [ENVO:00000428]; feature: marine pelagic biome [ENVO:01000023]; material: deep marine sediment [ENVO:00002113] | place: India: Gulf of Khambhat ...
GCTCTACCACTGAGCTACACTGGCTCTATGTTCTTGCTCCTCAGAATACACTCAAATTAATTGAATTAGCTCCGACTGTCAAGATGGGTAGGAGCCAAAAAAGGGTGGCACTTAGGGGAACGTCCCCATTTATTTAAAAAAATATTAAAAAAAAGTATTTTTTTTCTTGACAAATGTGAAAAGTAGTATAATAATTACGACACATAAATAATAATTTCAACAAGACGAGAGATTCGCCTTTGAGGAGAGAGAGGAAAGACAATCTAATTCCCCGCTCCTGCAAAGTGAGGCCATAGGGCTGCCGGCAAAAGGAAGACTTCCCTATTGAGACGTCGGGGGGCTCTCTCCATCCTTCACGAATAAATCCTGTTCATCCAACTCTCAAACAAGTCGCTGCCTGTTCTGTTTGGATTATCTCCACAAAAGTTTTTTTCGAATATTAACACAATATCTTTTAAATTTGCCCAAAATTGAATAAAATACCCTTCTAATAAAAAGTTAAACTAATGAGCAAGAATAGCATCTTCTACAAAAATCACTCTGACACATCATGATCATCAAGAAGCTGGAACTGCACGGCTTTAAATCCTTCCCTGAAAAGACGAAAATCCTCTTTCATCCTGGAATAACTGCTATCACTGGTCCAAACGGTACCGGCAAGAGCAACATCGTGGATGCCCTGCTCTGGGTTTTGGGAGGAAAAAGGTTTAAATTTCTCAGAGGCGAACGGAGCTCAGATATTATCTTCAACGGCCACGAGAACAAGCCTCCTCTAAGCCTGGCCGATGTCAATCTCTTTATCGGTGACGATGATGAAGACATCATCATTAACCACCGCCTTTTCCGCTCTGGAGAAAGCGAATACAGGCTCAACGGAAAACTCTCCCGACTCAAAGATATCCAGGATTGCCTCTGGAAGAAGGCCATAGGGGAACTGAAATATTTCGTCATCGAGCAAGGAAGTATCGGACTTTTCCTGAGCTCGAAATCCACAGAAAAAAGACTGCTGTTAGAAGAGGCAGCAGGGACTGCCTATTACAAGGATAAGAAGATTCAGGCCGAATACAAGCTCCAAAGCAGTGAGCAAAACCTGACGCGACTGGAAGATATCATAAGTGAAGTGTCGAAGGCCAAGAATTCACTCAAAAGACAGGCGGATGCTGCTTCCAGGTACAGAAAATTTAGAGACCAAATCCGAACTCTCACTTCTCTCTCCTACAGGAAGAGAATCGACGATCTGGAAAAAAGCCAAAAAGACGCCACTCAACACTATGAGAGATTCCTGAGTCGAGAAAACCAGACTCTCTCTCTAATGAAGGATGAAGAAAAATCTCTCACCTTAAAAAGACAAGAGGTATGGTCTCTCGAACAAACTATTAAACAAGATCAAGAAAACCTGTATACCCTAAAATCCACTCTCTCCAAACTTGAAGCCAATAAAGAGGAGAACTCCAGGAATATCAGTTTTCTTGAAGAACAAAAGGAGAAAGTTAAAAAGAACAGAAAAGAACTCGCCCAAGAACTTGGCTCTCTCGATAAAAAAGACATCGAAGCGGCAACCAATCTGAAGGACTTCGAAAAAAGTCTTCATCAAAAACAAAAAGCCATGGACGAGGCCTCCCAGGCTATACAACGTTTCCAGAAGGAGAAAGCACATCTGCAGAAAAATACAGAGGCCTTGAAAAAAGACTTATTCCAAAAACTTCATCTCTCTACTGAAACCAAAAACGAAAAGGCCAAGTTTGACAAAGAATCAGAACTGATTCTACATCAACGCGAAAAGCTCAAGATCCAACTCGAAAAAGAAAAGGCCATGCTCAAAAACGGCGAAAACAAAATCAACAGCATCACCGAGGAGATTGTCCAGGATCATAAGAGCATAGAAGAAATTAAAAGGGAAATTAGCCTCGATCGAGAAAAGTTGGAGAAACTGTCCGATTCCCTCGAAATTCTTCATGAAAAGCTTGCCGACTTAAGGACAAAAAAAGAAAAGGAGAGCCATCATCTCCAACTCCTTCAAAATATCGAGGAAAAAGAACGAGGGCCAGATATCGAAAAGCATATTCCTGGAGCGATGGGCATTCTCGCCGATCTCGTCGAAAGCGATCCAGAATATGCCCATCTGATCGACATCTTCTGGGACGAAGAAGCCAAAGCAACGATCATCCAACCCCAGGATTTCTTAAAAATTCTGGGAAAGACAAAAGTTAAAGGCAACTTTCTCCTTCTCCATCCCGACAAAAAAAAAGAGGCTCCCTCCAAGACAAAAAACGATGCCCGTATTGTCGGTGATCTGAAGTCCAGTCTTCGTTTTCATCCAAAAATCAAAAGCTTCATCCCTTGCCTGCGCGAGGCTTCCATCGTCGAAGACGTAAAAAGTGCTGTGGAGCTTTGGCTTAAGTCTCCTTCTCAAAACTTCATAACACCCCAAGGAGATCTGCTGCAATCATCAGGACTTTTGAAATTGGGAGAAAAAAAAGAAGGCTTTTTCGCGTTGGTCCAGGAAATCAGAAACAAAAAGGAAACTATCTCCCGTATAGAGAAGGACATCCAGCCTCTGAAGAACAAAATAGAGGAAAAAACAAAGACAAAACTGAGATTAGAAGAGGATACAAAGAAAAAATCAGACTGCCTGGCACGTCAAGAAGACGTAAAAGAGGAAAAGGAAAAGGATATGGCCCTAATACGATCTGAAAAAGAAAAGACTGCCCTCAACATGTCTATCCTCGAAAATGAGCTCAAGATTATACTGGATGATAAAAATCAGATAGACCAGAGACTCGCTAACATTGCCTTGAAACTAAAAGAAAGGGAGGAGGAAGAAGAAGAGGTGAGACAGCGGCTCCAATCCGTCGAGGAGGCATTCGAAGAGCATCAGGAGAAAATCGAGGACAAAAGGAAATATTTCTTCGAACTGAAATCAGACATTGATCTCCTCAATGAAAAAATCAAAAACACCAAACTCCAGATCCATTCCTTTCAGCAGAGAAGGGAAAACATCAAGAATAGAGATGTCTCCTTAGATCAAGAAATAAAAACCGCCGAGAAAAAACAAGCCCAATTCAAAAAGGATGTTCAGCACATCTCCAAAGAGATAAAAGATATGGAAAGCGAAAAGCGGAATAAAGAAACACAACTCTCCCAAAACGAAGCCCTCCTTAAAAAACTCCAGAAAGAACAAAGAGAAAAGGAAGAAAGGATTGAACAATTTAGAGAAGATTACGAAGAACGGAAGGAAGAGCGAGTTGAATGGGAGATAAAAAAAGCGGAAAAGGATAGAGACCTGGCCAACTTGGAAGAGAGTTGCTGGCAGGAGCTCAAGAAATCCATAGAGGAAATAAAAAAAGAAATCAACCTTGATATGCTTAAGGACATGGATGTCCAAGCGAAATTAGATAAAGCCGAAGAAAAGCTTCAGAAAATTAAAGCGGTCAACCTGATGGCTGAAGAAGAGTATCTCAGTCAAAAGAAGCGGTATGATTTTCTCATCCAGCAAAAGAAAGACCTGCGGGAATCCATCGATACAACCAAGGTCGCTATCAAAAAAATTGATCAGGAAAGTAAATCTCAATTCATGAATGCTTTGACTGAGGTCAACAACAACTTTCAGGAGGTTTTCTCGCTTCTTTTCAACGGGGGAAAGGCTCAACTCAAGTTAACGGATGAAAACATTCCTTTAGAAAGCGGAGTGGACATTATTGCTCAACCTCCTGGAAAAAGGCTGCAGAGTATTACTCTACTGTCTGGGGGGGAGAAAAGTCTGACCAGTCTGGCCTTCTTCTTCGCTCTTTTCCGGTACAAGCCAACACCTTTTTGTGTCCTGGATGAAGTGGATGCAGCGTTGGACGAAAACAACCTGGAAAGGTTCCTCAACTTGATGAGGAAAATCAAGACACAAACCCAGTTCATCCTCATCACTCACAATTTCAAGACCATGGAGGTCGCTGACTATATCTACGGAACCACCATGGCCGAACCCAACATCACCACCCTCTATTCTGTAAAAATCGATAAGAAACAACTTGTTTGATTGTATGACAGTATAGAAAATACGCTTTACTTTCATCCTTAAGCTTGAGACAATGCCTCTCGACAATCCTCAGAAAAGGAGTAACCGATGTCGTATTACCTTTACATAATTCTCGCCTATCTCCTTGTCCTCACCGGATTTAATTTCTATCGTTCCAAGCGCGTTAAAAGCCAAGAAGATTTCATGGTGGCTGGCCGGTCGCTCAAAACATCGGTCATGGTCTTCACTCTCATCTGTACCTGGATCGGCTCAGGAACCTTTATCGCTGGAGCCGAGTTTGCTGCTCAGGCAGGCTTCTCGGCGATTTGGCTGGCTGCTGGAGCTTGGGTCGGTATTGTCGTTATCTATTTTCTCGCGGCTAAGATCCGAACCTTCGGCCAGTACACGATAGGCGATATTCTCGAGGAACGCTACGGCCCTGCAGCTCGTGTCTTCGGTGCCATCGCGCTGATAATCTCCTTCACGGCAATTGTCTCTTATCAATTCGTTGGGGGTGGCTTTATTTTGGAGGTGATTACAGAGGGGGCGATACCTGAAAATTATGGAATCACCATCGCTGCCCTTTTTGTAATCCTGTTCACAGCCCTGGGAGGAATGGTCGCTGTGGCTTACACGGATTTACCCAACGGTATTATCATCGTCCTGGCCTGCATCCTCGCGGTACCTTTTGTCTATGTAGTCGCAGGCGGGTTGCCAGAGGCCAAACAGGTCCTCGAACCAGGCTATTTTGCTGTGGTTAATGAACAATTCGGAGCTCACCCGACACTCAAGGTGGGCGGATATTTTCTGGCCACGATGCTCCTTCTGATGGGGGTGCAAGGGATGTACCAGAAATTCTACAGTGCCAAAACTCCGAGGGAGGCCAAAAAAGCCGTTGTCCTCTGGACTCTGGGAACAATCTTTGTTGAAACGGTCGTGGTTGTTATCGCTGTTTTTGCCTACAGCAAACTAAAAGACCAGATTGATCTCACCATTCCCCGGGAAGGAGGAAAAATTGTCCTGATGGCAGCTAAAAGCCTGGTTCCTGCACCAGTCGGCATTCTTCTTTTGGGTGCCGCTTGTGCTGTCGTTATCTCCACAGGCATGAATTATCTCCTCTCCCCCTCGACCAACATCATGCGCGACATCTACCAGCGTTTTCTCAAACAGGACGCTTCGCAGCGCACCATGGTGGCTCTGCAGAAGGTTTTTGTGGTCATCCTCGGCGTTGTGGCTTTTTTCCTGGCTATAAGGCTTAAATCCGTTCTCGAGATGGCGATCTTCGCCTACACGATTTACGGTGTCTCGATCACACCGGCCCTTATCGCAGCTCTGGCCTGGAAAAGAGCAACCAAATTGGGGGGGCTCGTTTCGATCATCAGCGGAACCGCGACCTGTATTTTTTTGAGGATTATGGTTTCAGTCTTAGGCCCTGAGAAAGCTCCCGGAGGAGACCCTTGGGGAATTCCTATTATCTACTACGGAGTGGTCGTCTCAATCGGATCACTGATCATCGTCAGCCTGTTGACACCAAAACCAAAACCTGAAATGCTGGAAAAGTTTTTCCCCAAGAAAACTCCAGGACAAACTGATTGATTCTTATCTAGAACAGAACTTTGGCAATACATAATCAAGGAAACGTCTTTATTTAGATGGCATACCTATTGACCATATTCACATATCTCATCCTCCTTTTTTTCATCAGCCTTCGTCTGACCCGCAGGTTAAAAAAAAAGGAAGACTTCCTGGTGGCTGGACGGACACTCACAGCGCCTGTGCTTGTCGGGACCTTATTGGCTACTTGGATCGGCTCCGGCGATATCTTCAGTGTCTCTGACCTCAGCTACAATCATGGCTATTCTTCGCTTATCGGGAGTGCAGGCGGTTGGGTCGGGATTATCATCGTCTACTTCATCGCTGGCAGGGTGAGACGTTTCGGTCAGTTCACAGTACCCGATATTCTCGAGGCTCGGTACAACAAATGGGCGAGAATCCTGGCCACCATCACGACGATCATCGCTTACGTAACCATAGTCAGCTATCAATTCCGCGGCGGGGGTTGGGTGCTCAACATCATTACCGAAGGAAAAATACCGATAAAGACAGGAATCATCATCGTGGCTGTCTTCGTCATTATTTACACGATGCTGGCGGGCATGATTTCTGTGGCCTACCTTGACATTTTTAACGGTTTGATCATGATTACAGGAATTTTCCTTGCCCTGCCTTTTCTCATCCATCATGTGGGAGGAATGGATACCATCGTGGCCAATGTCACACCGCGACAACATCCGATTTTAGGCAACATGAGCACAGTTCAGGCCATGGGCTATTTTTTCCCAACATTGCTTCTAGCTCTAGGCATGGGCAACACGTACCAGCGTTTTTTCTCTGCCAAGGATGAACGAGAGGCCAAAAGGTCGGTCGTCGGCTGGGTGATTGGTGTCATCCTGTTAGGCATAACACTCCAGAGCCTGGCTGTTATCGGCAGCAGCTATTTCACGGGATTGGAAGCCAGGGAGGCCGGAAAGATTATCCTTCTCGTGGCTCACAAGGGAGTCCCGATCGCTGTGGGCTGTGCTCTTTTGGCTGCCATCGTCGCCATTATCATCTCCACGGCCAACAGTTTCCTCCTCGTCCCGGCCACAAACCTCATCCGGGACATCTACCAGAGATTCATCAATCCCGACTTAGAGGATAAGAAAATGATCCTTTATTCACGTCTGTTTGTCATCATTTTAGGGATCATTGCCTATTCCCTCATTTCTTTTTTCCCCCGCATCTTGGATGCTGCCTACGCCGCCTACACAGTCTATGGAGCAGGCATCACTCCAGCCCTCGTGGCCGTGTTTTTCTGGAAAAGGACGACCGTGGCCGCAGGCGTTTTGTCTATTCTGGGGGGGATGACCACGACCGTTATCTGGGAGATTACGAACAAGGTCCAAGGTCATATGCCTTTAGGAGTGCCGGCCATCTATCCGGCCTTAATCTTCTCCCTCGCTCTTCTTATCGGTGTCAGCCTTTTGGGAGCGAAACCATCGCCTGAGAAATGGAAACAATTCTTCGACTAAGGAGCAGCCGCATGAAAACAGGAATTGTCAAGGATTGGCGGTATATGGAGCACGATATGGGGGCTTTCCATGTAGAAAATCCGAAAAGAATAGACGTCATCTACAGGATGATCGAAAGAGACATCATCTTTCCTTATAAAACGATAGAACCTCGTCTCGCGACAGAGGAAGAAATCGAGACAGTTCACGCTTCCTCTTATGTCCAGGCCATCATGGAGACATCAGGAAAGGACCGTGTGGTCCTCGATCCGGACACATCCACCTCTGCTCGTTCCTACGAGACGGCTTTACTGGCAGCAGGTGGTCTGCTAAAGACCGCAGACCTCATCATGGACGGTGAAATTGATAACGGATTCGCGATCATCAGGCCTCCGGGCCACCATGCTGAAGCGTCCAGAGCCATGGGATTTTGCCTGTTCAATAATGTCGCCATCGGAACGGAATATTTGCTCAAGAAACATGGACTCCGTCGCATCATGATCGTTGACTGGGATCTTCACCATGGAAACGGGACTCAAAACACGTTTTACGACAGGAATGAAGTCCTGTATTTTTCCACCCATCAATACCCCCATTACCCGGGGACAGGCCGCTGGGATGAGGTCGGAAGAGCCGAGGGCGAAGGATTTACGGTCAATGTTCCTCTGTCTTTTGGTGTGGGGGACGAAGGCTTTCTGTATATCTTCAAGGAAATCCTCTCTCCGATTGCCTCGCTCTTCAATCCCGAGTTTATCCTGGTTTCTGCTGGCTTTGATATCTATAAGAATGATCCATTAGGGGGTATGATGGTGAGTGAAGAAGGCTTTGGCGCTCTGACCTCTATTCTCTCAGATTTGGCTCACCAATTCTGCGATGACCGGCTTCTCATCACTTTAGAGGGAGGCTACGACCTCCGCGGCCTAGAACAAGGAGTCAAGCATGTTTTGATAAATCTAGCCGGTGAAGGGAAAGAATTAGATAAGAAAGCCAAAAGCTCACCCATGCTGGAGAAGATGCTCACTCCTGTCTTCGAAACGCAGAAAAAATACTGGAAAATTTGATTAATGGGACAGTGCTCCGTTTTTACGTGTTTTTTTTGCATGTCATTCCTGCGGAAGCAGAACTCTAGGCATATGAAAGATTCTCATTAAGATAAGCATGGATTCCCGCTACCGCGGGAATGACTTTTTTTTAAGCCTGGTTTCCTGCTTATGCGGGAATGGCATTTATTTTAATTCTGGTTCTTTGCTTCCGTGGGAATGATATTCATTTTAGTCCTGGATTCCTGCTTCCGCAGGAATGACGACAGAAAGGAGGGATGACGAATGTCTGAAAATCATGATATTCCCTGATTTTCAGACATTCGTCATCTTTTCAGGACAGAATAACAGCCTTGTCTTTAACAGACAGGGAAAGGGATTTGGCATAGGATTTGCATAAAATCACGGTGGAAGGAGAAAAACGATGAAAAAAACATTTGTTTTGGCGATCGTTTCGATATTCTCCCTGTCTTTTTTAAATGCAGAGGAGCCGAGATACACCAATGATTCCATTGCTCGATTGAGCTTTATCACGGGAAGCGCTTACATCCAGAGAGCGAGCGACCTGAGTTACGAGGAAGGCGTCGTCAACATGCCGATTACTGAAGGCGATAGATTAGGAACTACCGATGGTCGAGCTGAAATCTATCTGGGCCGCGGAAACTATGTTCGACTAGATCACAACACGAAAATCGATTTCTTCAAATTACCGGATAAGAGAAGTGACCGTATCCAGCTTCAAATCTGGTCAGGGAATGTCTATTTAAGCCTGAGGTCCCTCGAAAGGGAAAAGAATGTCGAAATACACACTCCGGATGTCTCCCTGTACGTCCTTGATGAGGGTCTGTATAGAGTCGACGTTCGGGAGAACGGAGAAACAGAGATATTTGTGTTTGACGGGCTTATAGAAGCCTCTGGAGAGACAGGATCAGTCTTGGTTAAGAGAGAACAAAGGCTTGAAGCCATTGACGGTAATTTCCCCTCTCGTCCATCTTCTTTCTATGCCGTGGCTGAAGACAGTTTCGATAGGTGGAGCGAATACAGGGATTCCCAGATTCGTAAGCGCATGGCCCGGAGATACCTCCCCGGTGAGCTCGAAGATTTTGAATACGAGCTCGCTGCGTACGGCCACTGGGCTTATATGCCACCCTACGGTTATGTCTGGGTGCCCGGCGGTATCGACACCTATTGGCGCCCTTATTACCATGGACGATGGATATGGCTTCCTATGTGCGGATGGACGTGGCTTCCCTATGAACCCTGGGGCTGGGTCACCTTCCACTTTGGACGATGGCACTGGAGTGTTGGGCTCGGATGGTACTGGATACCCAGAACAGTCTGGGCTCCCGCCTGGGTGAGCTGGTATTGGGGCCATGATTACTTCGGCTGGGTGCCTTTAAGTTACTACAACCGTCCTGTGGTGATCGTCAACAACAGGTTCTACGACAGGTATGATGGCGATTATTACCCATCTAAATCCCGGGCTCTGACAGTCATTCACAAGAATCAGCTCAAGGCCAGGAATGTCTCCAAGGTAGCCCTCTCTCGAGAATCGCTCAATGACGTCGGGAACATAAAATTGACCAATCAAATGAGATCCTTAAAACCGGTCACCGGAAAAATCGCTGTCGATAACCTCGGAGGTAAAAAAGTCTTTCTCCGAAAAGACGGAAGCTCGGTAGAATTCAAGGAAGGAAAGGGCCTGACTGGAACACCATCTCGAAAGTCTGTCGACTCGGCGCGAATCATAGGTCGATCGGACACAAGCACCAAGTCCATAGGCGAGAGAAAAATCATCCAGAGAAAGATTGGCTATCCTTCCTCTCTGGATGACAAAGATAAAAAGTATTCAGATTCAAAGAAATCAGATTCGGTCATGGGCCGAATCTACAAATATATCACGGGCGATAAAACATCTTCCTCTTCCAAGTCATCTGATAAATCATCCAGCAGTAAAGTGGAAAGATCTTCTTCACAAGACAAGTCTTCGAGCGGCAAGACATCTAAAAATAGTGTGTCGCGCTCTGGTTCCAAACGTTCCTCCTCCAAGGCAACACAAAAATCCTCATCTTCTCGCTCCAAGTCGTCAAAGGTCAAGAAGAAAAAAATAGGCTAAAAAGTTTCTTCGCCCGGACGATTGGATAGTGGCCCCTTTAGGCTTTACCATAAATCTAAAAGGCCCATTCTTTGAATGGGCCTTCCCCTTTTTCAATGACTCAATAACTCAGTCACTCGGTGACTCTGTAACTCAGCAAGATAAATATATTTTCATTCTTATTGAGTTATTGAGTGATTGTGTTACTGTGTGACTGTTTCAGTTATCAGCTGTCAGTAATTCAGATAGGGAAAAGAGATATTGATTCATTTCCGATTTAGGTGTAAAGGATGTCACTCCCACGAAAGTGGGAATCCAGTCTTGTTCCCTCGCAAGCTGGAAACCAGTCCCCTTCTCCTGTCATTCCTGCGCAAGCAGGAATCTAAATATATTAGATTCTCATTAAGATATAAATGGATTTCCGCTTCCGCAGGAATGATATTGTTTATTGTACTGGATTCCGGCTTGCGCAGGAATGACGTTTATTTTAGTCCTGGAATCCTGCTTGTGCAAGAATGATATTTATTTTAGTAAAAAAAGAGGATAGCCTTCTGTCCCCTTTTTTTAATCTTTTTTCTTATCAACAGAGTAATAATCAAGGATCATCATATGATCTTCATGAGAGCAGAAACGGTTGGGCTCTGTCCCCGGTAAAAAAATCTCGCGCATCGGAAAAAGGCAAAACGGCGTAGCTAGAAGCCCAGTTTTTCGGTCTATCTCAATAAAAGTGAGGTTGGGCGGAATCTCAAACTCTTCCTCAACAATCTCTTCCCCCTCTTCCTCGGCTCGCCTCTTTTCATCATCGATGATATTCTTAAAAAAATCTATCCAGATCGGCAGAGCCGCCACAGCCCCGGATTGTCTTTCTCCTATACTGAGCTTTTCCTTTTCGTGTCCGACCCAGACACCGGCACATAGAGAGGGTGAAAATCCGATAAACCAGGCATCGGTATATTCATCGGTTGTCCCGGTTTTTCCACCTAAAGGCTTCTCCAAAAACCTCGCCGTCCAGGCCGACCCCCTCTGGACAACACCTTGAAGAAGATAGGTCATCATGTAGGCGATCTGCGGCGAAATCACTTCCTCCGACTCCACTTTCGCCTCTTCTAGGATATTCCCGTCTTTGTCTTCAATACGGGTAATAAAATAGGGTCTGACCCGAATGCCTTTGTTGGGAAAGGTCGTATAAGCAGACACCATTTCGACTAGCTTAACCTCGGGCGTTCCTAAAGATAAAGACAGATACGGATAGATGGTAGTTGAGATACCAAATCGTTGACAGTAATCCACTCCTGTTTGAGGAGAGATATATTCGAGAAGTTTGGCCGTGACGATATTTCTGGATTCTTCCAAACCCATCCGAACAGTAACCGCCCCCTTGTATTTCTGGTCGTAATTCGGAGGAGCCCAAGGCTCCTCCATCCATTCATCAATGAACTCTGTCGGCTCATCGATGATGATACTGGCTGGAGTAAATCCATTCTCGAGAGCTGCGGTGTAAAGGAAGGGTTTTATAGCCGAACCAGCCTGTCTCAGGGCTTGAGTCGACTGATTGAATTTAAGCCTTCTAAAGGAATAGCCGCCCACCATCGCCTTAATCTGGCCTGTTTGTGGCTCGATAGCCAAGAAGGCTCCCTCAAGGACAGGTTCTTGTTCAAGAGAGACGATGAGTTCCTTGTTTTCCTCATCCACTTTGTTGACTTTGACATGGATAACATCGCCTTCTTTAATCAGGTTTATTAGGTTTTTTGTCTTGGTCCAGGCGATATCTGTATTCTTCAATTTTCCTATGTAGTCTCTAATTTTGACAGTGGCCTCTCCCCTATCTACCGATAAAACCACAGCCTCGATGATCTGTCCTTCTGGTATCTCGGCCGTAAGCCAGGTTGAGAAGTATCTATCTTTGATGGCTTCGAGATCCTCAATCCCTTCTTCCAATAAATTCCTTTTGTCCTGCCGCCATCCCTGTCTTTTATCCAAAACGCGTAGCCCATTCTGGAGAGCCTCCTCGGCGTATCTTTGGAACTCTGCGGAGAGAGTGGTATAAACCCTCAATCCTTCTCTGTACAGGGCATCCGAACCATAATTTTTCTCGAGGTATTTTCTCACTTCTTCCTTAAAGTAGGCGGCAAATTCAGAATCTGTCCTGTAGAGAGGCAGGACATCGAGAGGCCTGGACTTAGCCTTCTCCCCTTCTTCCTCGGTGATAAATCCTTCCTCTATCATCCGATTGATGACGTGATTGCGCCGCCGCAGCATCAACTCAGGTTTATTATAAGGGGAATACAGGGATGGGCCTCTCAATATCCCGGTGATCATGGCCGATTCCTCGAGATTGAGTTCAGCTGCGCTCTTACCAAAGTACAAACGGGCCGCAGCTTCGACTCCGTAGGCACCGTGTCCCAGGTTGAATTGATTACAGTAAAGAGTCAAAATCTCCTGTTTGGAATATTTCTTCTCGATTTGAAACGCCAAAAGGACTTCCTTGAGTTTCCGCCTGATGGTTTGTTTCCTGTGGAGAAAAAGCTCCCGGGCAAGTTGCTGACTGATCGTACTTCCTCCTTGGAGTCTTCCTGGCCTGCCCTTGATCTTGATGTCTTCCTTGACGGCCCGCAAAATGCCTCGAAAATCAATCCCGCCATGACTAAAAAACCTCGGATCCTCGGTAGCTATAATGGCCTTCTTCAAGATATCAGGAATGTCTTCGAAGTCGACCTCGATCCTTTTTTCGATGGCATACTCCCCGATGACCTGCCCATCATCGGAATAGATATAGGTGATGATACTCGGCTCAAACTCCTCGAGTTGAGAGATGGAAGGCAAATTCTGGAGAATGGCCACATAGGCTCCGAGCATTGTGCCGAGGACAATGACAGAGCCGAAAATGAAGACGAACAGAGCCCTCTTGAATATCCGCTTTTTNNCTTTTTGCTCAGCTTTTTAATTTTTTTTATTCTTATGATGAGTTTCTTTTTGATAGCCATAAGGAAAAATATAACAGAATTTAACAGAATTGACCAGTCGAGGAGGACGTTCGTCGGTATCTCTATTTCCGTGATGATAGTCGCTCGGGATCAGGCTTCGTTATCTTGTCTGGCCATGAACTAAATGCTTTGTCCTTCATACGTTCTTAACGATGAAACCTGACCCCAGCTCAGTCCTGCTCACGATTTTCTTAACACCTAACCTGATCCATCGCCATCTTAAGCAATTCTCTTAATCATAGTTTGTAGGAACATTCAGGTCGCTCAGAGAGATCCAATTAATCCAGTAAACAACTGAGATAATCAAGGACAGTTTTTCCAATTTCTCTGCTGATTTCCTCCTTGGACTTCGTCCCATCGATGTGAAAAATATTGTCTCCTTGAATTCCCTTGAAAATTTCTCTCACTTTGATCAAGCGTGCTTCCTGTTCAAAGAGTTCATCCTTCCTTTTTCGACTTTCAATACGTCTAAGACCAGTTGCGGGTTCGATATCCAAGATAAACACGAGATCAGGAATGGCAGCAAACTGTTCATTTGTTTCCTGGATCCATCCGGGATCAATACCACGGGCACCTTGGTAAGCCATCGTCGAAAAGTAATACCGATCCAGAATCACCACGCGTTTGGCCTGCAACGCAGGCTTCAAGTTTCGCTTGACATTCTCTTTCCGATCCTTTTGAAACAACTCCAGCTCCTCATCGGGAGATAGAGAATCAGGCTCAGCTGCTTTTTCCTTGATCTCTTGGCCCCATTGGCTGTCTGAGGGTTCACGAAAATAGACGGTATCGATACCCGTTTTCACAAGCTTATCGAGGAGCATCTTTGCCTGGGTTGTCTTCCCCGCTCCGTCGATTCCCTCGATAACGATTAAAACACCCTTCTTGATTTTCATCAGTCTCTTATGCATTGGGATAGTATAATAGAAGAAGATAAACTTCAAATAATTAATGAAGACCTAAATAGGGAAATAAGCCTATTATCAAGTCCGTTATTCCTGCATCGCCTGTGCCTGCAGAAGCAGGTAGCAGGAAACCAGGTTTGTTCCCGCCTAAGCGGGAAACTATGAATAATAAATGTCATTCCTGTTTCCGCAGGGATGACGGAAAGAAGTGGGTATGATAAGAGTGTGAGAAGGGATGCAACGTTTTTTCGAAAACAGAGTTTTTAATACGTAGCTCGATTGAATTTTACCTATGAGTATGGTAATTTATATTTTGACTTCAGTGGAGGTTTTCCGATGAAAAAAACGTCAATCATAGCTCTAATCAGCTTTGCTTTAGGCCTATTCATAGCAAGTTTGATTTTTGTCTATTTTCCAGAAAAAAATATGCCTGATGATTATCTCGCAGAGTCGTCCTCATCCTCTGCCTCTACAAATCTTTTTGCAGCCCCTCCCGTAGCTCAAGCCAAGCTAAACTTAGATTTTGTTGCCGTCGCCGACAAAGTAGCTCCAGCTGTTGTTTACATCGAAGCCGAGAGAGTCGAAAAGAGACAGATGCGAAGCCTTCTGGATGATCCATTTTTCGAGGATTTCTGGAGATATTTTGGTCATCCAGATCGTGGAGAAGAATACCGGCGTCGGGCCCGAGGATCCGGCTTCTTCATCAGCTCTGATGGGTACATCGTCACCAACAATCATATCGTAGAGAGAGCCATAGAAGTGATAGTGAGGACTCTCGAAGGTCAAGAATACAAAGCGGAAATCGTCGGAACTGACTCAGAAACGGACGTGGCTTTGCTCAAAGTGAAGGCCAAAGATTTACCCTATATCGATCTGGGGGATTCGGCCGCCTGTCGTCCAGGAGAATGGGTTCTGGCTATAGGAAATCCTTTTAATTTTCAGCACACTGTCACGGCCGGAATCATCAGTGCTAAAGGCAGACAACTCGGAGGCGGAGCCACCTACCAGAATTTCATCCAGACCGATGCGGCTATCAACCCCGGGAACAGCGGCGGCCCCTTGGTCAACCTAAGGGGCGAAGTCATAGGTATCAACAGCATGATCTCCTCTCCATCAGGTGGAAATATCGGCATCGGGTTTGCCATCCCTTCTAATCTAGCCAAAAAAATCGTCTCCCAGCTCAAAGACAAAGGAAAAGTCGTACGAGGATACCTGGGCGTAAGGGGGATTTATCCCATTGATGAAGACTTAAAAAAATCCCTCAATTTAAAATCTAAACAAGGAGCCATGATTCAAGAAGTCGAGCCCGGAACCCCCGCAGCCAAAGCCGGTATGGAACCTTATGATGTGATCGTTGAGGTGGACGGTCACCCAGTAAAGGACCATAACGATCTGCTGTTCAAAATCGCTGATATCCCCCCCGGAACAAAGGTGAAGGTTAAAGTTATCCGCAACAAAGGTAAAGAGGAAAAAATTCTGACAGTAACTCTGGCTGAAAGGCCGGGTCAGGAAGAAGAAACTCCGGCTCCCTCTTCGGACAAGGACCTAGGCCTCGAAGTGAGAGAATTGACTCCCCGTCTAGCCAGGCGCCTGGGTTACCGCAGCGAAGAAGGCCTCCTCATCACAGAAGTAACCCGTTATAGCGAAGCCGAAGATAAAGGCATCCAAAGGGGAGATATCATCGTTGAGGTAAACCAGATTAAGATCACAAGCATAGCAGATTTAAAAAGAATCTTAGACACGGCTAATCCGGGAGATGTGCTCATGCTGCGCATCCGTCGGGAAGGCAACGGCCGGAGTCAAGACTCGATCGTCACCCTGAAAATACCTGAATGAAGTTCATAAAAGTCCACTCCTTAGGAAATGATTTCCTGATCATCGATCTTCCTAAAAAAGAGCGCCTGCCCAATGTCAACGACCTCGCTCAAAGACTCTGCGATCGCCACATAGGCGTAGGCGCGGATGGACTTCTTCTCATTTCCGTCCAGAACAAAACAAAGGGTACTGTCAATTTCCGCATATTTAATGCCGATGGCACGGAAGCAGAGGTTTCGGGTAACGGTCTCCGATGCGCCGCCGCTTCTCTCCACTACCACAAAAAAATCGAGTCTCCTTCCATCCTCTTCTTCACGACAGCCGGAGAGAGAGAATGTGATCTTATCGAGAGGAAGAAAAATTCATTCCTGATTAAGATCGATATGGGCATTCCCCATCTCAAATCTCAAGAAATTCCGTTCGATGATGGGACATTCCACGAAAAAATTATCGACTATCCCCTTTCCATCAATCAAAAAATATACCCGGTTACCGTCGTCTCTGTCGGCAACCCTCATTGTGCCATCTTCGTTGATCGTTTTCCATCGCGTTTTGAATGGCATCAAATCGGAAGTGAGATCGAATCCCATCCCTTTTTTCCGAACAGGACAAATATAGAATTTATCAGGATTATCAGCAAAGCAGAAATAGAAGTGCAATTCTGGGAAAGAGGCGTGGGCGAGACTCTATCCTCTGGAAGTGGCGCCTGCGCTGCGGCTGTGGCGTCGATCCTCAAGAATCAGACAGACAAGAAGGTCCGAGTTCGAACGAGTATGGGAAACTTGACTGTGGAGTGGGATCAAGAAAAAGTTTACCAGAC
>JABAOF010007703.1_pt1 | contig 16713 bp, 13 predicted proteins | sample 7062171 | NCBI WGS metagenome assembly JABAOF01 (sample SAMN14538628, study PRJNA623070) | marine sediment metagenome | biome: marine biome [ENVO:00000428]; feature: marine pelagic biome [ENVO:01000023]; material: deep marine sediment [ENVO:00002113] | place: India: Gulf of Khambhat ...
GGGGATACGAATGGTCAGAATCGGGGGATGATCTGGCATACCCCAACGGAACGGGGGCCAGTTCTCCCGACGGAGTTAGCTGGTCCAACGAGAGTAAGGACTACGCCTTCCGAGTATACGGCTACTACCGGCCGAGCATGACCTACGCTGTCACGCCATCTGAGACCGTGCTGGAGCCGGGTGACATCGGGCAGTTCCGAATGGATCTGAATAACACTGGACCGGGGGATGCCGATACACTGTGGGTGAATGTTACCCTCCCACCAGAACTCAGCTACATCAACGACGATGCGGGAAGCATCGGGGGAATGACAAACTGCTGCTACAGTTTTGAGTTCACCAACATAACGCCGGGTCTCTATACGTTCAACCTGACGTTTTCCGTCAATGGAGGGGTGCCCGACGGGACGATCGCGACCTCCGATTTCTCATTCGAGCTAGTGGACCACGCGGGTGATTCCCCCGCCCCAGAGGCCGAGCTGGTTCCCATAACAATAGTCAGCGGGTACCTGGATGCCACACTCTCCGGCAACCCCCCTCTCGTCGATCCTGGCGACACCATACAGACCGACCTGACGGTCGAGAACCAAGGCGCCGGCAAGGCCCTGAACGTCTCCATCGAGGCTCAGTTGGACCCCAACGCGACATACCTATCTTCCACCCCGGTCGGGACGTATGACGGAGGCGGCCACGCAGTCAGCTGGTTTATTCCAGCTATCGCCCCCAACTCCTCCATGGCGTTCCGCTGGTTGCTGGAGGTCCACGTAGATGCGCCAGACCTCGCTCGCGTCACCAGCACCGTCCAGATACACTACGAGGACTCCGCAGGGGCCGAGTTGCCAACAGTCCAGACCTCAGTCTATTCGACGGTGCAGGCCCCTCTCTTCACGCCGGTTCTGATCGTCGATCGGGGAGTAGTCGAGCGTGGGGATGAGGTGAGGGCCACAGCATACTACAACAACACCGGTTCGGTTTCCGCGCCCGCCGCGTGGCTCAACTGGACACTGGCCGGCCACTTTGACGTTGTTGACCTGAGTCCAGATTTGGAATATGCGGAGACCCCGCAGGGAATTGGCCTGGCTCTCACATCCGTGGCCCCAGGTCCTCACTCAGTGGTCGTGACACTGCGCACAGTCAGCGGGATGGCCGACGGACTGGACGTCAGCATTGTTGTCACCTGGGAGGCCGTGGACGGCAACGGAAACTCCCTTCCCACAGCGACGCTACCATCTTCCATACTTCTGAACGCGCCCGACGTGGGCATCAATTTGGATGCCTCGGCGACCCGTCTGGAGGTGGGAGAGGCCCTCCTCCTCAATCTGACTATGGACAACTCGGGGAAGGCTTCAGCTACAGGATGGCTCAACCTGACCCTACCCGATGGTTTTGAATACCTGGGGACGGAGAGCGGTGCCTACGATGCGACCGTCGAGAACGGTCTCGTCTCCTGGGCAATCTCGACGCTCCCACCTGAGACCGATGTGGTCCTCGGCGTGAGACTGCAGCTCGTGGGAGACCACGGCCTAACCGCGCTCCGGTTCAGCCTGACCTTCTCGGACGGAAAGGGGAGTCAGCCTAGAACCATCAACAGCAACACAGTGTTCGTAGAGCCTGTCCCCGTGGGTCCTGACGTGGGCTCCCTACTCCTGTGGCCGCTCATTGCAGCCGTGCTCCTCACTGCAGGGTTCCTCGTGGTCAGGCGATGGATGCAAGCCAAGGGCCTGAGCGTCGAGGAGGTCTTCGTCATCCATCGAGATGGCCTTCTTCTCGCGCACCGCTCGAAGACCTTGACTCCTGACAAGGATCAGGACGTCTTGGTCGCTATGTTCAAGACGGTCCAGGACTTCATCCATGATGCCTTCTCCAGGCGTGAGGACGCACCTGTGAGAAGCCTCACCTTCGGGGAGTTCAATGTCCTCATCGAGCAGGGCACGAACCACCACCTCGCCGTGATCTATCGTGGTGAGGACAATGGAGCGTTGGAGACACAACTCTCCCTCCTATCCAAGCGCATCGAAGATGAGTTCGGAGAAGCCCTGGATTCATGGTCCGGAGACATGGATGAGGTCCGAGGACTGCAGGACCTGCTCCCGATGCTGTGGGGCGTCCGTGCAGGTGAGAGAGGAGAACCGCACGAAGGCGAGGTCGACAGGGTGAAGAAGACGATTCAAGGTGCGTGGGACCGCCTCCGTGAAGCATTCTTTGGCGTGCGTGACAGGCTGAACGATTCTCCTCCTGTTGACGAACGAGAGGTCGAGACGAGGGCCGACGGAGGTTGGGAGTAGGGCCCTTCGCCCCTAGGACCTATCCGGAGTCACGCCCTCCGAGGAATCCACCCTCGCCAAGAATGCCTCAGCCTCTGCCATGGCGTGAGGACCCGTGATTGGATTCGAGCACTGGGTACCCACACAGGCGTAGACCGCAGGGACTGGCTCTTCGGGATACTGCGCCTCTCGGAACGCCCTGCTACCGGGACGAAGTAGCTGCAACACTCGTCGCGGTTGGAAGGCGGCCAGCAGTTCCATTCGTACTGCATCGGTGGGTTCATCCCCGTCGCCGACGACCACCAACTTCAGGGGTCCCTTGAGGTAGGTGGAAACCGCCACGGCATAGAACGAAGCGAAGATGGAGTAGCGGGAGTACTGGCCAGTGAAGCCCTCGAGGATGCCCTGAGCCGCCTCCTTGAACTTGCTCTCTCCGATGACCTCGGCCAATCGGAGCAGCAGGGAGGCAGCGTGGGAGTTGTCCACCAAAGGCTTCTGGGCAACCTTCAACAGCCCAACATCACCTTCCGCAGACTGTCGATCCACGAGCAGACCGTCCTCATCTCGAAAGCCATTCAGTATGTGCTCGGCCAGGGACGTGGCCTTCTTCAGATATCCATCGTCCNNTCCTCGGCAACCGGCCGTCGGTCCATGAGAAGGCCGTCTCCATCTCGAAAGCCAATCAGCAGCTGGTTGGCCAAGGACGTCGCTCTCTCCAGGTATCCATCGTCCCCCACGTGTTCATACGCATCCAAGTAGGCCTTGGCCATGTGAACATGGTCCGATAGAAGTCCGTCCACCCTCGGTTCCCCATCCCAGTAGTGAAAGAGGTGTCCGTCGTCAGAGAATAGCCTCTTCTCGAGAGAGTCGAGTGTCGAAACTGCCGCTTTCAGGTATGCCTCGTCGCCCAGGACGGCGGCGGCGCGGAGGTATGTTGAGACCGCCTGCCCGTTCAGGTCCGCATAGATCGTCTGATCGACAAAAGGAACCTCCATTTTCTCCCTCCCCTCCTTCGCCAACTTGTAGTACTCCTCGTCGGCGTCCTGACTGCCGTAGAAACCGCCCCTTGGGTCTCGCAGCACCTTTTCCAGATATCTCAGAACGTCCTCGGCGACCTCCCTGTACCTACGTTCTCCGAGGAGGGCGTAGGCATTCAGGTAATTCCTGAGGAGGCCGACGTTGACGTCCAGCATCTTCTCGTAGTGAGGCTCACTCCAGTCCCTCGTGACGGAGTACCTGAAAAAACCACCCTCCACTGGATCGTACATGCCACCTTCTGCCATGGCACCGAGGCTCTTCTCGACGACCTTGAGGATGTAGTTGTTCCCTGAAACTTTGTAGTGATAAAGGGCGAGGTCCAAGGCTTCTGGTTGGGGAAACTTCGGCGCGCTTCCAAACCCTCCGTACAGGTCATCGTACTGCTGGAGCAGGTAGCCAAGGACCTCCTCCATGATGTCCATACTGAGGCCGCCTTCAGATGGCTGGATGACGGTTTCCGGAGGCACCTTCCTCTCTCTGGCTTTACCGCCTGAAGTCTCGTAGTAGCCCTTCACCTGCATCAGGGTGCGTTTGAGCTGATCGGGGGGAATGTAGGTGCCACCAGCGATGACCCCACCCTCATCATCAAGGAAGGCCGTCGTCGGGTATCCGCCAAAGTTATAGCGTTCACGGATGTCCGGCCTCTGGTCGATGTCGACCCGGATGGCGACGAATTCCTTGTTAATCAAGTCAATGATCTCATCGTCGGAGTAGCTGGTCTCGTCCATGACGTGGCACCAGTGGCACCACACCGCTGAGAGGTCTAGGAGAATGGGCTTCTTCTCCTTTCTCGCCTTCCCGAAGGCCTCATCGCCCCAGGGAAGCCAGCGGATATCGGTGTGTTTGCCCATGATGAAACTACCCAGCGGGGCGCTTATCAAGGTTTGGAAGACCGATGCTAGGGTTATGAGAATAGGGATGACACCGCTTGGTTGACGAACTCCATGAAGGGAAGTGCGAGAACGCCTGTGGCAATCGTCCCGATGGTGGCGACCATTATGGCGAAGCTGTATGGGGCGGGGATCGTAACGATGCCTCCAGGCCCCTCAAGGAAGTACATGTGTTTGATGACCCGGGCGTAGTAGTAGAGGGACAGGGCACTGTTGAGGACGCCAGCGACACCAAGGGTTACCATCCACTCCGTCCCTGCAACCCCAGTAGCCTGAATCGTCGACAGGAAGAGCACGAACTTGCTGACGAAGCCACCCAAGGGCGGAACCCCCGCGAGCGAGAGGAGCATAATCATCATCCCGAAGGCGATGAGCGGCATCCTCTTCGCCAAGCCACTGTAGTCGTCAAGCCTCTCCCCAATTAGGAGTGTTCCCGTGATAGCGACGATGATGAAGGCGCCTCCCTTCATGAATACGTACACGAAGAGATGGTAGAGGCCTCCTGTCATGGCGGAGGCGGCTATGTCGGTATTGGGATGACTTCCGACAATGACGGCTATGAGGATATAGCCGGCATGGGCGATACTGGAGTACGCAAGCATCCTCTTGATGCTCTTCTGTGGCAGGGCGGCCACATTACCCAAGGTCATGGTGGCAATGGCAAGGATACCGAGGGCCAAGGCCCAATGAGCGGCCGCACCCAGGAGGGCCACGAGGAAGACCCTGAAGAGCGCGACGAAGCCCATGATCTTTGATGCGGTGCTCAGGAGGGTGGTAATGGTCGTCGGCGCACCCTCGTAGACATCGGGCACCCACATGTGGAAAGGCACAGTCGCTACCTTGAACCCGAACCCCGCAATGAGGAGGACCAGGGCCAACACGATGACCGGCTCGAAGACGAAGAGGCCATCAGCGATGGTGGTCCGAAGGACCCCGAGGTCCGTAAAGGGGCCGGCCATGCCTTGACTAGTTCCCACGTGCCCGCTAACCCCGTAAAGGAGGGAGATGCCGAAGAGGATCAGGGCTGAGCTGACGACGCCTATGATGAAGAACTTCTTCATAGCCGCCTCCGTAGAGCGCTTGTCCTTCTTCCTGAAGGCCGCCAGTGCGAAGGTGGCTATGCTGGCCATCTCGAAGGATAGGTAGAGGACGAAGATGTCCGTGGAAGCCGAGACAAGCATCATCCCAACGATGGCGATGAGGAGGAGGCCGTAGTACTCGCCTTGGTTCCTGTCATCCTTCCTCAAGAAGGCCCTGGAGGCCAGTACCACCAGTATGCCCGTGAGGGTCATGGCCATGAAGAAGAACAGGACGAAGGCGTTTACCTCCAACATTAGAGCCGGTAGCCGAACATCCACAGGAAAGGACCACAGCTCCAGGCCCAGTCTTCCTAGGAAGTTGGCACCTGCCATATCCACAGTCAGAAGGAAGGAGATGACGAGTCCAACAAGGGTGACGTCCGCGAGCCTCGCCTTCCGCTTGACGACGAAGGTGAGGGCGATCGAAAGGAACCCGAAGAGCGTGAGGACGATGACCGGTAACAGGACGAGCCACTCGGGGAAGGCCACCTAGATCATTCCCCCTATGCTCTCGAAGAGTACCCTCGTCCAGTCACTGAAGAGGTCCATGAGCGGAGTTGGAAAGATACCGAAAAGGGCGAAGAGGAGTGTCAGCACGCCCAATGGGAGCACCTCATACAGGGAGACGTCCTTGATGGCGCCGAGCCTCTCATTGAAGGGTCCGTGGACCGCTCGCTGGACGGCGTAGAGGTAGTAGGCGGCCGTCAAGACGACCGTGAGGATTGGAAGCAGGACCCAAAGGCCGAAGGCCTCGTAAGTGCCCAGAAATACCGAGAATTCGGCCACAAACCCGACTAGGCCAGGGAGGCCGAGGGACGCCAGGAAGGCAACCAGGATGAAACCGGATAGCAACGGAACCCGGTTCGCGATGCCTCCAAGCTCCGAGATGTTCCGGGTCCCGAGCCGATGGAGGACCGACCCAGCAAGCATGAAGAGGGCGGCGCTGATAAGTCCGTGAGCAAACATCTGGAAGATGGCTCCGCTCATGCCCATGACACCACTCAAGGAACCCGTGGCGCCATTATTGAAGGCGAACAGCGAGGCGCCGATGCCGAGCATGACGATTCCCATGTGGCTGATGCTGGAGTTGGCGATGAGTCGCTTCAGGTCGTCCTGAGCCAGACAGACCAGTGCTCCATAGAGGATGCTGATCGTCCCGATGACGGCGAAGACCCAGAAGAGTTCCACGGAGGCCTGGGAGAGCATCTGGACGTTGCCGCGAATGAGACCGTAACCGCCCATCTTTAGCAGGACACCCGCCAGGATTACCGAGCCGGCCGTCGGAGCCTCCACGTGGGCATCAGGTAACCAGGTATGCAGCGGGACCATGGGCAGCTTTGTTCCGAAGCCTATCAGGAGGACGACGAAGAGGACCGTCTGGATGGCACCCACCGGCACTGGAGAGGTCTCGATGATGGCGATCATGTTAAAGGCGTCCGCGCCGCCCCCCATGTAGAAGTAGAATCCAAAGATGCCGGCGAGCACCAGGAGACTGGCCGCCTGAGTGTAGAGGAAGAACTTGAGAGCGGCGTACCTCCTTCTGGGTCCCCCCCAGACTGCGATGAGGAAGTACATCGGCACGAGCTGCAGCTCCCAGAAGACGAAGAAGAGGAAGAAGTCCAGGGCCATGAAGACGCCGAGTACAGTGGTCTCCATGAGGAGGACCATGGCGTGGAACTCCCGGACTCGGTGCTCCTCGCCCCAGGAGAAGATGACCGCTAAGGGGACTAGGATGGTCGTCAACAAGACCAGGGAAAAGGAGAGCTCGTCCACACCGAGACGGTAGAAGACGTTGATGTGTGGAATCCAAAGGGCCTCCTCATATGCACGGTAGCTGCCCGTGAGGGGGTCCGTCGCAAGTGAGATGAGATCAGGTCGAAGGAAACCTAGGAGGAGGTAGAGGGAGAGGGCGAGGGGGATCAGTGAGAAGATGACGGAGGAAACTCTAGCCACGCTCCCGCGCTTGCCAAAGAAGTAGGTCAGGAGGGCCCCAATCAACGGCGCGAAGAGCATGATAGTCAGGATGGGGATCGCCGCCACTCACCCACCTCCCGCCGCGAAGGCTATCGTCTGCTCGATGAGCCTGCTGAAGGGATATATCTGGTCGACCCAGATGGCCGGGAAGATGCCCGTTAGGACTATGAGAATCACCACCAGGGCCATGGGGAGGTACTCGTCGAGGTGCAGGTCTCTGACGGCTCCCAGCCGTTCGTTGAAACTGCCCATGAGGACTCGCTGCATGGTCCAGAGGTAGTATGCTCCTGTGAGGACGACGGCGAGGAGTGGGATGATTACCAGGATCTTCTGGCCCGTGGGGAGCCCTGCATAGGCGCCCGTGAACACCATGAACTCGCTGACGAAGGTGTTGAGTCCAGGCAGGCCAAGGGAAGCCAGGAAGCTGAGAATCACGATGAAAGCGAAAAGTGGCATCTTGGAGCCCAGGCCCCGCAGGTGCGGAATGAGGCGGCTCCCCGTGGCGTGTTTAACCGCCCCGGCGAGCATGAACAAGACAGCCGTCACGAGACCGTGATTGAAGAGCTGGAAGATGGCCCCGGAAACCCCGATGGCGGTGGCCGTCGAGGCTCCCAAGAGGACGAATCCCATGTGGCCTATGCTGGAGTAAGCGATCAGCCTCTTCAGATCGACCTGCACGAGGCAGACCAGTGAGGCGTATATCATGCTCACAACGCCCAGAACTGCCACGATCCACCACAGCTCCTGCGCTGCCAGGGGAAGCATCGAGTATCCGACGCGGAAGATGCCGTAGCCGCCCATCTTCAGCAGGACGCCGGCCAGGATTACTGAGCCTGCCGTGGGGGCCTCCACATGTGCGTCGGGAAGCCAGGTGTGAAGGGGCACCATCGGGAGCTTGACGCCGAAACCTATGAGGAAGGCCGCGAAGGCAGGGACCTGAATGGCCACCGGCAGAAGCGGCGCCCGCTGGATAATGTCGATCATGTTCAACGTACCCAAGTTGGCAGCCAGGGCGAAGATGCCAAGGAGCATGATGACACCGCCCACGTGGGTGAATATCAGGAATTTGATGGCGGCGTAGTGTTTGTTCGGACCCCCCCATATGTTGATGAGGAAGTACATCGGGATGAGAACGAGTTCCCAGAAGACGAAGAACTGCAGGAAGTCCAGGGAGATGAAGACCCCGATGAGGGCGAGGCTGATGACCTGCAGGAGCGCATAGTATTCCTTGGGCTTGTACGCCTCTTCCATGGGGAAGATGACGGCCACGAGGAAGAGCAGGCCAGTGAGGAAGACCAGGGGCAGAGAGAGGCCATCGACGCCCACTCGCCAGTTGACCGGGATCTCCCCGATGCGGAACCAGAGGTACTCCTCAAAGGCGACAAACGTCCCCGTGGGGTCGGGCTGCAGTCCGAGGTCGATGAAGGGGGTGACAATGGATAGGAGGACACCTAGTGATATCAGGAAGGTGATGAGGGCTGCCCCGATGGCAATCCACCTCGCCTGGTTCCGGCTCCAGGGGCCCAGCAGCGAGACGAAAGCTGCCAGGGCAGGGACAGCAATCATGGCGGAGATGTAGGGGAAGGCCACTCGTCACACCCCCAGGAGCGGAAAGACGACCTGGATGAGGAAGAGGACGAAGACTGCTCCCAGGATGATGATGGTAGCATAGGTCTGGACCTGCCCCGTTTCGCCTCGCCGCAGTGTCCATCCTCCCCTCACAGTCCTCAGACTAATGCTGTTAACAACGCCGTCCACGCCCTTTCGGTCGAAGGTGTCGGTCCCGCGACCCGTGAGAACGGTTCCTCTAGCTACCAGATTGACGAATCCGTCTATGAGGTACCGATCGATGAAGTCGCTGAGCCTCGCCAGACCGTAGACCACCTTGCTTCCGATGTAGTTGTAGAGGTCATCGATCCAATACCTACGCTCCAGCATCGTATGGAGGGAGGCCCTTGGTCTGGTGGCAGTGAAGACGTCTGGCGACGGCCGACGTGAAAGGTAGACCGTACGCGCAAGGCCCAGGCCTGCGAGGGCGAGAAGCAAGGAGACGTAGGTCGAAAAGCTTCCGGGACCAGTGAAAGTCTTGAGAAGGATGTCGATAGGGCTTGAGAACTCAGGATGGGCACCCTCAACTCCCGGGAAGACGAAGTTGCTGAACCCTCCCATGAAGAAGATGACGAGACCCGAGCCCACGGCGAAGAGGGAGAGAATCGTCAACGGCGTCGTCATGACCTTGGGCGACTCGTGGGGCTCCGTTTCCCAACGGGGGGACCCCCGGAAGGTCATGTACCAGAGGCGGAACATGTAGAAGGCCGTCATGAAGGCGGTGAGTATGCCGAGGAGCCAGAGGTAGAAGAAGGTCTGATCCACGCTCGAGGCACCGAAAGCGGTGGCCAGGACCTCATCCTTGCTCCAGAATCCGCTTAGTGGGAAGATGCCACTTATGGAGATAGCCCCAATGAGCATCGTGAGGGAGGTGATGCGCATCTTCGAGTGGAGCCCTCCCATCTTCCTCATGTCGTTGGTGCCCACCGCGTGGATGACGCTGCCCGCCCCAAGGAACAAGAGTGCCTTGAAGAACGCGTGATTTGTCAGGTGGAAGAAGGCTGCCCCGTAGGCCTCGCCTGAACCCTCGAGGCCCACTTGGATAGCGTAGGCCGCGGTACCGAGGGCGAGGAACATGTAGCCNNCCGAGGCCCCGAGCCCTACCTGGATGGCGTAGGCAGCCGTCCCAAGGGCGAGGAACATGTAGCCCAGCTGGCTGATGGTGGAGAAGGCCAGGACCCGCTTGATGTCGTAGTTCGCCAGGGCCATGGTGGCGGCGAAGAAGGCAGTAAACCCGCCTATGAGAGCAACGAGCAGACTCACTTCGAGAGAGTTGGAGATGAGGGGGAGAGCCCTGCCTGTGAGGTACACTCCAGCCTTCACCATCGTTGCGGCGTGTATGAGGGCACTCACCGTAGTGGGACCCTCCATGGCATCCGGCAACCACGCGTGCAGCGGGAACTGGGCGCTCTTCCCCATGGCCCCGCCGAAGAAGAGGACGGGAATGATGGCGATTAGGTGGACGGGGATCGTCGGCGCTAACCGGGAGACCTCCAGGATGTTGAACGTGCCGAAGATGATGAAGACCGCGATGACGCCGGCGAGGAACATGATGTCCCCCACGCGGGTCACGATGAACGCCTTCTTCGCCGCACTGGCCGCCTCAGGCTTGTGGTACCAGTAGCCGATCAGCAGGTAGGAGCAAAGACCCATGATCTCCCAGAAGATCAGGAGCTGCAGGAAGTTGCTCGCCGCGACCGTCCCGAGCATCCCAGACACGAAGAGGGCGATCTGGGAGTAGTAGCGGGCCTTGTCCTTTTCGTGGCCCATGTAGCCTATGGAGTAGATGGCGATCAGCAGAGACAAGAAGGAGACAAGGGCCAGCATGAGGACGCTGAGGTTGTCGATGAGCATGCCGAAGCGGATCGCAAGTCCGCTGCCCTCGGGGCCTATCCACCGATACCAGACGGTTTCAACAGGTTCGAAGTGTCCCCCCAAGGCGCCATTCAACAGGGCATGGATCAGGAGAATCATCGACAGGACAAATGACAACCCAATGGAGCCGATGGTCCAGAGGGCACCTCCCTCCCACTGCCGCCTGCCTGCAATCACCGCCACTGCAAAAGCCAGAAGCGGAGCGGCCACGATGAGCCAGGAGATGTCGACAATCCACGCCAGAACTGACAACTCACCACCTGAGGATTCTCACCTTGTCCAGATCCACTGTCCCGTGTGAACGATAGAGCACGAGGAAGATGGCCAAGCCTATGGCCGCCTCACCCGCCGCCAAGGCGATGGACAGCAGGGCTAGAATCTGGCCCGAAGCATCGTTGATATAGGCCGAGAATGCAACGAAGTTCATGATGGCCGCGGCCAGGATGATCTCGACGGACATCAGGACGATGATTCCGTTTCTGCGTACCAGGACCCCGTAGAGTCCGATGGCGAATAGGATGGCGGAGAGGGAGAGTTCCCACTCCAAAGGTATCATGGCCCCTCCTCCCTCCGAGCCAGGAACACGCCTCCGACCATGGCCACCGCGAGCAGGAGGGCAATGACGATCATGCTGAATCCGAAGTCCTGGAAGAGGGACCCGGCCACGCGCTCGTTGGAGACCGTTTCTGCCTCGAGGTTCCAAGGCAACCCGACAAAGGAGAAGACCATCAGGGCCGTGAGGAGAATCAGGCCAACGAAGACCATGACCCTTTCCTTCATGGCACCTCCTCCATGACCCGCGTTCTTGTGAGCATGATGCCAAACAGGAACAGAACCGGAACGGCTCCTGCGTAGACGATGATTTGGATAATGGCCACGTACTCGGAGCGGAAGAGAATGAAAATGCCTGCCATCGTTACGAGGGCGATGGCGAGCCAGAAGGCGGCCCACATCAGCTTCTTGGCGGTGACGACTAAGAGGCTGGCGGCCACTTCGATTGCAGAGACAATCACGAAAACCACGAGAATCCCGTCGACCAAGCTTCGATCCCTCCTCTAGGTCCTCTCCACTAGATCCACCCCTGGGAACGCGCGAGCATGACGAGGACCGCGAGCAGGATGTTGAAGAGAGCCAAGGGAATGAGCTTCCGCCAGCCAAGGCTCATCATCTGGTCTATCCGAATGCGAGGGACCGACCAGCTGATCCAGATGAAAATGAAGAAGACGAGGTATATCTTCAGGACAAACCAGAACTCCTGGGGCAGGACGGGTCCGTCCCACCCTCCGAGGAAGAGGAGGGCGACGAGGGCGGCCCCGACGAAGGTCCGGAGCCATTTGAAGCCGAAGACCATGCCGTACCGCATGCCGCCATATTCAATCAACCAGCCATGGACGAGCTCCTCCTCTGCCTCCGGCAAGTCGAACGGGACCCGTTCGGTCTCGGCAATTATGGCAAGGAGGAAAATGAAGAATCCCAGGAACTGGGGAATGATGAACCAGTTCGGGATGCCGATGCTCCCCAGGGCCGTAATGATTGAGGGACCCTGCTGGGCCCGGACAATCTCGATGGGATTCAGAGTACCGGCCATGATGATGACGCCAATGGTGGCCAGGATCATGGGGATCTCGTAGGACATCATCATCGCGGCCGCTCGCATTCCTCCCAGCAGGGCGTACTTGTTGTTCTGGGCCCACGAGGCCAACAGGATTGCCATGGGGGTCAGGGAGAAGGCGGCGAGGATGAGGAGAATCCCGGCCGGAACGTTGGCGATGACGAAGGTCTCGCTAAAGGGCAACGCCACCAAGACGACGACGGTTGAGGCGATCAGAAGGGCCGGGGCCACGTGGAACATGGTCTTGTCTGCGTCCGCGGGGGTGATATTCTCCTTTTGGAGCAGTTTGAGGGCATCCGCGATGTTCTGGAAGAAACCAGTTCCTCGCCACCAGTTCTTGCGCAGGGGCTGCGAGAGCATGGGTCCCCGTCGATCCTGCAAGCGGGCAGCGATCTTGCGTTCCAACCAGATGAAGACCAAGAGGTGTAAAATGGCTGCCCAGACAAGCATCAAGGTCGCCGCCACTGCCCAGTTGATGAAGGAAAAGACCGGCGACCAGTTGATGAAGTCAGCGATGTAGCCAATGAACCCCAGGAGGGGTACGGAGGCGATGGCGCGAAGAATGACGCTCGCCAGCCACACCAAGAAGGAAGTGATGGCGGTGCTCACGTCAAAGAGGTTCACCAGTGGAAACGTCATTTGTCGATCTCCCCCACGCACACGTCGATGCTTCCTGTAATCGACACGACGTCCGCCACGCTATGGCCGCGGAGCATCAACGGGAGGGCTGACAGGGTCACGAAGATGGGTGAACGGATCTTCACCCTGTAGGGCCGGTCACTTCCGTCGCCGATGATGTAAATGAGGGCCTCGCCGCGCGCGTCCTCCGTGACCGCGTAGCCCTCTCCCTCCGCCCGCTTGGGCGCCTTGATCCGGAAGGGTCCGTCAGGCAGTTTGTCTAGTGCCTGATCGATGAGGTTCATGCTCTCGAAGAGCTCTCCCATTCTCACCTTGTACCGGGCATACGCATCCCCGTCCTCGTAGATCACTGGCTCGAACTCCAGCTCGTCGTAGGCGTCGTAGGGGTGCATCTCCCGAAGGTCTACCCGGGCGCCGCTTCCCCTGAGATTGGGGCCCGTGACGCCGTAGTTGATTCCGTCCTCCTTCTTCAGAACGCCCACGTTGCGCGTCCGAAGGAGAAACGTTGGGCTCTCGTCCAGGAAGGCCTCATATTCCTTGAACTTCGGTCGGAGGTAGTTGAAGACCTTCCTCGTCTCGTCTCGGAAGTTGGGGGGGATATCGTTGTGGACGCCACCCGGGCGTGGGTAGTTTTGGTTCATGCGCTGCCCGGTCATCTGTTGAAGAAGGTCCAAGACCAATTCCCTCTCTCTCAGGCTGTACAGGAAACCCGTGAGCAGACCGAGGTCGGCGAGGAAAGCGGCCAGCCACATGAGGTGAGAGGACATCCGCTGTAGTTCGCAACCGATGACCCTGAGGTATTGGGCTCTGGGCGGTGGCTCGATGTCCATAAGGTCCTCCACGGCGACACAGTAGACGTGGGCCCACGTCAATGAGGAGACGTAACACAGCCGATCCATGAGGACGATGGGCTTCAGATAGTCCCGAACCTCACTGATCTTCTCCACCCCGCGGTGAAGGTAGCCCATCTCCGGGTCCGCGTCAACGATGGTATCTCCGTCGACCTCGATGCGAAGATTCCAGAGACCGTGGGTCATGGGATGTTGTGGACCCATGTTGATCCATACCGTCTCCGCCACGTCACTCCCCCGTGTAGTCCTTCCTCAGCGGATGGAACTTGAAATCCTCGGGCAAGAGAATCCGCCGAAGGTCCGGATGGCCCTCGAAATCAATGCCAAGGAGGTCGAAGGCCTCCCGCTCATGGTAAAGAGCTCCCTTCCAGATGTCGGAGACGGTGGGCACTGACGGGTCATCGCTGGGGATGTCGACCCTCACCTGAATGATGCATCCGTGCTGATAGGACAGGATATGATACACGTTCGCCAGGTGCTCCACCCAGTCGACGCCAGAGATGCAGGAGATGTGTTCGAAGTTCTTCTCCTCCCGGAGGAAGAAGCAGATCTGTCGGAGAGCCTCTCGTGACACGGTGGCCTTCACCCGACTCGGACGGTCGACCTCCGCCTCTCTGACATCGGCGGGGAACCGATCCTTCAAGTCCCTGACGAGATCCTCCTCAAAGGCCACTTCATCCCTGCCTGGATCCCTATGCCTGTACTTCACGACAGACTTCGGCAACCGTGCTTGCTCTCAAACCGTGTAGACCTCCTCTTTCTTCAGGGAGTACAACGTGGCCGCCGTGATGATCAGAACGAACAGGGCCATGAGAACCTGGGCCTGCACGGAAAGGCCCCCGGCGTAGACGAGGCCGAACAAGATGATGAAGATAGCCGCCACGTCGAAGACGATGAACATGATGGCGAAGAGGTAGTACTGGAAGTTGAACTGGATGTTCGCCTCCCCCTCGGGTATCTCACCGCACTCGTAGGTGGTGAGCTTCAACGGAGTGGGGCTATCTCGTCGGAGAAGCCGAGTGACGAAGTAGGTTAGGAAAGGGAAGGCCGTGGCAATGATGACGAAAACAGCGACTGGATAGTAGAGTTCAAGGGCCATCCGCGCCGACTATAGTTACCATTTATTAAACCTTTGTCACGACCATGTCGTCGGGGCCTGGCAACCTGAGGAAGGGCTCGACAAGGCGCTTCGCCAATGCTTTCCTACTTCAAACGGGAGGCGGCCTCACGGAGGAGGACGTCGGCGATCGCCCGCAGCTCTTCAGGTGTAAGCTGTTCCGCGTTGTTGACAAGGATTTCCGCAGAGCGTCGAACCATCCACTGCGGGAACTTCACGCCTTTCCTCGCCGACAGGTCTACGATCTTTACATTTTCTAGCAGAGCTATCCCTCCTCTCCTGAATACAGGGACGCGGCCTGACTGACAAGATGTCTTTGAGCTATATTAATGTTGGTCTATTTATTATTATCAGTCCATATTATCATTATCCCTATTGAGAACGCGTGTCTCGCTCACCTCCGTGGCGGAGATGTCCACTGACACTGCGGGGGCCCGCGTGGATTTATAAGACGGCGGTCACTTATTTGCATCGATGGAAGATCGCCCCATGACGTTCCTCCAGCACCTGGAGGAACTCCGCCAGCGGGTCTTCAGGATCCTTTGGGTGATCATGCCACTCTTCATATTCTACATGACCTTCACCATCAGGACGGAGGAATACTTGGGCGTTCCGTGGCCCTATCCTTGGCCCGACTTCTACAACGCCATCTCCGTCATGGTCGTACGTGGATTTATGGACGGCCTCTTGCCCGCGTTCGTGGAACGCGTGCAGCTTAACCCCTGGGAAGCCATCGTCGTCCAGTTCAAGGTCTCGCTCTTCCTGGCTGTGCTCACGGCCATGCCTTATGTTGTCTATCAGCTGGCCAAGTTTGTGGCTCCCGGACTTCACAAGCGCGAGAGAAGGACAATCCTCAGGATAACGGTGCCAGGCACCCTCCTCTTCGCCGGCGGTGTGCTCGTTGCCTACCTGGTCATCTTGCCCTTCACCTTCGAGTTCCTCTACGGCATAGGTCTCCGGATGGGTCTGACTCCTTTCGTGGGGCCCGACCAATTCTTCGACATCGTCCTCCTCTTCTTCGTCGGTATGGGTGTGGCATTCCAGACTCCTGTCATCATGTGGGGCCTGGCCGCCATGGGACTGATAGAGCCGAGCTTCTGGAAGCGAAACTGGAGATACGCGGTCGTGGGTTTCTTTGTCTTCGGCGCTCTCATCACGCCCGACGGGAGCGGGATCACGATGATGCTCGTGGCCGTGCCCATGTCCTTTCTCTACGTGGCCGGATACGTGATCTCGCAGAGGGCATGGAAGAGGCGCGAGGGACCTGAGCCGCCTGAAACCCCCAGACGAAAGTCGAGCTTCGCTGCATGGTCCATTGGGATCGTGGTCCTCGCCGCCGTGACGGGGGGGTTCCTGTACTTCAACCAGGATCTCTTCACATCCCCGGTCGGGAGCACGGAAAGCGTGCTCGCCAGCGGGGAGATGTCCCTGCAAGTCCCCGCCTACGTGCTCTACTCCCCCTTCCCCTCCCCTCCTGCGGTCCAGACAGGGACCAGCCTTCGGGCCACGCAGGAGACCAATATCAGCCTGCGATGGGCGGCGGGGTCCGACTCGGGTAGAGACGTCGTGTTCGCATACCAGGGAGACCCACCAAGCGCCATTCAGGCTCTGGAGCAAGGCCATGAACTGACACTCTTCCCGGCCCTGTGGACCTCCCCCGACCTTGATTCTCTCGAGCTCGTGGCCACCAATGGGAACTCCTCCGTGTACATCGTTGGGCTTCACATCAACTACACACTCCTGCTCCGCAAGGAATTCAACGACGG
>JABAOF010000788.1_pt2 | contig 16712 bp, 13 predicted proteins | sample 7062171 | NCBI WGS metagenome assembly JABAOF01 (sample SAMN14538628, study PRJNA623070) | marine sediment metagenome | biome: marine biome [ENVO:00000428]; feature: marine pelagic biome [ENVO:01000023]; material: deep marine sediment [ENVO:00002113] | place: India: Gulf of Khambhat ...
GCGGCGACGACGACGGCTGCTGTGGGAAAATCTCCTTGGTTGGTCTCCACCCCTACCACGCGTCCGGCTTCAACGAGGATTTGATTGGCCTTGACTCCATTGCGGATTTTAACACCCATGCCTTGTGCGGCCTGTGCAAAGCCATTCGCTGCCGTGGCTGGATCGCAGTATCCACCATCAGGTTCGTATGCACCTCCACCTAATCCTGTCGGGTCAAGTTGTGGTTCAATTTCCTGCAACTCATCGGTAGAGACAAAGCGAGTGTTGATCCCAACCGATTGTTGCAAGGAAATATTGGCCTTCAGGGCTTCCACGTCTTGCGGTCTCATGCCGATCAAGAAGCCAGTATTCGTGTAGCCAGCATCACCGCCAACGATTTCGGGAAAATTCATCCAGACGTTGGTCGATTTGAGAGCCATGCGGGCGGTGACCGGGTTGGAGTAGTGCTGACGGACGATGGCGCTGGATCGACCCGTAGGTCCAGCAGCGATAAACTCTTTCTCGAGTAATGTGACGTTGGCGTCATGCTTTGCTAAATGGAAGGCGGTGCTGACTCCGTTGATGCCACCACCGATGATGATGATGTCAGAGGTTTCATTCATATTGGCCTCCGATCGATTGGAACTCTGGGGAAATCACTTCGTCCGAAAGATGACGACGGAACATGGGCCGTGTTCCGTCGTGTTTTATTGCCTGAGAATGTGGCCGAGAGAAGGCGTTGATTATTCTATCCCTAAATAAGCCTTCTGCACCATTTCATGTTGACGAAGTGCATCGGCCGTGTCACTCAAGACAACCTCCCCAGTCTGAAGGACGTAGCCTCGGTTGGCGACCTGAAGCGCCATGTGCGCGTTTTGTTCGACGAGCAAGATCGTCGTCCCATCGCGATTGATCCCCTCGATGGTCTCAAAGACATTTTCCACCAGGACGGGCGCCAATCCCATAGACGGCTCGTCCAGCAACATCAGTCGTGGGCGAGCCATCAAAGCGCGGGCGGTGGAAAGCATCTGTTGCTCGCCTCCGCTCAAAGTTCCCGCTACCTGATTTCTGCGTTCCTTAAGACGGGGGAAGAGGGTGAACACTCGCTCAAGATCTGCAGCAATCCCTTCTCGATCGTCGCGGTGATAAGCTCCCATATCTAAATTCTCGCTGACGGTGAGCTTAGTGAACACTCGCCGGCCTTCGGGTACCAAAGCCACGCCCTTATCGACGACTTCGTGAGACTTGAACTCAGACAAATCCTCGCCTTCCAATATAATCTTCCCAAAGCGTGGTTTAAGCAAACCGGCGATCGTCCACAAGGTGGTTGATTTTCCAGCGCCGTTAGCTCCGATCAGTGTTACGATCTCACCTTCGTCGACGGTGATCGAGATTCCCTTAACGGCGTGAATATTGCCGTAATAGGTGTGTATGTCTTGGACTTCCAACATCGGCATAGAGCATCTCCCTTGATCCTAATCTGCTGCGCCGGTCTACCCCTAACTTGGCGCGGTGGCCAAGCCTGTAGCGGCGCCACGACCGAGATAGGCTTCAATCACTCGTGGATTGCGTTGAATCTCTTCAGGCGTTCCCTCAGCGATCTTCTCGCCGTAGTCGAGAACGGTGACCCTCTCGGAGATGCCCATCACGACGCGCATATCGTGCTCGATCAGCAGGACCGTGATTCCAAGTTCGTCACGTAACCTACGGATGAATCTCATCATTTCTGCGGATTCCACGGGGTTCATACCCGCTGTCGGTTCGTCGAGCAAAAGTAAACTTGGATCACCGGCCAGAGCTCGTCCGACTTCCAGTCGGCGCTGATCGCCATACGTCAAGCTCTTCGCGAGGAGATCTCCTTTGCCAATCAGTCCAACAAAGTGCAGCAAACGATTGGCTTCCTCCACACCCTGTTCCTCTTCGCGTCTCGTGCCTGACGTATTGAAGACAGCTCCAACCCATCTCGATCGCAGCTTTGGCTCCATTCCTACAAGGATGTTCTCGATGGCGCTCATGTTGGAGAAGAGACGGATGTTCTGGTAGGTACGTGTGATCCCCATGTGGGCGATCTGGTCCGCTGAACGTCCGTTCAATAATCGGTCCTTGAAGGATATCTCACCCTCGTCGAAGCCGTAGAAGCCTGTGATGCAATTGAAGAAGGTTGTCTTGCCGGCGCCGTTCGGTCCGATGATACTGACAATGCTCCCCTCGGGTACATTGAAATCGAATTGGCTGACAGCCGTCAATCCGCCGAATCTCTTTGTGACTTGTTTGGAAGTGAGAATGTCCATATATTTTTATTCTCTCTTAGCAAGATAGGATAAGATGTCTTCTTGTCCTACGTCGGTTCGCTCGGATTACCTCCGCCCACCATGATAGGCTGCTCTTCTCCAGCGTGCAGTTCACGCTTACGCACCTCTGACGGCCAGAAACCTTCTGGTCGGACGATCATCATCACGATGAGCAGCACACCATATAATAGCAGACGATACTCGGTAAACTCGCGCAACAATTCCGGCATGCCCACCAGGATGATTGCTCCTACCACGACACCCGGGAGGCTTCCCATGCCGCCAACGATGATCAAGCATAACACATTGATGGAGACGATCAGGTTGAAGCTGTGCGGGAAGATGGCGCTTAATTTAGGGGCAAAGATCGCTCCCGCCAACCCGGCGAATCCAGCGCCGATGGCAAAGGCCAGTAGTTTCGTCTTAACCAAATTGATCCCCATCGCTTCGGCGACGTCCTCGTCCTCGCGCATCGCCATCCACTGCCGTCCAAGGCGCGCATCACGCAATCGCCATGAAATGAAAAACGCGATCAGGCAGCCGGCAAGGATGAAGTAGTACAGATGTTCCGGCTTGACAAATTCAAAGCCGGCGATGGCGATATTTGGAATCTTTTGAATGCCCTGCGCACCGCCGATGACTGGCTTGAGGAAGTCTGAGAGGGCAAGGATACGGACGATTTCCCCAAAGCCAAGGGTAACGATCGCCAGGTAATCACCTCTCATCCTCAGCACCGGGACGCCTAAGAGAAGACCTGCCAAAACTGCAACCAACACCGTAAAAGGTAGAGCAGTCCAGAACGTCATACCCATCCCTAGCTCGGTTTGGGAAGTAAGCACGCCCATTGTGTAGGCGCCGATGGCGTAGAAAGCCACGTAACCCAAGTCGAGAAGTCCGGCAAATCCGACAACGATGTTCAATCCCAAGCCCATAAGTACGTATAAGCCCACTACATCGGCTACCTCACTGAGAAAAGTGCCAAGCAAGATAGGTAGGATCAGGACAAAGATGACGAGCAGAATTGGTCCTGCCAAACGTTGCTGGCGTGACCCTGCAGGGAGGAAGCGATCTACTCTTTCCCGAACGCGCCCGCCCCTTGCGCTCCACCCGGCGGAGAGTCCACCTGTGATGAGGAATAGCCCTAATGCAACAAACGGTTTGAGGCTGTCTCTCGTGAAGAGCAAGCGAATTGCACCACGACCGAACAATCGGCGAAGCGCAGTAATCGCGACCTCTGAGAACAAACCCACTCCTAAGGTCCATATCAAACCTGTAATCACCGGACGCCGGATTTGATCCGGCATAATATTCACCGCGGCGCCAAGCAGCCCAGAGATGCTCGTAAGTATGATAAGGAGGAGGAATCCAAGACCTCCATTCAGGTTGAAAGTTAACATGTCACCCAATGTAGTTGTCATGTTGATCAGTCCCAGATCTTGGAGATCGATGTTCCGCACCATGAACACCAAGAGGATGATTGGCAGGACGGAGATCAGACCGACGAGGAAGGCATTCACGAGCAAGACAGGACGTCGGAGTGCAGCGTTATTCCTAGCGAAGAGGTAGCCAATACCCATCGGCGCAGCAAAAACCAGAACGTACCCCACGCTAAGTACACCGTGGATAAGCTCTTTGCTGCTAAAGGTCTCGACCATGCCGATTACGCTCATGCCAAATGTAAGGCCGCCGGCCAACAGACCAAGGCGGATCATGTCACGCCAATTGGAACGAATCGATTCAAGCATCGCTATCTACCTCACGCTTTCTTCTCAGCAAGTTTCTCGCCCATGATACCCTGTGGTCGGAACATGAGCACCAGGACCAGCATCGTGAAGGCAATCACATCCTTGAGTTGATAGGCTGCCGGAACACCCAATCCCTCCAGGAACAAGTTTGGGCCAACGGATTCGAAGATTCCCAAGAAAAGCCCACCCAGCATGGCGCCTGGGATGCTGCCGATACCTCCTAATACAGCCGCGGTGAAAGCCTTCAGTCCTGGCAGGAAGCCCATAAAGAACCATATGCCTTGGGGTTGATAGAGCCCCCTGGCCACACCAGCTGCACCGGCTAGGATCCCGCCTAGGGCAAACGTAATCATGATTACGTGATCGACATTGATGCCCATCAACGCCGCGATCTCCTTATCTTCGGATACGGCTCGCAAAGACTTGCCAGTTTTGGTTCGTTCGACGAAAAGCCAGAGACCGAACATCATCAACACTGCGGCCACAAACACAACCACCTGCACGATTTGAATTGTGGCACCCCCAATGGTCATCTGCCCCCACATCCGTCCAAACTCCGGGTAGGTGTGGAAGGCAGAACCATAAAGACCTCGGAAGATGTATTGTAATGCGAAGGAAGCGCCAATCGCTGTGATTAAGGGCACCAATCGAGGCGAGCCTCTCAAGGGGCGGTAAGCAACGCGTTCGAGGATTACAGCTACACCACCCGACACGATCATCGATACGAAGAGTAAGAGCGCGAGCATCGGGAGCGGATATCGCTCTGCGAGGGCATACTGGGCGAGGGCTTCCGCCACCAAAGTGGAGGTAAAAGCCCCGGCCATATATACCTCCCCGTGAGCGAAATTGATCATCAGCAGAACGCCATAGACCAGCGTGTAGCCGATTGCGATCAGGGCGTAGATGCTGCCTTGCGCCAACCCGGCAATAATGAGGCTCAACCAGGTCTCGGGAGAGTATTTGGCCATCTGTAGGGAGCGGATAGATCCATACACGATGAGAGCGATCACTCCGATCCGGAGAACCCACAGGAACAGATCGATCCAAGATAAGCGCTCAAAGAATTGTCGACGCATTTTGGTTTCTATTCTCCTCAGGTCTTATTTGGAATCAGAAAACGAATAATAAAAGATTGCTTTAGATGAGCCAGGGGCTCCCTGTTCCCCTGGCTCATTTCAAGATCTCAGTAGTTAAGGTCAGAACTCAGGGAGTTCAGCTTCCCATTAGGGTGTCCACACAACCGGCGGGTGGACTCCCATTTGGTAGACGTCCTCAGTAGCGATCCAATCGGCGTCAACCTGGAAGATCGCCAAGGCCTCGCCTGTGGCGCAGTCGCCACGGTAATTGACGCCAGGTTCCAATGCCTTCGGAGCACACGAGAGGGTGCCAGTAAGACCTTCATAGCCAGACGTTTCTTCAACTGCATCACGCAGAGCTTGGCGGCCGATGTGCAGCGTGCCATCGTCATCTACGACAGCCACCTTTTCGATGGCGGCTAACAGGATATTGAAGCCGTCGTAACCATGCTCGCCGAACGGTCCTGGTGGCAGTTCTCCGTGCATATCCTGGTACCTGCTCAGGAACTCTTGGGCTTCTGCACCGGTTAGGTATGGACCGGACAGGTACATCCCCAGCGCGCCCTCGCCTGTCGAAGGTGCGAAGGTCGATACCGTCAAACCATCCGCGCCAAACAGAGTCGTATTCTCCAACCCCGGAATTTCTACGGACTGAGCGGCGATGAAGTTGCCCTCCGGTTCGAAGATGGGGAAGTAGAGTACGTCTGGAGGGTTAGCCGCGATCGTGGTCAGGACGGGTCGCATGTCTGTGTCGCCCTTGTTGACCGCCTCGAATGCCAAGATCTCCCCTCCAAGATCCTCAAAGGAATTAAGGAAAGCTTGGGCGAGTCCTTCGGTGTATGGGTCACCGTCGTGGATGGCGGACGCCGAACGCAAACCCAGTTGCTCATAGGCGAAACGAGCCGCTACTGCGCCCTGGAAAAGGTCATTGTGCGCCGTGCGGAAGTACCCCGGCATCCAGGTCTCGTTCGGATTTGTCAGCTTCGGTGAGGTGTTTGCCTGTGAGATGATGGTCAACCCTGCCTCACTGATGGTTGCCATAGCCGCTGTCATGGCGCTGGAACAGGTGGTTCCGATGACGCCAACGATTGTGGGATCTGCGGCGACTTTCAGGGCTGCTGCCTCTCCACCCTCGGCGCTGCATTGCGAGTCTTCACCCACCAGCTCGAGGTCGTGGCCGAGCAATTTGTTTCCACGCTCTGATGCAGCGAGGGTGATCGCGCCCTCGAGGGACTCACCATAAACGACGGCAGCGCCAGTCAGGGGTTGCATGTAGGCGATTTTGATCGGCTCATCCGGCGCAATGTCAACACAGCCGATGGCATCTTCACACACGTAGGGTTCCGCTGCCGGACCACAAGCAGCGAGGACCATGCTGAAAACGGCTAGTAGTGCCAATAATGCATGCTTGCGTTTCATGGAATCTTCCTCCTCCTCCTAGATTCGGAATCATTTGTCAACGGTGTAAGAAGATATCTTAGCGTTTTGTGTACGTCTTCTTTTGGAATGATCCTCCTTTCACGGGCAGGTTAAATTGTTTAACCTTCGAGCACGTAACCGTGCACGTAACCACAAATTTCCTATTTCTGTCGCTTATTGTGAAGAGGGCACTCAAAGATTGTATAATTTTCTACGTAGGAATGTCAATCACTTTCTGAACATTGTTTGCGATGTTTGACGATCGGAAAGCGGGCTGAGTAAGGTAAATTCAGCTTGTGGTGCGTAATTCCTCTCCTTTTCCCGGGGCTAATAGCCCCAGTCTATCACAAGAAGTCAATAAATGGGAGAACATTTGCAGGTGTTCTTCCGCAAATTACTATTTAGCCTAGGGTTCTCAGCTCATTTCCTAATTCGGACGTCGTTTGACGGAATAGTTACGACAGTTTAGGATACTGACCACGCAGGTTCGTTGTGGTTACGTATTCACAAATAGGATTCCGACTCGGATCGGGAGTAGGTTGTGGGTAAATCGATGAATAAACACCGCCTTGGCGCGTGGGGCGAAGGCGTAGCAGCGGAGTACCTGCGCGAGAAAGGCTATGAGATCCTTTCACGCAATTGGCGTTCGCCCGAAGGTGAGATCGATCTGGTGGCTTTGGATGGCGATACGTTTGTGTTCGTAGAGGTGAGGACGCGGTCATCGGACACCTTCGGAACACCCGAGGAAAGCCTCACCCAGCGAAAGCGCCATCGTCTAAAGCTTGCAGGACTGGCATATCTGGATGCTATGCAAGCTTATGAATCCATGTGGCGTATCGACGTTGTGGCCATCGAAGTCACGTCTTCCGGTGCAGTAAAGCGATTGGATCATTATGAGGATGCAATCGATGGAAGTGTGAAGACATGACGCGCACCCTACCCTCTCTCGTGGTCATCCTTGGCCCTACAGCTGTCGGAAAGACCGAGATCTCCATACAAGTTGCGGAGAAGGTTGATGCCGAGATCATTTCGATTGATTCGCGGTTGATCTATCGCGGGATGGACATAGGGACGGCTAAACCGACGCAAGAACAACGCAAGCGCGTACCGCATCATCTCATCGACGTCGCCGATCCACAGGAACCGTGGTCGCTGGCAGTGTTCCAGCGCGCAGCCTTGGATGCAATTAATGTCGTCATAAAGAGGGAGCGCCTTCCCATTCTCGTCGGTGGGACGGGGCAGTATCTCACCGCGATCGTGGAAGGGTGGTCGCCGCCGCCGAAGGCGGAAAGTGACGAGTTGAGAGACGGGCTGATAGCATTTGCGGAGACGGAGGGTTCGGAAGCCCTACATCAACGTTTAGCCGAGATCGATCCTGTATCGGCAGCGCGCATCGATCATCGGAATATTCGACGCGTGGCGCGCGCCTTGGAAATATTTCAAGTTAGCGGGATACCAGCCAGTGAGATTCGGGGGAAAAAGCCCCCACCATTCCGGGTGCTACGGGTAGGTCTGACCTTGCCGCGTGATGAACTCTATAACAAGATCGACGCCAGAATCGATGTCATGATTGCTGCTGGTCTGGTTGAAGAAGTCAAGAGTTTGATGGCCCGTGGCCTTTCAGCGCAAGACCCGGCAATGTCGGCGATCGGTTACCGGCAGATCATCGATCACGTGACGGGGAAATTTAGCCTGGAGGAAGCCGTACGACGAATACGCAGAGCGACCCGCCAGTTCGTAAGGCAGCAGTCGAATTGGTTCCGGGCAGACGACCCGGGTATTCACTGGTTTGAAGTTGGTCCAAATACGGTGATATCGGTCGTGAAATGGATTGAAGGGTGGCGGCGGGGACGGTAAGTTTCAGACGAGATTCTTACAGGGAATGATTACAGAAAACGATTTAACAAGAGAAGGCTGACTGCGGACATGGCGGCGGTGAGTGGGATCGTGAGCAACCAAGTGGTGGCCATGTCCTTCAACACCTGCCAGCGGACCATGCTCATACGTTGACCGGCACCAACGCCCAGAATTGTAGAACTCATCACCTGCGTCGTGCTAACCGGCCCGCCGAGCAACGCAGCACCCAGGATCACCGAAGCGCCTGCCATTTGTGAGGTAAAACCGTGGATCGGGCGAATGCGGAAGAGCTTCCCACCCAACGTCCGAATCAACCGCCATCCCCCGAGTGCCGTGCCCAGCGCGATCGCCCCAGCGCATATGACAACAACCCAGTCCGGCACTGCAAAAGTGTCGAGAATTCCCATTAATACCAATCCGAGCGTGATGACCCCCATCGTTTTTTGGGCGTCGTTGGTGCCGTGGCTCAATGCCAATCCAATGAGCGTGGCAATTTGAAGACGTTTAAAGATGATGTTTACCTTGGGCGTTGCTTTACGCACAGCCCAAAGCGTTATTCGCATGATGATGAATCCAACGATCATACCGAGAAGAGGGGAGAAGAGCAAAACCAGGATAATCTTGATCAGGCCGGAAACCAGGATGACCTCGAGGCCGTTCGTGAGAACGGCTCCTCCGAGGAGCCCGCCGATGAGCGCATGGGATGAAGATGAAGGCAGGCCAAAATACCAGGTTGCTGCATTCCACAGGATGGCGGAGATCAATGCCGCCAGAACGACATTGAGGCTTAAAGCGGAGGTGTCTAAAAGACCATCTCCGATCGTTTTTGCCACGGCCAAGCCGAAAAGGAAGGGCCCTGCGAAGTGGGCGAGCGCTGCCAGGAGAAGTGCGACCCTGGGTTTGAGCGCCCGCGAAGAGATCACCGTGGCCACGATATTTGAACTGTCGTGGAAGCCATTGAGAAAGTCGAATAATAGCGCAAGTCCTAAAAGCAGGTAGATCATGGTTCACACATCAGTACGGAAGGAGCTCATCGAGAAGCGACCACATGGAGGATTTCCATGCCGGACCACGGTTCATGGAAGCCAGAGAAATGGCATTGGCTCAGTGTACCATAAAGTCTATTATCATTGGTCGGAGTGAAGCACTCTGGCGGCGAAAAACTTACAGACCTCATCCTTCGACTGCGGACCACCCCGTGGGTGCTCCTCCGCTCAGGACGACTGTGACTTTTCCCCATCCTGGGCTCTGTCAAAGGATTTGTGCTTAAAAATAGTTATCCCTCTGTTGATTCTTGTATCAAGACAGCTCTAATCGCGCTTATCTGACTTGCGTGATGAGTTCCTCGCCAGCAAGGAACGCGCCGAGGCGATGGACTGCAAGGATCGTGACACTGATCGCCATACCCGGCCAGATCGCAAGTCGAGGAGCTTCGATAAGGTATGAACGCCCTTCGTTCAGCATGGCACCCCAAACAGGCAAAGCCGGGTCTCCGGCCAGTCCGAGGAAGGTTAAGGTTGTGATTCCCAAGAATGCCCAGGCGTAATGTGTTGTCGCCAGAGAGACAATCTGACGGCGCGCATTGGGCAACAAATGGCGGTACGCAATCCACAATCGTCCTGCGCCAAACGCTTCCGAAGCATGAACGAACCCTCGTTCGCGAATTTGAAGAAACACTGTCCGTGTGACGCGGGCAAAACCAGGTGCTCCGCCGAATCCTATAGCGAGGATCACAGTTGATAATCCTGGCCCCAACCCGGCGACAAGCAACATGGCGAGAAGCAAGGACGGTATAGCGAGCGCGGCATTGAGTATCGCCAGGATGAATCGGTCGCAGCGACCACCGAGAGCGGCAGCGAGCAGCCCCGTTGTTCCCCCGATCATCAGTGTCAACAGTGTTGCGAGCAGCGAAGAGCCAGGACTGTAGCGACCGCCGTAGATCAATCTGGTCCACAAATCGCGACCAAGCGAATCGGTCCCCAATGGGGAAGAGATCCTCGCCGAAGACAGGGGGGCTGAGATCGGGTGGGTTGGATTGAATGGCGTGATAAAAGGGGCGAGCGTGCCCAAGATTAGGATTGCAAACAACCACATGATAGAGAGGATGACGGACCAGCGCGGTATCACGACCACCTTCGCAATCTTGGGTCGATCGCAGCAGACAGAAGGTCGGCGATGATATGACTGAGGGTGTAGATAATGGCGACCACGGCGACGATGCCTTGTGCGATCGGGTAATCCCCAACCAAGATGGAATCGACAAGCAATCGGCCGAGCCCCGGACGCGAAAAGACCGTCTCTGTCACTACCGTGCCCGAGAGCAGGAAAGACGCCTCGAGGGCACTCATCGAGATAACTGGCGGCAAGGCGGGTTTTAACGCATGCCACAGGAGATGAAAGCCACCGTAAACGCCACGTGCGCGTGCGGCGAGGATGTATGGTTCATTCAAACTCTCACGTAAACCAGCATGAACGACCCGAGCAATCGCGCCTCCAGAAGCAAACCCGAGCACAAGCGCCGGAAAAAGAAGTCGTTGAATCGGTAATGTACGCGCGTTGGGAAAGCGGTAAAAGCCAAATCGAAAGACGAGTAAAACAAGCACGCCCGTAAAGGCGACGGGAAGAGCGGTGCCAAGCCCAGCAAGCGCAGTGGCGATCTGCCCAGCAAATCGGCGCTCTCTCCAAGCAGCAAGTATCCCGATCACCAAGCCCAGGACGATCGCGATCGTCAATCCTGCGAGCGCGAGTTCGATCGTTGCAGGAAGTTGTTCGACGATCACAGTGCTCACTGGACGCCGGGAATAGATTGACGTTCCGAGGTCCCCGCGCAAAAATCCGATCAAGAAGCGTATGTATTGGACTGTGAGTGGTGCATCCAAACCGAGTGCTTTTCGCAACGACTCAATCTGGTCGGGTGTGGCCAAGCCGCGACTGAGGAGACCTGCAAGCGGATCGCCAACGGCCAGGCGCAGCGCGACGAACGTCACGCTAACGGCTGCCCAGGCTGTGAGCAGTCCTTCAAAGAGACGGCGTAAGACGCTGGTTAGGGCGCCAGTTTGAGATCGATAAGAAAAGGGAACCATCCTTGAGCAGAGAAGGATATGCCTTCCAGGCGGTTGTTGATGACAACGAGATTAACATAATCCCGGATCGGTATTAGCAGGGCTTGATCGCTCACGGACACCGCCACTTGTCGATAGAGCTCCATTCGTCGCTCCGGGTCATGAGTGGCTTGGCTTGCTTGTATGAGCAGGCGATCTAAGTCGGGATCCTCGATACCAGACCAGTTATAGAATCCCTCGCTTGTGAAGAAATCCCGCAGTAAATTTGGATCGGAATCGAAGAAGTTGATTCCGATCGCGTGATAATCACCACTGCTTTGGGCTTCGAGAAGCGGGCCGAATCCTGGTGCGATCTCCAGTTCAACGTGGGCTCCGATTTTCTCCCACGATGCTCGCAGAAGTTGTGCCACCTCCGAGTTTGATCCCCAGTTCGGCGCTACGAGGCGAAGTTCGAGCTTGGTTTCCTCACTGCTCCTGATCCCGTCGCCGTCATCGTCGCGCCAACCTGCCTCGTCCAGTAAGGCTGCAGCCTGTGAAGGATCGTAACCGGGGAAGGGTGCCGCGGTGGAATAGCCCTTGGTGGCAGCTGACAGCGGACCTTGCGCTACAGCAGAATACGAGCCAAAAATGGTTTCGACAATTGAAGGCCGGTCCACCGCCAGGATGAGAGCCTGGCGGACACGTAGGTCATCTGTGGGCGTACGGCGGGTGTTGAAAAAGTACTGCAGCGGCTGGCCTGGTATGGGGATGGGATGAAGTGTGAAACGCTCGCTGAGAGAGAGTCGGGCGGCGTCTTTTGGGGGTACTTCTCCAAGGATATCGACTTCGCCGCTTTCGAGAGCAAGTGCGCGTGTGGCTTCATCTACGTAGAAGCGGAAGACGATGGTATCAATTCCCGCCGTGTCCTGCGCGTAAATCGACGGCCCCCATGCGTAATCTGGATTGCGCCTTAGTGTCAGATGATCGTTGGGTATGTATTCTACAAACTCATAGGGGCCGGTACCGACTTGATGGAACTGGTAATCCGAAGGTCCCCAGGTTTCTAAGGCTGAGGGGGAAGCGATGCCAAGATACACCTGAGAGAGGGAATCTAGGAGCGGTGCGTATGGTTCTTTGAGTCGCAGAATGATTGTGTACTCGTCTTGGACATTTACTTCTTCCAGTGGGCCTAGCATGAGTGCTGCTTTGAACGAGTGGTTGTCGGGATCGAGGGTGTAGTCGATATTCGCGCGCACCGCCTCGGCGTTGAACGGAGCGTCGTCATGAAAGCTCACGTCTGAGCGCAGGAAGAAGGTGTATTCCAGTCCGTCGGGTGAGATCGTCCATCCTTCTGCAAGCCCAGGAACGAACTCGCCGCTTTGTGGGTCTTGAAAAATGAGCGTGTCATATACCGAGCTCAAGGGTATCCCGAGCTCTGCCGAAGCGTTGAGATGGGGATCGATTCCAGAAGGTGCGAGGGTGAGCCCGTAGACAATGGATGACGCCTCCTGTGGGGGTGTGCGGCATGCGCTCAACGTCAGTATGCACGGTAAGATAAGTAGAACTAGAAGAAAGGATTTGGTTTTCATTCTCATGTCTGGGTTGCAAGCACCATTGCACCAACGAGACCTGCGTCATCCCCCAAGGCAGCAGGAACAATTCGCAGAGTTTTGGAGTAGGCGGGATGAATGACGGATTTCGAAAATGCGCTTCGGATTGTTTCGAAAAGGAGTGGTCCGATTTGGGAGACCCCACCTCCCAGCACGAAGATCTCGGGGTTGAATGCGTGTGCCAGGCTAGCCAGAAAGCGGCCCAATACCTCACCCGCTTCTTCCACTGCGGTTCGAGCCACTTCGTCTCCCTTCCTGGCAGCTAAGCCCACATCCTTGGCTGTGATCTTTCCCGTTTTTTGATATTTTTCTCGCAGGGTGGAGTTGCGTCCGGATTCGAGCATTGCGATTGTGTTGCGGGCGATCGCAGGTCCTGCCGCGATCGCTTCGAGATGACCGTTCTGCCCACAACCGCAACGTGGTCCTTGGGGATCGACGGTCATGTGGCCTAGTTCGCCCGCCAGACCATCGGCTCCTGTAACAAGTCGACCATCAACGATGACCCCACCGCCAATGCCGGTACTGATAGTTAGATAAATCAGATGACGCGTGCCTTTTCCGGCTCCAAATTGCCATTCGCCAAGGGCAGCCACATTTGCGTCGTTCCCAATTACAACGGGAAGTTCAAAGTGCTCCATGAGGCGATCGCGCAAGGGGATGTCGATCCAACCTGGGAGATTGGGTGCCTTCAGGATGACCCCATGACGAGGATCGAGAGGGCCAGGGGCACTAACCCCGATTCCCAGCTGTTCCCTTTCTAAGGGAAGTTCTCCCTCGATGGCTCGGATGATACGTTCGATGACCGCTTCAGGGCCTTCGGAGGCAAGCGTGGATATTTTCGATTTGGATTCTGGTGGTGGCTGTGGGGAGGGGAAATACGCCGTTCGAATGTGGGTGCCCCCAAGATCAACGGCAATGATCTGAGACATGTGAGGAGTATATCACGTAGGGGTTTCCAAGGGTACAAATCCTTCCGGCGCCTATCCTTAACGCTTGAAGTTTGAACCTGCTGGGCTTAGAATGCATTTGTCATGAGCGCCAAGGTCACCCCGGTACGCAAACAATATCTGGAGATAAAGAAGCAATATCCCAACGCTATCCTCTTCTTCCGTTTGGGGGATTTCTACGAGACGTTCGATGAGGATGCGGAGATCGCGGCGAAAGAACTGGATATCGTTTTGACTTCTCGAAATATTGCCAAGGGAGTCCGCGTACCTATGGCGGGCATCCCTCATCACGCCGCTGAGAACTACCTGGGACGCCTGATTGAAAAAGGCTATCACGTCGCAATTTGTGAGCAGGTGGGTGACGGGCCGGTGCGTGGGCTCTTCCCGAGGGAAGTTGTGCGTGTCATCACACCTGGAACGGTCGTAGAAGCAGAGTTGTTACCAGATGACGCAAATAACTATCTGGTGGCTGTGATCCCTGATGCTGGCCAGGCAGGAATCGCATACGCAGATATCAGCACGAGCGAGTTTGCAGCCACACAGCTTAAAGCGGCGAATGTGCTCTCAGCCATACGGCAGGAGCTCGTTCGTCTACGCCCCGCGGAAGTCATCTTGCCCGAATCATTCGACCTGGGTGACGAGATTGAGAGCCACCTCACGCATATCCCTGACTGGCGTTTTGAACTAGATCGCTCGGTCGAGATTCTCAAAAGCCACTTCAACACATCGACACTGGACGGCTATGGACTGGGGGAGTTGCCCTTAGCCACCCGTGCTGCTGCGGCAATCCTCGAATACCTTATGCAGACGCAGGAGGCTGCAACCAAGCTGCTGACCGGTCTTGCGACCTACTCACTCAACGAATTTATGGCGCTGGACGCGGCCACAAGGCGGAACCTGGAGTTGACAGAGACCCTGCGAACCGGAGAAGTGCGCGGCTCGATGCTGGGCGTAGTAGACACCACGGTCACGCCGATGGGTAGGCGGACTTTGCGACATTGGATTGGAAATCCGCTCCTCGATTTAGAGCGCATCCATCATCGTCTCGATCAGGTGCAAGCGTTGTACGAAGATGGATTGTGGCGGGCTGAGGTGCGCCAGGCATTGAGTAGGCTAGGTGATCTTGAACGCCTTACGAACCGCATCTCAGCCGGCGTTGCAGGTCCGCGTGATATGGTGGGTATGCGTGAACTTCTTGGGCATGTTCCCACTGTTTTGGCTCTGATGAAAGGACGGTCCGAAAGCGGACTGGCGCCGATAACCGAAGGGATCGATCCCTGTGAAAATCTACATCAACTACTGGAGAGCGCTATCGCTGAGGATCCTCCAGCGACGCTTGCACACATCGGGGTAATTAAGCCGGGTTATTCGATCGAATTGGATGAGGTCATGGAATCAACTCGCGATGCTCGTGATTGGATCGCACAATTGGAAACGATCGAGCGTGAGCGCACGGGTATCAAGAAGCTGAAAGTCGGGTACAACAAGGTATTTGGTTATTACATCGAGGTAACGAAGGCCAACAGCGAGCTGGTTCCAGACGATTACATTCGCAAACAGACATTGGTGAACGCAGAACGTTATATCACGGCGGAGATGAAGGACTACGAGTCTCGTGTGCTTAACGCCGAGGAGCAGATCCGCGACTTGGAATCACAGCTCTTTCGCCAACTCTGTCGCCAAGTGGGCGATGAGGCGCAGCGCTTGCTGAACACTGCTCGGGCTTTAGCTCGTTTGGATGTCGTCAGTAGCTTGGCCGAAGTCGCTTCCCATAAAGGTTTCGTTCGTCCCGAGGTCGTGGAAGAGGACGTGCTCGAAATACGCAACGGACGTCATCCTGTCGTTGAGGAGTTCTTGAAAACGAGTCGCTTCGTTCCCAATGACGCCGTCTTCGAATCCGGTGAGCGAATTCGGGTGATCACCGGACCAAACATGTCCGGGAAGTCGACCTACTTGCGTCAGGTTGCGCTCATCGCACTCATGGCGCAGATGGGAAGTTTCGTGCCAGCCGATTCGGCGAGGATCGGGCTCACGGACCGTATCTTCACCCGTATCGGCGCACAAGACGAAATCCACGCCGGCCAATCCACCTTTATGGTGGAGATGGTGGAGACGGCCAATATCCTTCATCATGCTACGTCGCGCAGTCTTCTCATCCTTGACGAGATCGGACGCGGAACAAGTACATACGACGGCGTATCTATCGCCTGGGCGGTCGTTGAGTTCGTCCACAATCATCCGCGACTCCGTGCCCGTACGCTCTTCGCCACACACTACCACGAATTGACTCAACTTTCTGAGGTCCTGCCTGGAGTACGGAATTACAATGTCGCCGTCTCGGAAGAGGGTGGGGATGTGGTTTTCTTGCACGCGATCGTCCCAGGCGGCGCGGATAAGTCCTACGGCATACACGTTGCAGAACTGGCGGGACTCCCGCGTCCGGTCATCAACCGAGCGCAAGAGATCCTGGCGCAGTTCGAAACCAGATCAACCGGGGGACCGGGTGCTGAAACGATTCCGGCACGTCAGTTGAGTATGTTCCCGAGCACCAATCCGCTGATTGAAGAATTGGGGGAGATCGACGTCGCCTCGATGACACCCCTCGAAGCCTTAAACCGACTTTACGAATGGCAGAAACGTTTCGTGGAATCCGAGGAATCTGAAGAAAGCGATTGAGGTGATTCTTGTTATCACACAAGGCCTCAAGGTATTATTAAGGAAGAGATCCCTCGCTTCGCTTGGGATGT
>JABAOF010001259.1_pt5 | contig 16705 bp, 20 predicted proteins | sample 7062171 | NCBI WGS metagenome assembly JABAOF01 (sample SAMN14538628, study PRJNA623070) | marine sediment metagenome | biome: marine biome [ENVO:00000428]; feature: marine pelagic biome [ENVO:01000023]; material: deep marine sediment [ENVO:00002113] | place: India: Gulf of Khambhat ...
TTTGAAAATATTGCCACTCATGAGCTGGGACACTCGGTTGGGCTTGACGACCTTTATACCAGTGAATGCTCTGAACAGACGATGTATGGTTACGCTACCGAGGGGGAAACTAAAAAAAGAACTTTAGAAGCGGGAGATATCAGGGGAGTTCAGGAATTATATAGATAATAAAGTACCTGCCTTCAGTAATTGAAATATGCTGGAAGAAGCTGGTAAATGGAGGCTTGCCTTTTTTGTTCTTCTTTTTGCGGTTGCTGCTTTTGGTAATGCCGTGGTCGGATTTATCTTGGGTAGAGAAAGTCAACCTAGCGAAAATAAGGATATTGCCCCAACGCCAATAGTAACTATTCCGGCTACCCCGACACCAACCATTGATCGGACATCGTTAATAAAGCAAGCTGTTTATGCTAAAACCGAATTAGATGAAACTGAAGCAGAGATCTTTATTAACGAAATTCGAGATCAGTTTGTCAAAGGAGGTATTAGAGAATTTGGTGCTGTCAGTGGTGCCTATTTTATTGGTGCTAAAACTGAGGATTCTTGGGTTATAGTATACGTTGGTCAAGCTAACCCCACTTGTGAGGAGATTGATCCTTATAATTTTCCCACTGATCTGGTACCTGAATGCATTGATGCGACTGATAAAGTAATTACTCGATAATCTTCAATCCTCCCCAAATAACATCTTGCGTTGATCTTAATTTACAATTACTATGATATTTAATGTTAAAACGGGTTCTACCAAGGCTTAAGAAATTATTAAGCTTTTTCAAAAAAGATTTAAAGGTTTTATTACCCCAGCTGTATTTAATTGGAATTTTGATTGGTTTTATTGTCCTTTTGCTTTATGCAGCCTTTCCTAATCTTTTTGTCTGTACTGCCCTTTTAGGTCAAGAAGTTTGTTTCCCCACCGGTATTTTTATTGGCATGGTGATTAGCCTGCCCGGTTATATTATTGCTGGCAATATAATGACCAAGTTACCGACTTTGCCGGCAGCAATTAGTTTTCTGATTGTCGTTATTGTATCAATACTATTTTATTATCTGGTTGGTTTATTTTTTGATAAGTTTAAAAAAGCTGCTTACGAAGAAAGAATTAGATTGATAGTATTGGCCATCTTCATCCTGCTTCTAACGATGATTGTTGTTTTGATCTAAAGATATATGTTTTGGGAAAGATCCAATTTAAGAAAGAAAATAATTGTTTTAACTTTTTTTGTTTTATTTGCCACCTTATTCAGTAGTGTTTTAGCTGTTAGGGCTCAATCTACAAAGAGCTATATAATTAACAACTTTGATAGCCAGATCAAACTTGAAAAAGATACCACCCTTCATATAGTTGAAACGATTGAGGTTGAATTTAATCAGCCAAAGCATGGCATCTTTCGAGATATCCCCACCATTTATTCAGCTAAAGGAAGAACGATAAAAGCCCGTTTCAATTTAGTATCAGTGGTTGATGAGAATGGCAGTCCTTACAGGTACCAAGTTAGTCGACAAGGACAGAGCCAAAGAATAAAAATCGGTGACCCTGAAACAACAATTACTGGTACTTACGTTTATGTTATTAGCTATGAGATGACTAAAGTGGTTCAGAGATTTGAGGAACACGACGAAATTTATTGGAATGTAACCGGGAGCGCTTGGGATACCGAGATTCTTTTCACTAGTGCCACAGTCGAGTCGCCAGACGCTGAAATTATTCAAATTAGGTGCTTTGCTGCTACCTTGGCAACTTGTGACTCAGGTTTTGACAAAAGTAAAGCTTATTTTTCAACTCCTATTCCTGTAGGGGTTGATAGAGATCTCACGATAGTTGTTGGATTAAACAAAGATAATCAACTAGCTTTTCCCAGCAAGTTACAAGAGATTGGATTTCTAATCGCTGATAATTGGGATTATATTCCTGCCCTTATTCCGATCATAGTCATAATGGTGGTTTGGTACAAAAAGGGAAGAGACAAGCGATTTGCTGAAGGAGGGGTATATTATGAACCTGAGGATAAAAGAGTTGAAACGAAGCCACTTTTTGCCAGAGAGTATTTACCCACGGTTTATCATCCCATCGCCGGACTAACACCTTCTCAGGTTGGAACGGTCGTTGATGAGAGTGTTGACATCAGCGATGTTGTGGCGGAGATTGTTGAGCTAGCCCGGTTAAAATATTTAAAAATTGAAACAATTAAAAAGAAGGGAATATTGAAAAGCAATGACTACCAATTTACTAAGCTTGAAAAAGATCCCCAAGAACTAAATTCCTATCAGCATTTTTTGCTGAAAAAGATATTTTCGAAAGGTAAAAAGAAGGTCTTGCTATCCTCATTAAAAAATAAATTCTATAAGTATCTTAAAGAATATAAAGATCAGCTTTACCAAGACGTGGCGGAGAATAAATTATTTAATGGCAATCCAGAAAAAGTGAGGCTTAAATGGCTTGGTTTGTTTATTGGCCTGATCGTGCTTTCATTAATTTCCAGAATTATTTTTATCTCCCAAACAGGTAATTTTGGACCCCTTTTGCTATCGATTTTAACCTTTATTCCTGGAATTTTGCTTGCCCGCTCAATGCCCCGGAAAACGGCTAAGGGTTATTCGTTATATCGACAGATTGTTGGTTTAAAACACTATCTGGGTAAAGGTAAATGGCGGTATGAGGTTCAAGAAAAACACCTGTTTTTTGAAGAGATTTTGCCTTTGGCTATCTCTTTGGGGGTGGTTAATAAAATTACTAAAGATATGCAAGATCTGGGGGTGGAACCACCAAGATACTTTGTTGGCACTACGCCAACGGCTTTTGCTGCTGATGTCAAAGGATTTAATACCGCTGCTTCAAGTTCTCTTATCACTACTCCAAGAGGAACTTATTCAGGCAGATCTGGATTCGGCGGTGGAGGATTTTCTGGTGGAGGGTTTGGGGGAGGGGGAGGGGGGAGTTGGTAGAGATCTTACCGCCCTATAGAGAAAAGAAAGTTTGTTTCGCCTACAGGGCGGTATTATTCAGGCTCGTCTGAGCGGGGTTACGGCACTTCGAGAACACCTTGAGATCCGGAATGCGATGTGTGTTCCTTGTCCAAAGTTAATGGAAACAAGGTTGTGTTGTGCGTAAACACCTGGTTTCACACCTTTTGGAGGATCTTTTAACAAGTCAGTGAGTTCCCTCATTATGGGCTCACATCTTTCCTTGTCCTCGGGAACGATCCAACCCACTTCAGCTTGCTCATCGGCGAGGACATACGTCTCAAACACGCTTCTGAATGTGTCTGGAGCAATGTCCAGTTCTTTGATTACACCAGTGAATGCTTCGACAATGGCGGTAATTTTTTCCGGTTGCAGGGTGTACTTGCCACTGAGCAAGTCAAACGTTGTTTGCAGAGCCTTTTGGTTTATTGCTCCGGACATCTCGTCCTCCTTTTTTATGTGCGAATTTTTTTTATGCTTAACTTTTTTTAACTGCTTATTTGCAGTGTATCCAGAACATATTATACATTATAGGATTAATGAAGTAAAGTTTAAGCTTTGGGTTTGGAGGGGGGAGTTGGTGAAAGCAAGAGTATTCCGACTGTTAATAGGGCCATAATACTAAGATAAAAGGAATATTTTCTTACCTTAGTGTCTCTAAAAATTAAATCAATTTGATGCTCTCCTTTTTGAACCTTAAAAGTAATAATTCCTGGGTGTTCAGGAAGATCATAAATAATTGGTGATCGTTGACCATTAATATATAACTCCCAACCAGGAAAGTAGTAAGTATTTTCCCTGATATAAGCCTCCTCAGGGGCCAAGATAATATAGGAGTGGTGAGTCAGTTTTCTTTGCTCAACTAAAAGCCTTATTTGGCCTGAAATAGGCTCAATGTGCTGGTCAGGGACTTTATCTTGCCAGCGCTTGTTTTTAGGGGCCCAAATTGGAGCCGCTGGCCCCAAACCTTCACCTTGATAAGTACTTAAAGGCAACATCTTGGTTAAGATTTGATCGTCAAAACCGGCCACGGCTCGTCGGTTACCCCAATTAAGAATTGAGGTGATAACCGCAATTGAAACTAGGCTCAAATTAAACAAACGAGAATTAAACATCTCTGAAGCAAGCGCCGCAATTGCTGAGGTGACAACGATAATCACTGATAAGATTCTCATTGGAAATTCAATTTTTTTCAAAATGCTAAATACCTCCCAAACCGGTTCACTGATTGCTTGCATCAGGAAAAAATAGATTAAAAAAATTACGATAAAAAACCTCAATAAATCTTTGTCTTTAGTGAATTTACCTTTCTTAAAGTAATGAACTGTTAAGGCAAACAAGGCGATCCAGTGAGCGTAACCAAGAACTAATGAAAGTTCTCCCATTGGGCCTTGAAATAAGAATCCGAATCGGTAAGGAGAATAGAGATAATCTTTAAACTGAGGAAAAGAGATCCTGTTGGCGGTGATATAAACTTGGTGAGTGAATTTTGCCTCCATCAGAACCGGTAACCAATAGTAGGCAGAGAGCAAAAGTCCTAAGCCAAAAATAACTCCAACTTTGGCTAAGCTAAAGAATCGATATTTTTTTAAGTAAGTAATTGAATAAAGGATCAAAATCGGAAAAGCTAAAAATGAGACTGCTTGATGGGAAAGGATTAGCATAGTCAAACTAAAAGAAGCCAAAACAGAATAAATGATTTGTTTTTTCTTAGCTGCCAAAGTAAGCAATAAAAACGTTAGCGGAACAAAAACCAAAGCCAGCATTTCACCGATATCAACCCGAAAATGCATGTCCACTAAGTGATAAGGAGCAAACTGAAAAAGCATTGCTCCAACAAAAGCACTTTGAGATTTAATAATTTGTTTTAGCCAAAAATACATTGCCAGTCCAGAAGTCAAGTAAGAAAAGATCAATAAGGCTTTAATACTATTAATAAAATTAAAGCCTAAAAAATGGAAAAATGAGCCTAAATAATAAGGTAGGGGATAAGCAAAGACAAAATTAGGATAACCATAAGTGGCATTAAGATTAGCTGACCAACGGGGAATCAGATGGCCTTGTTTTAAGGCATTATAAAAGGAGATTAATTTGATTCCGTTAATGGTTAAATCACCGCTTTCATAGGAGCCATGCCGAAAAATACTAATTATTGGCAGGGTTGAGCATAAAATTATCAACAAGGGGTAGGGGAGGCGTTTGTCCGGGTATTTAAAGCGAAAAATCAATAAAGACAGTAGTAAAAAAGATAGGGCCAAAATATTTACTGCTACCATGCGGTAAGGATCAGCAAAAAAAAGTTGGTTTAAATCCACCATTATTGACCGCATAATACCACAATAATAATTTTTTACGATCACCTCTTGCACTTGGTCTTTAAGGTATTTACACTGAAAATATGGCCACTAAGACTGAAGCAAAGAAAGAAAAAAAGGAACCTCAAATTAAATCTTCGGTGCTGAAAGTGAAAAAAGAGAAAGTTGATCTTCGCAAAGAAGAAAAGCCCTTAGTTGATGTTAAAGTTACCAACCCGATTACCTACATTAAAAGCTGGTGGAGGAAAATCATTGGTAAAGAAGGGATTGAACTGAAAATAAAGGTACGACCTTTAACCGCCATTGCCATTGCCATTATCGTAGTCACTGTTACTCTTGGTATTGGTTATTTTAAATTTCCTTTTAAGATTCCCTTTTTTGAATACAAGGTCAAAGAAGAAGCCCTACCAAAAATATTTTTCCGCGAAACAGCGTTTTCTGGCACCTTAAGTTATGATCAACCAAATGAACAATACTACCTAATTACTGAATCTGCTGAGGCGATTAAATTGGAAGTGCCGGAAAATATTGATTTAAAAGATTTTATTGGTCGGCGAATTCTGACCACTGGTAAGTATTACCAAGATACTCGAACCTTAAAAGTATATTCAGCGTCAGATTTGGAACTGCTGCCTAAAGAATCAGAAACTATTCCTACTACTGTTCCCACAGCTCCTCCAGAACCAACAGCTACTCCCCTGCCTACAAATACCCCGACTCCTTCTCCAGAACCAGAAGAAACTCCGGCTGTCAGCATATAAAAATTAACATTTTCGGCTCTTTTTTCCCCTTGACTATAGTTTTATTTTATGTAATTATGGGTTTTGTGAAGAACGCCAATTTAAGCGTAAAGTTTAAAGTTATATAACCACCCTATATGATTGAGAGAAATTGTTCTACTTGTAGATTTCCGAAAGAGGTTGAAGAAGAGTATGTTAATGTTGCTCTTAAAATTACTCCTGGTTGTAAAAAGAAAGTAGAAGTGACTCCAGAAATACTTGCTTCCGGTTGCGATAAATACGAAGTAGATGTTAAAAAAACGGCGATGTGGAAACTAATCGCCTAAATAAACTTTTAATTTTGCCCGCCCCGCTTCGCTTAGCGAGGCCGGGGAATTTTTAACTTTTAATTTTTCGAGGCAACCAGCCGAGAAATGGGGTGAGATAATTTGAAGAAAAAAATAGCAGCTTTAGCAGCCGCAGGAGCAATATTATTATCTGCAGCGACAGTGTTTGCTGGAAAACCAACCAATACTCCTAACAACGGCAATTCCCATCCAAAAGCAACTGGACAGATTTGGATGGATAATCCTGAGCAACAGATGGATTTTAACGCTCACGACATGGGTGACTCAGAAGAAGATAAAGGAGAAGTTGAATATTGGAATTATGAATACAGCGGAGGAACCCTTCATTATAAAACTGATGTTTTATGTGCCAATGTTGAAGGAGATGAGGCATATTTTATGTTCCAAATTCCTGATGGTTGGCCAATAAGCGGATTGTACGTAGTGTCTTGGGTTAAAGACGGAGGAACACCTGGCACAAATGGTGATGAGTATGGACATACAGCAACTTCTAATAAAGAAACCGCTTATGGTTGGTGTGAAGAAGGTAGCGCCTCGGTTACCACATACGATATTGTTGATGGCAATCTTGTTGTTCATTACTCTGATGGAGAAGGAGAAAATGGCGGTAGTAACGGTCCAGTAGTATTATCTTCAAGCAACAAAGATAATATGTGTACTACAATTCCAAGCGGTAATATTGAAGATTCACAAGGTAACACAATTTATCCTGGTTTTAACAGTTATGGATATAATTACCAGGCTCATTTAACCAATCAAGGTATTGAAGAATATTGTCAGCAGAGAAATGACATTCCAGAGGGAAAACCAGGACACTGGGACTACGGCGATTGTATTGCTTACTTTGAAAAAGCGCCATTTGAACTAGTAATGAAGTGGAATGATGCTTGGCTCTCTAATAAAGATTGCGATGAAGACGGATTATTAGATCGTCATTACGGTTACGAAACCTATATTGGCTCGGGAGCTTGGCTTACTAATCACCAAAGGGGAGAGTATGAGAATGGAGCACCTGGTAATATGTGTCACTGGACTTATTTTGTAAAAATAGTTGCAAAACCTACAGAAGATTATAATTGTGAGGATAACGGAGGTCAGGAAATCTGGGGCTCGTTCTGTATAATTGAGAGTGTATATAACGATATTTGTGCGGATTATGCTGGATTAGAGTTTAAATCTCAACATCCTGGATTTGGGTATTATAAACCGTAAAGGACGATCTCTTTTAATCAACACATCAGAATTATCTTGGTGGATTGGTGGTGGAGAAAATATTTTTGTACCAGCTAAACTTCGTCGTCAGGGGGATACGATGGAGTTGTCGTAGATGAGTTTGGTGTAAATTGCCTAGATTCTGAAGCTCCACTTGTACGAGTAAAAGTTGGGCTTCTAGATGGCCATCGCTCTCGATTGCGTTGTTGTAATTCTAAATATCTCTCGGAAATTCGTTGGGCCAGTTCCTCGGATGTATTAACCAATGATTTTAATCTATCACAAGAATCACGGAATGCCTCATAAAATTTGTCTGCATCTAGTACGATTTTCCCGCCGGGACTTGTCCCAAAAAGCTCTGGGTGTTTTCTACTTACCCCTGCGTTCTTTGCAAAATACTCATGTATTAATCCATGACGAAATATTTGTATGAAGGTATCCCTATGTTGTTGAAATGCTTGGAAATTTTTCCCAAACGTTAACTCCATATAAGCCCATACTCTATCTTGTGTTGCCCCAATCCTGTCAGGAATTGGCACTTCGGAAACAAGTATTCCGAGAAATTCCATGCATGAAAAGATATATATAACAATAGGAAAGTTACAGTTGCCAACATGATTCGGTACAACGGGCAAATCGACTATACGCTTCAGGTCAGTCAACATATATCCGTCGATAACTTTGTTTTTGATGTACTCTATTACCTTCTTTTGATTTTGTGAAAGCATATATCTAGTTTTAATCTAACAAGCACTTCAAATTGCCTACCATATCTTATATAAAAACCCACTTTTTAAAAAGATGGATCGGCTTAATTCGGTTAGCTTAATAGAGTTTAGCACCCTAAATAGGTATCGAATTAGAACTTTTTTCTAAACCCCAATTTCCCCCTTATTATAACTCGCAATGCCAATATTTCAATTAAAAGAAATGTACTAATCTTGGGTTGGTTGTGGGGGAAAATGAGATTATGAAGAATTCTTGCGTGGGCGGCCACCAAAACTGCGACCACTTTCTAAATACTCCTGAATAGAATCGTAAGAGAATAACCAATCCCTTCCACCTGGTTTTATACCATCTATACGACCTTTAATTGCTAAACCACGAAGATGGCCATCTCTAAATCCTGTAATTTCTATAGCGGTATTCATGGGAACAAAATATTGGCCTTCGGCGTCACGGAAATATTGTAACCCGGAACCTTCTAATGGATGTCTTTCTCTATCTCCTTTTTTCTCGGGTGACATTGAACAATTATATCTTCTACGGTCAAATAATTTTAATCTAATCCAGGAAGGGAATAGCCCATTGTCCTTTGTTTTTCATCAATTTGTCTGCCATCATTTCCCACAAATTCCCTTTTTTCATTGAAAATTGAGAATTGATAATTGAAAATTATTTTCGTTTTCCCCCAAACTCTCCCCCACGGATTTTTTAAATTTTTCCAAGAAAAAACCACTCGGGGTGTGCATTCAGATTCGTGTTGAATACTGAAGCTCCTTTCGAGCGGCAATTCTCTTGTCTTAAGTCGCACTTTCGTTGTTGGCAGACTCCTATCCCCAACCAAATAGTGTCATCAAAATGACCAGGAACCAAAACTTGGTTGGATTTGTAATACCTGTGATACTGAAGGAGTCCGCAAGGCCATTTGCAATCAGCCAAGTTATTAACTCCATGATCGGCCATAATACAGCGAAAGCCAAAGCCGTACATCCGCAGCCCCAGTCATCCCATGACAGTTTTTCAGTCAAGCTCAGTAGGGACAAGATTGCAATGACGACTATAAGGAATACGACGCTTATTGTCAGGAATGTTCGCTCTACGCCGATGACCATGTCCAGATAAAGATCCAGGCCCTCATTGAAATTCATCGTTGACCTGTCGAGCCCCATGAACCTTACGAAAGCTATTAGAAAGCTCAGGTACGACATTTCATCCTCCTTTAGAGAATCAAGGTGCAAGAGAAATTCGGTTTGAATAAAACAACTCTTAAGTACAGCTATCGTGCTACTTAGTTTGGTTTATCAAAAGGATTATAGAATATAATAAACAGAATATCAAGCTATAGGATACATTAATGGTTAGAAAATCTCCACTACCATCCTAGTATGTTTCAATGATATAAATCATTAAAACAGAAGGTATAAATACTACATTAACTAACACTACCGTCGTCTAGTCGACGATAACATTTTTTCTATATGTTGTTTCCTTTGTTCTTCTTCAATTAGTCTGATATCATTTCCACAGAAAGGGGGTGATTAAAATTTTTACTAGAATGTTTAAAAACGGACGTTGGTTTTTGCTCTTTGTTGTTGCCATCTTATTATCGTTATTGACATTTGAATCTATTGGTAACAAACAAAAAGTGCTTGCGCAAGAACCACCAGATTTTGTGGCAGGGCAGACTGTAGATGATAGACTTGTGTTCCGTAGCAGAAATGATTTGTTTACATTAGTGGACACTAATGATGGATCTATTGTTAACGAGTATTCCGGAACAACTACTGAGAATGCGTTCTTTAATTGCGATGGAACACGCCTTTTTATCTATGATCAAGGAGACTTGAATCTAATAACAATAGATTCACAAACCGGAGAGATATTAAATACAATCCATAAGGATGCGTCTACAAGTTTTAGACCTGAAGACTTGAGTTGTAGTCCAAAAATGACTCATCCCCGGTACTACTAAAGAGTATGGGGTCGGCGGTGTGTGGCAGGTAGCGATAAATATATACTGCCAACTGTTTCCTTTGTTTTTCTTCAGTTAGTCTGCTATCATTCCACCACAATTACTTTATTTCATTGAAAAATGAGCAAGGATAGACTACGAGTTCCATGCCTGCAAGATCCGGTTGGGACAGCCTGTAACCCCGATTGTAAGAATTTTACTTATTCTCTCCAAAGGGTAAGAAAAAAAGCTAAAGAATTAGGTATTACAACTGAAGAATTTGCTGAGAGGTTTCCTCAGGAAGCTGATAGGTTAGCCCATCTATTGATGGCGCCACACTCTATCTCAAATAAAATGTTCAGGCGATGTACAGAGCAACCGAATAAGATAGGGATGGTTAGGATAAAAAGAAGAGTTAGATAACCCCCCCAAACCCTCCCAATCCGTGTTTTAATTTCGACGAGGTTTAACTTATATAGAGTGTTTTTGGAGCAACTTAACCTAGACGTTTCGGTGGCTTAGGTAATTGGATAGATATATCAGGCGTAATATTTTCAAGTAAATCGACTTTTTCACCCTGATGCAATTTCTTAATCTTATCTTCAGCATCTGCCAATTGCATTTCTGAGGCAAAAGATATAGCCTCTTCAGGTGAATCTATAAGTTTTGCCAGTTTTTTCATTCCTTCTTTACCAATAGTTCTTGTTAATACCCTTAAAGCTTGAGCTTGTCCTAAAAACTTACCCTTTTGCAACTCAGTTAAAACTTCTCTATATTCTCTCCCTTCATTTGACGCTGCCTTTTTAATAAGGTTATCAACTATTAAAACTGGCTCTATATAGGCAATATTATCGTAGTCTTGTGCTTGAAAATTTCTTAATTGATCTTGACCTCCCCAATGTTGGGCCATAACTTGGATATTGGTAATTTCGGTTAGGGCTTCATCTAGTAAAGAAAGAGCCTTATTTCTCTCGTTTTGATAGCCAGAATGGGCTCTGACTGTGCGAAGTTCTTTTGCTGACAGCTCACAAAGATTAATCGACCTATATGAAGTAACATGAATTAATTCATGATTAGCATTACCTAGTGTCTCAACTAAAGAAGGTGCTTCTTTCATAAGCATATGCCCGGAAGTAGAGTATGTCGCCACACTTCCAGAAGGGCTATTATTCATTTCTCTTACTTTTTGATAACCTTCATCATCAAAAAAATGATATTGATTAATAGTTGGTAGTCTCTTTGACAGGTCAATTTCTAATTCCTGACGGGCAAATCCTTGAAGAGCCTTGTTTAATGCTTGCACTTGTCCATCACGTTCTTTTGATCGATCCAGTTCGGGTGGCATAGGGGGAACATTCGTATCCAAATACTCTTTTGCAGCCTCAATATATTTTGGATCTTTTACTTTACCCACAAATCTTAATTTCTCTGGTTGTTCAATATCTGGAGTTTCCATCTATTTTGAATTATTTTATCAAAGCCATACTAAACTAGCCAGAAACAAGAATCAATTCCTTTTAATATAATCCACCCCTGGGTGGGGAATAAAACATTGTCCTTTGTTTTTATTCAGTTAGTTGATATCATTTCCACGCAACTCATAAAAACCTTCAGGTATTTGTTTGACCTGGATTATTAGTTAGCCTAGGATGAATTAATGGTTAAAAAAGCAGCGAAATTATTGTTGAGTCTAATTTTCTTCTTTTCTCTTTCTTCTTCAGCATGGTCCACCACTCACGTTACAGGAAGAAAGATTGTCATTGATGCTGGCCACGGAGGGACTGATACCGGTTCTTCCGAGTGCCCGACGATGGATGAGAAGGATGTCAATTTGGATATTGCCCGAAGACTTAAGAGTAAGCTTGAAGCAGAAAATGCTATCGTTTTAATGACCAGAGATGATGATAACACCTACTCTAATGCCGAGCGGTACAATGCTGCCAATGAGTTTGGAGGAGAAGCGCTGGTTTCAGTTCACTTAAACGGATCAACCGACCATAGTGTTAACGGAACTTTAGGACTATATGGTAAGAGAAATAAAGATAAAGATTTTGCCCAAACGCTGCATATAAGTCTTGTTAATGCTCTTTCAGGGGTACCCGACCAAGGAGTAACCAATTTTGCCTCGGGAGTGCTTTTAAAATCCCATATGCCGGCAAGCATCCAGGAGGCAGTCTACATTTCAAACACTACCGAGTGCCAATTCTTAAGCGATGGCACTGGATTAAGACAGCAGCAAATTGCCGATGCTCTATATGATGGACTTCAAAACTGGTTTTCCCAAGCTCCAGGCAATGGAGGGGGTGGCGGAAGTAATGAACCAAACTGTCCACCGAATTCCAAAAATCCAAAGTGCCAATAATTAAGGTTTTAGAATTTTACGCCGAGCATAACTTGGGATAATTCCCCTTCAACCCTTCCCCTACCAAATTGCCTTTTTTGACATTTGTGCTAAAATTTCGACAAATGTCAGTAGAATACAAAATTGTAACTAACCGAAGAAGAGAGAAAAGATTTAGGCAACTCTATATTAATGAGGGAACTCCACTTGCCAATAGAGTGAGAATAACGGCGGGATATTTTGGAGTAGAGATCAAAGAAATAGTAGATGTTTTGGAAAATGTTAGGAGTGTCCTTATGGAGGGACAAGAATCTCTTTTCTCTGAAGAAGAAAGAAGTAAATATACAGGGACAAGCTTACGTCGTTATTTTCAAGGAAGGCTTCGCGATTTAGGCGTCTCAGAGGCCCATTCTTTGAATTTAGTCTTAGGAGTGGCTGGCCAGCTTGCCCTAACTGATGGGGAGTATAAATCCAAAAGCTGGATTGATGCTCGCCTCAATATGATACGCAAGCTTCACGGAATAATGAAGTAAGGCTTCTTAGCCATTCCCCCAATCCCTCTCCCACCAACCGCTGGATTAAATTAGATTAGTTGCTTATCTTTGTATAATATGCCTATGAGTTTGTTGGAGAATATGAGAAAACGATTGATGGGTATGTGGAGAGATTGTGAAATTGAAAAAAAGATTCCTGAGAATTTAGATCCTCAAATTAAAAGATTTGCAAAACATGTATTGGAAAATAGTGATATGAATTATAATCACACATTCAGAAACATGTTAACAGTATCTTATGCTGATGCATACAGAGGATTGGACAATCAAACACAAATAGATAGACTAAGGGAAACTGCCAGATGGGCAATAAGAACCCACGGACCTGATATAATCCCTTATTTTCCAGATGAATTAAGAAGTGTCCTTCAAGAAGAAGATTATAAAATAGAATGAACTTAGACTTGAACTTAATCCACTCCTGTTGTTAACTGGGTTTGCTCAATCCCTGCCAAGAACTAAGCCACCAATAACATCTTGGTAAAAGACAAGTTTCCCGTTGAGGAATATTTTTTCTCTTCCGTAAAAACATTCCATATTTCCTTCAAAATCAAAGGTGTATTTCCAGGGTGGTTCCTCATATAAAGCTGGACCTCGAACAATAATGTCTTTTGGTTTCTTGAGATCCTTTCTCTTCATCGCTTTCTTTAAAAATGAAAAAATTTCTTTGGATTTTGAATGGTATTTCTTAAACACCTGGCCTCCGTAAGCACAGGTCCAAACGGGTTTGTTTTTAAAATAAACAGTCGTCATTCCTGGAGCCTGATAATGACCAACATAGCTATCTCTCAAATACCAATCTCCCTCTTTGTATTCCATCTCAATATAACCTGGTCTTTGGGGACTAATCTTTTTACCATCACCCGCGTATGTGTGTCCTGTTGAGTTTATGAGAAAAGTTCGGAGTTTTTTAATATCTACCTTCACGGCCAGATTATATCACAAGAGAAAAATCAACCCCCCAATCTGTGTTTTAATTATATCTTTGATGGTAATATGAAGTATGAGTGTTAAAAAGAAGGTATTAATTATCATAATACTTGTGACTTATTACATCTTTGGTGCCTATGCCCTCCTTAATCTCAAGAAAGATAGTATGCGTATACACAGTAGTGATTATACTCTTTCAGTTCCTGGTGGAACTCCCCATATAGTCCATGCTTATAGAAAGGCAACATTAATTGAAGCACTGAAAGATACGGATAAAAAGTTTTGGTTGGTAGATGTTATTATTTGGCCCAAAGAGATAGACAGTCTAATTAAACTTCTAAATAATAAAATCTTTAATTGATCGAACCCCAGGGAATTGTTTAATATAACCTCGGACGTTGATTTGTACCTTCACCTCGGAACGTAATCCACTTCGGGTGTAGAATAGCCCATTGTCCTTTGTTTTTCTACAAATTGAAATGTAATCAACACCCGGTGTTGAATAGGTTTGAACATCGGGTAATCCTCCACAAAAACTCCTTTGAGCGATCTGTCTGGATTGCTTGGCTTGATATTGTCAATTTACCCGATAATCTACTTGGCAATAAGCTTGCCTTCTCCTACAAGTTGGGAAAAAGTGAACTGATGACAATATTCTTCCCCCCATTCCATTGGAATAATATTAATGTCTCCGCATCTTTGCTTCTCCAAAAAAACCTTTGTCGACGACATATTTTTTAGGGGTACTTCTATATGAGTAAATTTGTCAATAGTTACCGGCTCCTTTGATCGTCTTTCGTGCTTTTCTAAACTCCGCATAATCTCGACCTCCTCAAAAGATTTATCTTTTAACCCAATTAAAATAGGGTAATTACTCTTTATGTCGGAACCATTATCAAACAGATCTATTATTTTTAAATTTTTCGTCGTTACTTTCTCGCGCCACCTTTGAAGTTTTGCCTCATACCCAGGAATTAGATCTTCCTTTAATTTCCTTCTATCACGCCTGATAAACAATAATAATTTGGATTTATGCTTTCTAAAATAGTCAACTATTAAAGCAGCCATAAAATAACGATACCAAAACTTGGTATCTCCATATTGATTTTGCAAACTTTTTCCTTCTGAAAAATGAAGCCCTGAATACAACCGAGCGTACATCCTTGAAGGAGATGTAGAAATACTATGATAAGGCCCTTTTTCGAGATCCATGTCATCATACTGGGGTACCAATCCATTTTTATTCACAATTCCAGCCAATACATCTACTATTTCACCATCTCTGTATTGGTATTTTCCTGTTCCATGCCAACGCCATGCTTGAGAGTATAAATCTCTAATTTTGGGGAACGCTTTTTGATAGTCTGGATTTTGAACAAAAACAGAGCGTTTCCCTTTCTTGTTTAAATAAATTTTATCAATAATCCAATCTATGAATCGAGTATGGGGTGGTTCTTCGTTTACAGAACCCATAATGATAATTAAGTATACACTAAAATCCACTCCTTTGGATGTGGGGAAGATTGCAGTCAACACCGGGTGTAGAATAGTCCATTGTCCTTTGTTTTTCTACAAACTGAAATGTAATCAACACCGGGTGTTGACTGGGTTTTAAATTCCTTCTTTTTGTAGTTGTTCGCAAACGACAACAATATAAGTCGGTATTACTTTTTTGTTGTTTTCGGATAATGGGACTACCCTTGAAAGCTCGCCTGTTGCTAATTTTTTTAATGTCTTAGCACGTCTTAAGACAGTTCTTTTGCTTGAAGCTCCTGAATTCATTAAACCCTGGCCGAAGAGTGAAATCTTTTCAAAATGTGGTTTCAAAATGTCAACAAGTTCATCCGGTGCTAGTTCAAACATGTGGTATGTGTTTTTAGGATAGTCATCTGCACTAGTGCCTGGATTTGATAGGTCTCTATTGGGTGTGGAAATTATAAACACTCCGTCATCTACAAGAAGCCTGGTAACATTTTTCAGAAAATGGGGGAGCGATTTTATTGGTAAATGCTCAATAGTCTCAAAAGAGACGACTACATCAAAACTGTGAGGATTAAATGGCAAAGAAAGTGCATCTGCTGCCACAAAAGAACCATCTGTATTGTATTTATCATATGCTTTTCTTATAGTAGGGAAGTCAATGTCCACACCAGTATATTTTGATGTATTCAGTATCCTGCATCCGTAGCCAGTTCCACATGCTATGTCTAAAACATTTTTACCAGCACAGAAATCTTTCGCAAATTCATAGCGGCCGCAGTGTTCTTGCCAGAGCCTCCAAGTTGCCTGGGGAGGTAATTTAGTTTCACCGTGCCATATTTTAAGAATGTCCAGCGGCTTAGTCATTCCCGGATATACCCTTTCTCCTGTAAATTCACATTTCATACAGAAATTATAACCTATAATTAAGTCTCAGGCAAAGAGTTTCTAAAATACGCATTGTATTCCAAACCGGGTGGGGAATAAAACAAAGTTGTATAATTACTTATTGACTTTAAGAACGGAATACAAATTCAAGCCAGCCCTGATGCTTGGTTTTTTAACTCCCTTCTACGATTTGTATGGAAAAAGTGGGTTTAGAGATAAGTTACACACAGAACTGTTTAAGAAAGTTGTATTGAGCGATAAATGGAA
>JABAOF010015342.1_pt3 | contig 16702 bp, 10 predicted proteins | sample 7062171 | NCBI WGS metagenome assembly JABAOF01 (sample SAMN14538628, study PRJNA623070) | marine sediment metagenome | biome: marine biome [ENVO:00000428]; feature: marine pelagic biome [ENVO:01000023]; material: deep marine sediment [ENVO:00002113] | place: India: Gulf of Khambhat ...
CGCTTCTGCGGCATCATACTCGATGATGTGCAATAGGCATCATCAATCCGCACAAAGGCGAATTCACTGGACGAATAGATTATCCAGTCCTCAGCTAATCGGGACAGATGCGTCGCAATAACAGCGCAATCGAAAATAAATTCCGCACAAAAATCCCTGTCGCTGACCGCGTCAATACTGTTATAGCTTATATCCGAAAAACCCAACTGCTTTGCCGTGCTTTTTCTATCTAACGGCAGCGTAGAGCCGGCCACCGCCCCGCTACCCAACGGCGAAATATTGAGCAATTCTCTACAGTTTTTCAGCCGGATAAAGTCACGCTCAAACTGCTCCACAAAACTTAATATATAAGACGCGATGACTATCGGCTGAGCCCGTTGAAGGTGCGTATAGGCCGGCATAATATCTTCATCATACCTGCTCGCCAATTTAACAAATGCCTTTTGAAGCAGTGTTATCTTAGCCTGCAGAATCTCTATCTCGTCCCGCATCCAAAGTCGAATATCAATTGATACCTGGTCGTTGCGGCTTCTGCCGGTATGAAGTTTTTTGCCCGCCTCACCGATCTTCGCTATCAGGGCCGTCTCGATTGCCATATGAATATCTTCACACTTCTTTTCGAATTTGAACCGCCCTTCTGCGATTTCTTCACTGATTTCGATAAGGCCTTCTTTAATCTGTTTGAATTCGTCCTTGGTAATCAGCTTTTGCTCAGACAACATCTGCGCATGAGCAATCGAACCGACAATATCATATTTGTAAAGACGTCTGTCCACAGATAGCGACTCCACAAAATCAACCGTAAGCTCATCCGGCTCACCGGCTAATCGCTTTTCCCAGCTCTTTTCTGCCTCGGCCATTATATCCACTCCAAAAGGAAAAATCTTTTACCCGAAACAAATACACCAAGAACCATCTTCCGGTTCACTTCAAACCGCTTCATTCAGACCTTTACAACTGCTCAACTACGGTTGGCCGATTGCCTCCAAAACCGAAAGCCTCGACCGTTACTCGCTCAGCCCTCCGGTGACCGTAGCGTCCGCAGCACTCCGCGAAATCCTATCGTAACTTGGGGCAGGCAAAGACGGGCCAGCTTATCTTCGCTCCGTGCGCCTTCTTCGGACCTCGCGTTCTTCTCGTTCACTAACCTGACGTTTCCTCGCACCTGACAACTGCTCTGCCAGCTGTCCAACGACGTCGCTCTTCTCAGCCTTGCCGAACTCTCGCCAGAGCTTCGCCGCCACGGACAGAATTTCAACAAGCTGCTCGCGACTCGGAGATCGTTCTCGGATGCGGTGTGCCTCCTCGTCCTTGCGTCCTTCAAGCATCACTTCACGGGCACGAATGGCTAATGTGAGTAGTTCCACCGCATCCCAGCGCTCGGCTTCCTTAAGTGCAGGCAGCGCCATCCTCATCACTTCTAACTGATGGAGCACAACTTCGCGCTCACTCTTAGGGCGCTCCCTTGTTGCCCTACCCTCCTCGCGTTCTCTTCGGACCTCGCGTTCTTCTTGTTCCCGGCCTTCTCTTCGTCGCTCAACTTCTCTTCGTTCCCTGATTTGCCTTTCACGCCCTCTCCTTGGCCCACGCGCCTCTCGCAACTGACTCCTCAATCGCTCGTTCTCTTCGCGAAGCTCTTGCAGTTCTCTTTCCATTCGCTCCACATGCGCCCGAAGCTCTCGAAGCTCTGCTTCCATTCGCTCCAGATGCGCTCCAAGAACCTCCCTCAGTGCTCTGCCCATACGTTCCAGATGCCCTGCGACAACTTCCTTCAATTGTCCTTCCATCTGCTCCAGATGCACCATCGGTCTTTCAGCTTCCGGCCTGTCTCGAGCGCCTTCACGCCACCGCAGGACTTCTCTGCGAATGTCCATTGTTCTTCTGCCCTCCGGCCTTTCTTCGATTACCTCGCGCCGCTCGGCCTCCACACCTCTGACCCACATCTGCCTACCCTCGGTCACGAAGGAAACTCTTAATCCCTGCCCTTCTCGCAGCCCCCGAGCCATCCGTCCAAGTTCCTCACGCTGCCGGGGTACGAGCACGGTCACATGGTCGCCACCCTCGAACGGCTTGATGACGATACCCATATACACGCGTTCACCAACCTCTCGCTCGACCAGCCGTACAAACGTTCCGCGCACCACCCCTTCTCTGCCGCGCTCCTGAGCCCAGAGCATACCGCCGAATACTAACGCTGCAAGCAACACGAGCACCAACGTTCTGCATACTTTTTTCATGACAGTTCTCCTCTCAATTTAGATTTACAATATATTCACTGCCCACGCCATCCGTGGGCAGCCAACGAATGATTAACAAATAAAACCCACAAAGTCAACAAAATTACCCAATTAGGAGGTCAACGACCCCATATTCACCTTGCAAACAATCCCTGAATCTGTTATCGTGCAACAACCAATATGTCAGAAAAACTTCTTATAACCAACTGTAGATTGTTCAACGCCCCCGACGACAAACAAACCACCTCCATTCTCATCGAAAACGGCACCATCACTCAAATCGGCCAAATTGATTCATCCGCCGGCTGCAACAATATTCTCGACGCGCAGGGCCGATTAATTGCCCCGGGCTTCATCGACATCCATATTCAGGGCGCAGGCGGCGCCGACATACTCGATGCAAGCACCAAAGCCCTGAAAGCCATATCACAAACCTGTGCACGTTTTGGAACCACCAGCTTCCTCGCCACCACCGTATTCAAACCAAATCAGAAAAATCAGCACCTCACTCTCGCCGCCGAACATGTCGGCCGGGACCTCGGCGGCGCCAATCTGCTCGGCATTCATCTTGAAGGGCCGTTTATCTCGCCACAAAAAAAAGGAATGATTTTGCCCAATTGTATATGCCAGCCTTCCTTACAACTTCTCGATAAAATCCAGGATATAACGAACGGTCATCTCAAAATAATGACAATCGCACCCGAACTACCCGGCAGCCTGCGAGTCATTCAACACCTCGCGGATTCTAACATCATCGCTTCTTTCGGCCACTCCAGCGCCACCTACGAACAAACTCTCGCCGGCTTCGACGCGGGCATCTCACACGTAACGCATATGTTCAATGCAATGCCGCCACTGCACCATCGCGCACCCGGCCCACTGGTTGCCATCTTTCAGACAAAACACGTAACCGCCCAGCTCATCGCTGACGGCGTCCACATACATCCATCTGTTCTGAGATTCACCTTTGAAATGCTCGGCCCAAATCGCATCATACCAATCACTGATGGCATGCAAGCGCTCGGCCTTGCCGACGGCAAATTCATCTACAACGGCGTCGAATACGAGTCTAAGGAAGGAACTGCAAGATACAAAGACGGCACTCTCATAGGCACGGCTCTGGGCCTAAGTCAACTGCTCCAAAAACTCATGGCCTTTACAGATTGTCCCCTTGATCTCGCAATCAAAACTGTTACTCAAAATCCTGCCGGACTGCTGGGGCTTGAAGAGAAGAAAGGCACCATCGTACCTGGAAAAGACGCTGACCTGATTCTGCTCGACCACGACCGCTCAGTCCACACCACCATCGTCGCCGGCAATATTGTATTCCAGAAATAATGCTATTTAACAAAGCTTTACAGATAACTTAGAAAGCCAGAGGAAAAGAAAAATGGGAGAGTCTCCCCAGACTCTCCCTATATCTACGTGGCCCTTTCCTTTTTTCTTTTTAGCCCTTGCTTACTATGCCCGCATTTCGCTCTGACTTGTATCCCATGTCCTATAAGATGAGCAATGTAAGTTCAAACTAACATGGCCCTATTGGTCATTATCCAGAGCCACCTATTTTCGAATCCAATACTATCTATCGGCAGAGCTTCTTCCAAATCTTGAATTTTTCTGAACATCCCTCAGCCTCCCTCGCCGCCTCAACTGACCTTTGCCTCTTCAACATCCGATATTCTCCCCTCCCACCCCCAAAAACAGTTTGAATCAGAATCGGCTGAACTGTAAGATTATACCTGTTTACAAGAGAGATTGTTAGCGACAAAATCGAGAATAGTCATGACAATTGTGTTTTAGCTCATCGGTGAACGAGGAAGCTGAAATGAGTGTAAAAGTGCTTGGCATCTCAGCCAGCCCGAGGGTCAAGGGTAACAGTGATTTGCTTTTGCGACAGGCTCTCGCCGGCGCCGAATCCGCAGGCGCAGACGTTGAATATATCCGTCTGTCCGATTACAAGATCGCACCATGCATTGAGTGTAACCTCTGCCACACAACAGGCTGGTGCGAGGTTCAAGATGATTATCAACAGCTTTTAGCGAAGATGCTTGATGCCGGTCGTTTGATCTTCGCTACGCCGATATTTTTTATGGCTGTTTGCGCCCAGGCAAAGGCCCTTATCGACCGCGGTCAGTGTCTTTGGGCGCATAAGTATGTGCTCAAGAAAGAGCTTGTCACCCCCGAACGCGACCGCCGGGCAATGGTAATCGCCGTAGGCGGCTCGAAAAGCACAAAGATGTTCGAGAGCATCCGATCAACAATGAAGTCTTATTTTGATTCGCTCCAGATGCATTACGTATCAAATTTGTTCATCAACAAGATTAATGCCCTCGGCGAAATCGAAAAACATCCCTCAGCGCTCAAGGAAGCCTTCCGCCTCGGCAAAGAATTAACAACCGCCGACACACTCCCACCCAAAAAGCCAATTGATATTGAGCTAACCTAAAAGCACATACAGCTCTTACGGCGAGGAACACGACAACAAAGCAATTTCAACTGAACAACCATAAATTATAAATTAGTATTGCCTCCCCACCCAGGTTATTGCCTACTCGTCTTTACTCTCGGGCTTGGCTCTCTTTATAACAAAGAAATAAGCTATCGCCCCTAAAAAATAAAATGAAAGTGACAGCAAAATCGCAGCAGCCCATATCAGCTTGTCATACTCGCCTTCTTTTGTAAGCGGGTGATAGAACTTCGACACCGGCCGTTTCAAACAGTCAATAAGCATAACCAAAGAAAATATCACTCCCGCAATTGCTAATACCCACAGCAGCCCATCAAATCCGAAGATTGGTTTTATCGGCCAGAACGGAAACCTACACATTCTCCACATAACCATGACATATACCTCCAAAAAAGTTCATAATCTCGGCCAATACTATAACCACAAACACAACTACCGTCAAATTTCATTTCCAGCAAAGCCTGTATGAGCGTCGGCCGGTGGCGGCAACCTCAAAATATATAGCCCCCCAATTTTAGTGAGGTGTTTCTTTTCCCCCCAAAATTTATTTGGCGGTCGCCTTTCGGTTCACACCATCAGAAGAAGCCATAAGCAACAACTGCTATACCACTAACGCACGCTTTTAACACGCCTTTTCCCAATACGCTATATAACCCCGTCTATAAACCTTGTCGGGAGGCTCCGGTTTCATAAGTTTATCTCAAAGGCCTTTAGCCTCATATCAACGCTGCTTATGGCTACGGCCACAGTCCTGAGGTATCGGGTTCAAGCCATGAATCCGCTTGTTCGACATAATCCTCATCGTCTATATGCATGTCAGAACGGATTGTCAAACGGTTTAGCCCGGCCCGCAAGCCACGCAATCTCCTCTTGTGTTAACGCCCGGTCGTAGATGCGGACATCGTCAATCAGTCCCATGAAGAATCTGTCGTTGCTTGCCGGACGGCTGCCAATCCTGACATCCTGGTCGGCAGTGAGATTAAAAGCTTCCGTGTCTGTACTGGGTCTCGTGTCATCTATCCCGTCGACGTAAAGTATCACATCCGGATATGAGATCGTGACGTTTTCTTTCACTGTTACCGCAACGTGGTGCCACCCACCGTCGTTCACATTGCTATCGCCCTGGACATTACCACCGGAAATCTCCATACGCAGCCTGTTTTCGTTAACCCGGAATCCAAATCTCTGACCATCAACGCTTGGACCCCAGCCCACAATCGTGCCGGTTTCGGTGCTGGTTGTATTGATCCAGGCAGTTACAGTAACAGCCTTCGGGCCAAGAATGCCCTTGTAGCCGGTTATCTCCACATAGTCGTTGACACCACGAAGGTTAATGGCCTGGCCGACTTTGCCCGCTACAAAAGTGGGGCTGCCCATCAAAGTACCATGCAGGCCATTGCCAGAGCTGTCATTTGCGTTGCCTTCAAACTGCCAGTGCGCTACCAGATTAGGCGGGCCGGGCTCGGCCGGCGTGGCCAACTGACGGTCATAAGAATACAACCTGATACCATCGAGTAAGACCACTCCCTGGCCTCCAACCGCTCCAATACGCTCAAAGCCAATGCTTAGCTCAGTGACATTGCTGAGGCTCACGCCGATCGAGGCCAGATCAATATACCACATCTGCCACCCTATTCGCTTCAAGTTCTCGGCGTCACCATCGTACGTGACCTTGGAGCCATTGAGCTTTATGTACATCTGCTCATTGACAGAATTGTTCGGATCACCGTAGAAGTGTAGTGTCAAGGCCTTAATGCCATGTTTGGCCCAATCCTGGCCGGCCTGTAGATCAGCGACATTCACTGTGACTTCGGAATAGGCGGCCACGGTGTTGTCATAGAAAAGAGGCACAGATTGTTTGCCGTCATAAACAATCGAGGTCTCCATGGAAGGCTGGAATGCTTCAGTATAACCTATGGTCGAGCCATTTACGGACGGATTGTCAAATCCGTCTTTCCACACCACGTATACCAGATTGCTGCCCTCTTCCCCGGCAGGAATGTCATTATAGGATTCGAAATCCTCCACAACAAGATACTCGCGTGTCGAAAAATTCCAGAGATTCCCTTCCAACGTTGTGGGCGTCTCGGCTTCATTGACCTCATCGACCCGCCAGTAGTAAGTCTTTGCTAAATCGAGGGATAGGGGGCCATAGCTGGTCTCAGTCACGGTAGCAACAGGTGCAGTACCGTCTATCACGGCTTGCTCGTCGGTACTGAGATACACATCGTGCTTAGCTGCCTCTCTTCCCGCTTTAAAGCCAAGGGTCACATCCACGTCCACATCCGTTGCCCCCGAATCAGGGCTGGGCTCTCTTGCACGGACGGGTATGTAGAAGAAGCGGACCTCACTGAGACCATATTGGTTCAGGAGGCCTCCCCAGTTGCTGTTAGCCGTAAGCCTGACGTACTTTGCTGCTACACCACCAAAATCAACAGTGGTATTATGGGCGTAGTCGACCGAGCCAGGTGCTTGGGCAAACTCGTGAGCGGTGCCCAACGTTATGTAGTCGGCGCCATTGACTGAATATTCAATGGTAACATCTTTGAATCCGAGACCGACCATTGGTTCGAGAAATTGATTAGAATTCCAGACCCACATCTCATGCAGTTTATAAACCTTGTCGAACTCATATTGGATCCAGCTCGGCTGCGGCCCCACAAGACTGCTCAGCCACATATCCATCTCTCCTGTTGAGTGCAGGTCGTCAGCATCCAGTCCCGAGCCGTTCACCGTATTTTCAGGGCCCATATTTGTTTGCTGTACGCTGGAAGCTGTGGCGATTATATTCTCGATGGGATAACCAATTGGCTCGGTCATAAAGCTCCAGATGTTGCCCTCATAAACCGTATAGTCTGGTGGGCCATTGACCTCATCGACCCGCCAGTAATAGGTCTTGCCGAAATCAAGGCGCCCGGGAGCATAGCTGTTGGCATCCTGAGTGATGCCGCCAACACCGTCGTTGACGTCGTTGAAGTTCTCACTGAGGTAAACTTTGTGCCCATTGATTGCGGGCACATATTCTCCCGGCGTCCAGCTTAGGACCGTATCTCGCGGCACATCTGTTGCCTGATCAGCCGGCTTCGGGTCAGAGCTTTGGCCCGGCCCGCCGGTCTCCCCGAGCATATAACGAACGGCGTTGAGGAACAACTTCTCGCCCTCGGCGTTGAAGTTGTAGAAACCATCGGGAACACCGCCGCCGGCGAACCACATCCGCGGACCACCAGTATACAGGCCTGCCCCAGCGTAGAATTCCACTCCCGGCTCCCACTCGGCGATCCAGACCGCGCCGGTGTCTGCTCGCGTGCCGATTACCGTGCCATTACCGGCATCTGTGACCGCACCAACGTCCGCATCACCCGAGGCCAGAATGTTGACCTGTTTGCTCGCATCGAGCGTCACGCCGGCGAAAACAGGATGGCTAGGAAGCACCGCCAACATGTTCGCCGTAGTGCTGGAGGTACTGGTGGAGTTGAGCCAATTCCAATCATTGCTCCTCACGAGATGCGCAATCTGCAGGATGAGCGGCGCCGTGATGGAGCTCCACTGGGTCGGCTCGTCACCGTCATCGTAGCCACCGCTGCTTACGTCACGACTTACGATAATAAGGTCGGCCGCATTGAGCTCGGCTATTTTTGCAGCATCAAGAGTCCGCCAGTACCGGTAATCCGCGTCCCCCGAACCCCCTTCCCCCCTGTAATCGACGTCGTAGCCCTCAGCCCTAAGCAGGTCCACCCAGCCCTGGTCGGCCGTGGCACCACCGGAAGGATTCTTGTTGTCCGAGACCCAGATGATTGTCAAGGCGTAGGCCGACGAGCTTAGACCAAAGGTCAATACCAAAACTAAGAATAACAATTTTCTACACACAATAGTCCTCCTTACAAAAACTAAGTATGGGATGTTAACTGAAATGTAAAATATCTTAACTTTTAAAAAGAAAATTCTTATTTAAAATCCAGCACCTCGCTCACTAAGCTACCTAAAAAAGACCATAGCAATACCCACCTACGCGGGCACAAGTTTCACCTCCTGAGAAGCCAAAACCCACCGATACCCTGCTATGGAGGCACAAACTTCACCCGCATTATTTATACCAGATTAGCAACCTTCCCGTCAAGGAAAATCTCCGAACGAAATTATGCAGTCTTTCTTTATAGCATTAAATTTCATTGCAAAATCAGCTAATTACGAATAAGCTAAGTGCAAATTTTCCCCCCATTCTTGCTTTTGCACGAAAGCATGGGGGCTTGTCAAACTTTAGCTATTCGAAAGGCATAAAATGGATTCAAATCTTATGGAAAGCAGCTCTTCCACACCAAAAACGCATCACAGCAGAGTACAACCTTCAACGCACCCGTCAGAAGTCAGCTCTGTCCTCTGCCCTCTGTTCTCTGTCATCTGTTTTTTGTTCATCTGCTCGTCTATATGGGCAGACTGGCAACCGGCACAGGGCCCGCTGATGACCCGATGGGCAAAGCAGGTCTCGCCGGATAACGTTCACCGTGAGTATCCTCGGCCGCAGATGGTTCGCAAGAACTGGCTGAACCTAAACGGGCTTTGGGAATATGCAATTCGGCCAAAAGCCCAACCGCAGCCAAATAACTTCGATGGTCAGATTCTTGTACCTTTTCCGGCTGAGTCAGCTCTGTCGGGAGTAATGAAGCCCGTTGGTGAAGAAAACCGCCTGTGGTATCGACGCACATTTGAAATCCCCAGGAAATGGGCGAACCAGAGCGTGCTGCTGCATTTTGGTGCTGTGGATTGGGATACGACAGTGTGGATTAACGGTAAAGATGTTGGCAGTCATCGTGGAGGATATGACCCATTCACTTTCGATATAACCGATGCGCTAAACGATGCCGGGAAGCAGGAAATTATATTGAGTGTTTGGGACCCAACTAATGCCGGCTACCAGCCGCGAGGCAAGCAGGTAAAAGAACCACGCGGGATATGGTACACCGCGGTTACCGGAATCTGGCAAACAGTATGGCTCGAACCGGTTCCTAAACCTTATATTCGCTCGATTAGAATCGAGCCGGATGTAGATGAAAACTGTATTTGGTTGACTGTCGATATTGTAGGCCAACCGAATAAACACGTCGTGCATAGCGAAGTGATACTCCCTCCTAACGACAAGGGGTACAGAGATATATCCGGAAGATGGGACTACCCGGCAAAAAGATTCCGGATTTCTCTGCCGAAAAACCCAAAGACCAGACTATGGTCTCCCGATTCTCCCTATCTGTATGACCTTAAAATCGAACTGTGGACAAGAAAGGATCGAAGCTCACTTGGCAGCGAAAAAATCGACGAGATAACAAGCTACTTTGGCATGCGGAAAATTGAGGTCAAGAAAGATAAGGCAGGAATCAACCGGCTATGGCTCAACGACGAGGTGTTGTTTCAATTCGGGCCTTTGGACCAGGGTTGGTGGCCGGATGGGCTGTACACCGCACCGACAGATAAAGCACTGCGCTATGACATCAAGGTATTGAAGCGGTTAGGCTGTAATATGCTGCGCAAGCACGTCAAAGTAGAACCTGCACGGCTGTACTACTGGTGCGACAAGCTGGGATTGATGGTCTGGCAGGATATGCCCAACGGCGATAAGCACATCCGCGGCAATGAACCCGACCTTAAGCGAAGCGAAGAGTCAGCAACCCAGTTTGAGCTGGAGTTGAAGCGCGTCATCGATGCTTTCCGCAATCACCCCTGCATAGTAATGTGGGTGCCCTTTAACGAAGGCTGGGGGCAATATGACACAGCGCGGATCGCCGATTTGGTCAAGAAGCACGACCCAACGCGTCTGGTGAACCAGGCCAGCGGCTGGGCCGACCGCGGAGCCGGTGACGTGCATGACATTCACAAGTATCCCGGCCCGGCTGCGCCACCAACGGAGGAAAAACGCGCTGCAGTGCTCGGTGAATTCGGCGGTCTCGGCCTGCCCGTCAAAGGTCACACCTGGCAGGATGAAAAAAATTGGGGCTATCGCAGTTTTGATACACGCCAACAGCTAACCGAGGCGTACTTAGCCCTGATAGATAATCTAAGTTCGCTGATTAGTGGGGGTTTGTGCGCCGGAGTATATACGCAGACGACCGACGTGGAGATTGAGGTAAACGGCCTGATGACCTACGACAGAGCAATGATAAAGATGGATGTTGAAAAGGTCGCGGCGGCGAACAGGCGTTTGTATATGGCTACGCCGTGATGAACCCCGTTAGAAACCCCTCTGACGACAGTCAAGATTTCAAAGGGAGTAAGAATATGAGACAAAAAGCGAGGATTTTTAACGGAGTGAATCGACGGGAATTTATGAAGTTAGCTGTCAGCGGTGCGGCGGCGGTAATGATGCCAAATTACGGTTGTTCGGTTGGTGGGAGTTCTAAAGCAACTGCCGAACGGCCAAGTATCATTATTATTATGGCGGATGACCTGGGGTATGGTGACGTTAGCTGCTATGGCAGCAAAAAGATACAGACGCCGAATATCGATACCTTGGCGAGAGGGGGGATGAAGTTTACAGATTATCATTCCAACTGTCCTGTGTGCAGTCCGACGCGGGCTGCGCTGCTGACGGGACGCTACCAGCAGCGCTGCGGCATCGAAGGTGTCATCTATGCAAAGGGGCCGACCCGACAGACCGGAATGGCGCTGGAAGAAACGACCTTTGCCGAGGTGCTCAGAAAACACGGTTACGCGACGGGCATTTTCGGCAAATGGCACTTAGGCTACAACGTCCGGTTCAACCCTACCGAGCAGGGATTCGACGAGTTCATCGGTTATGTCAGCGGCAATGTTGATTATCACTCGCATATCGACGGGGCGGGCTTCGATGACTGGTGGAAAAATTGTGAAAAGGTCCCTGAAGAAGGTTACTGCACCGATTTGATAACCAAACACGGAATAGATTTTATAGAGCGGCACAAGGACGAACCATTTTGTTTGTATCTGCCGCACGAGGCGCCGCACTATCCTTACCAGGGCCGAGACGACCCGCCGGAGCGTCTGCCCGGCGGTAGGAAGGGCAAAAAGGCCAAAGGCGATGAGATTATCCGGGCGTATAAGGAAATGGTCGAGGTGATGGATGAGGGTATCGGGCAAATTGTCGAGACGGTCAAACGTCTACGGCTGGAACGCAAGACGTTTATCTTTTTCTGTTCTGACAACGGCGCTACCAAGAATGGCTCCAACGGTGTGCTATCCGGTCACAAAGGCAGCCTGTGGGAAGGCGGGCACCGCGTTCCGGCCGTTGCTTATTGGCCGGGGAGGATAAAACCGAGGACTGTTACGGGCCAGACGGCTTTAGGAATGGACTTATTTGCGACGATGGTTTCAATTGCCGGGGCAAAACTGCCGGCGGGCCTGAAGCTTGACGGTGTTGACCTTCTGCCGATGCTGACAGAAGGTGCCAAGCTGCCGAAGCGGATGTTGTTCTGGCGTTACAGAAAAGAAAGGGCCATCCGCAAAGGGCCATGGAAACTGCTGGTTCAGGGCAAAGATATAAGACTCTATAACCTTGATGAGGACCTCGGTGAAAAGAAGAACCTTGCCGAAGCCGAGGCGGAGAGACTCAAGGCACTTGAAGATGAGCTGGCCACCTGGGAGCAGGAAGTTTCAGCCGGTGTTAAACTCAGGGCATGAGGACCCTTTGTAGGGTCGGTCGCAGAATCCGGGCATTTCTAAAATCATTCAAAACCAGTTCAAAGAAAACTTGAGCAAAACAGCCAGTTCCGGTAGATTATTTAGCGTACAGCGGAGGTTGTGCTGCTGCAATGAGAATGGATTCCCGCTTTCGCGGGAATGACAGGAGTCTGAACGTGATATGAGTAAGAATGAAGGATAATTAAATGGCGTTACTATTAGGATATGACGTTGGAAGCTCATCGATAAAGGCGACATTGATTGATGCTGAGACGGGTAAAGTGCTAGCAACGGCGACTTCGCCGGAAAAAGAACTGGAGATTGTCGCAGAAGAGCTGGGCTGGGCTGAGCAGCACCCTGAAGTCTGGTGGGAGCACGTCAGGAAAGCAACCGGGCAGGTTGCTTTGAAAATCGAAAATCAAAAATTAAAAATTAAAAATTTAGAGGATGTGGAGGCGATTGGGATTTCGTACCAGATGCACGGACTGGTTGTGGTGGATGAAAATAAAGAGGTATTGAGGCCATCGATAATCTGGTGCGACAGCAGAGCAGTGCAGATCGGCGAAAAGGCGGCAGAAGATATCGGAAAAGAAAAGTGCCTTAAGAGATTGTTCAACCTGCCGGGCAATTTTACAGCGTCGAAATTAAGATGGGTCATAGAAAACGAGCCGGACGTTTATTCTAAAATTCATAAAATAATGCTGCCGGGCGACTATATTGCGATGAAGATGACCGGCGAGATAAAAACGACTCCCTCGGGTTTGTCTGAAGGGATAATGTGGGATTTCGAGAGCGACGGATTGGCTGAATTCGTGCTCGAAAACTACGGCATTTCCAGCGAGCTGGTTGCCGAAACAGTCCCTACGTTTTCCATCCAGGGCCAGCTTACCGCTGCTGCCGCGAAGGAACTGGGACTCAAGGCAGGGACCAAAATAAGCTACAGGGCCGGCGACCAGCCTAATAACGCCCTGTCATTGGGGGTACTGGAGCCAGGGCAAATCGCCGTCACGGCCGGCACTTCGGGCGTGGTGTACGGAATCAGCGACAAGAAAAACTATGACCAGCTCTCGCGAGTAAATATATTCGTTCATGTCAATCATTCAAAGAGCAGCCCAAGGTATGGTGTATTGCTTTGCCTTAACGGGACGGGGATTCTGAACAGTTGGTTGAAACATAATTTTGAAAGCGGTCAGCCGTTAGACTATGACCTGATGAACGAACTGGCGGCGAAAGTCGCGGTCGGCTCTGACGGGCTGGTAATACTTCCTTACGGCAACGGGGCTGAAAGGACGTTAGAGAACAGAAACATTGGAGCATCCGTCCATGGATGGAATTTTAATGTGCACAAAAAGGCCCACTTTCTCCGGGCTGCTCAGGAAGGAATCGTTTTTGCGCTGAATTACGGGCTTGGGATAATGCGCGATATGGGAATTGAACTAAAGACCGTCAAGGCGGGAAATGCCAATATGTTCTTGAGTCCGCTGTTTGCGGAGGCCTTTGCAACGATTACCGGCGCGACCGTGGAACTGTACAACACCGACGGTTCGCAAGGAGCCGCGAGGGGAGCAGGTATTGGCGCAGGCATCTATAGCGGAGCACAGGATGCCTTCGTTGGCTTAGAGCCTGTCAAGACTGTCGAGCCTAACGAAAAACTAACAAAAGCATATCAAGAGGCTTATAAAAGATGGGAAGATGTTTTGAAACGGCAATTATCAAAAATTAATTGAATGTCGAGTAATTAACACTGAATTTCGAATGTTGAAGTCTCGTAATTGATTAAAAAGGAGCAGGTAAAATGGCGGAGAAATCTTTACATAGTATATGCAGATGGACGTTTAATCCGGGTAAGGGCGGCTTTGTACCGGCGGATATGCGGCCGGAGTGGGGCGGCAAGTTCGGCACGCCAGAGATGATTAAACTTGTAGGCGACAAAATCGCGCCCCGGCTGCCGGATAACATTGAGCTGGGTATCGAGATGCACTACGACGCAGAAGTCGACGACGACAATGCGGCGGCGGTGGCCGATGCACTCGTGGATACGGGGCTGTATCTGGCACTGATTACGCCGGGTGCGCATTGTCACTTTGCCTACGGTGGTGTTGCCTCACTGGATGCGAACGAAAGAAAGGCGGCAGAAGAGCTGGGCACAAGAACTGTCGATTTAACTTACGGGCCTCTGAAAAAAACATGGCATCCGGACGCGGACAAGGCACCGGCGTTGATAATCTGGAACGGCTCGTTTGGTTATGACATTGCCACCGTCGGCATAAGACAGATGTACCAGAATCTCAAAGAAAGTATCGCTGGATTGTGTAAATATGAGCAGAAAAAGGGCGGCAGTCTGTTTATAGCGTTTGAACCAAAGCCGAACGAGGGACACCCGGCGATGCTAATCCCGACGGTCGCAAGTGCGCTTTTGTTCTGGAGAAGAATCGAGGAAGAATTCGGAGTTTCCAGAGATAAGAAAGGTGTGAATAAAGAATTCGGGCATTCAGAAATGATAGGGCTTGACCACGTGGCAGATACAGTTGAAGAACTGGACAACGATATGATGGTGCATATGCATCTTAACAGTCAGGGATACAACGATGGCATTATCCTCGGCGGGCCGGGCAAGTATGACATCGACCACGGGGCCAGAGTAAACGGAATGAACGTTGCAATCGCAGGACTCATCCAGCAGGCCGGCTTCGCTCGATGGAAGGGTCACGATATGCAGACCCGCGCTTACGACAATGCCGAGCAGGGAATTGACAGAGTGATCAGAAGTGTGCTGAGTTGGGAGGCGTGCGAGAAGGCTGCGCGAGAACTGGATACGGCCGGGCTGATGAACCTGCTCGCCAGGCGAGAAACTGCAAAGGCTGAGGATATGATGCGTGGCGCGGTTGTCAGCGCTCATCGCTATTTCGATGAGATGTATAAATAATTAACTACAGGGGTCAGAAGCGAATTAGCTTTATGTTCCTGGCTTTTCAGATAATCAGCATGGCATCACCGTAGGAATAGAAACGGTATCGCTGCCGGATGGCATGGCGGTAAGCGGCGAGGATATTTTCCAGTCCCGCAAAAGCCGCCACCAACGCAAGCAGCGTCGATTTCGGCAGATGAAAATTTGTCAGCATCGCGTCGACAATTTTGAATTTATAGCCGGGCTTTATGAACAGCTCCGTTGTGCCGCTCGCGGCTTTGATTTGTGAGTCGGCAGCTATCGTCTCAAGGGTCCGCGTTGAGGTTGTGCCGACGGCGATTATTCGCCCGCCCTTGCTTTTTGCTGCGTTTATTATCCCGGCGTTTTTCTCATCGATGCTGAACCGCTCCTGATGGATTTTGTGGTCTTCGAGATTCTCTGCGGTTATCGGTCTAAATGTCCCTGTTCCTACGTGCAGCGTTATATATGCAAAGCAGATTCCGGCCTGTTTTAACTGCTCGATTAGCCTGTTTGTAAAGTGCAGCCCAGCGGTTGGCGCCGCGACGGCGCCGGGCTCGCGGGCATAAACCGTTTGATACCGCAGTTTATCCACCTGGGCTACAGCCGGGTCGTCGTCACGTTTGATATATGGCGGCAGTGGTGGAAAGCCAATTATATCGAGGATAGTCTCAGCATCTGCATCCATTTTTAGCTTCAGCCGGCATCTGCCGTCACCCTTCTTTTCGAGCAAAATTGCTTTGCAAAAATCCTCTTTTTGCCTGTCCTTTAGATATAACATGTCGCCGGGTTTTAGTTTGCGTGTACCTTTTATCATTACATCCCAGATGGCTGTTGCGGTTTCGGTCAGAAACAATCCTTCGAGTTTGGCCGTCGCAGGCAGCTCTGAGCCAGTCCGGGTCTTCGGTCCGGCGGTTTTGCGCCGGGCAAAGAAGCGAGCAGGTAAAACCTTCGTATCGTTGAGCACAAGGCAATCTCCGGGCGAAAGAAAATCGCCGAGTTTACTGAACCGGCTGTCCAGAATATCGCCTTGGGAGCGATTAAGAACCAGCAGCCGCGAGTCGCTCCGAATACCGAGAGGCTGCTGGGCAATCAACTCGGGTGGGAGGTGATAATTTAGCTTTCCCGTCTTCATAACCCAACGTTATCAGACGGTTGGCAAAATGACAAAAAAATTTTAGGCCAATAATAAGCTAATTTGAGGGTTTGGAATGCGATACAAGATTTGTCGCAGAAGTGACTTGATGCGAGAGACGATACTGAATGCAAATCCAACTTATTAAGAATTGTTCATTCAAAGGTCAAGACGATGAGTTCAAGAGAGTACTTCGAACAAACAGCAACTTCAATCGCCGCTTTAGGCAGGAACGAGCTCAAGAGACGAATCAAAAATTTCAAAGGCCGATTTAAGCTGGATTTTACCGAAGA
>JABAOF010014154.1_pt1 | contig 16687 bp, 13 predicted proteins | sample 7062171 | NCBI WGS metagenome assembly JABAOF01 (sample SAMN14538628, study PRJNA623070) | marine sediment metagenome | biome: marine biome [ENVO:00000428]; feature: marine pelagic biome [ENVO:01000023]; material: deep marine sediment [ENVO:00002113] | place: India: Gulf of Khambhat ...
TTCCCATCCAGGCTGATGCGATAGGTTGCGTTTCCATTAAGCACGATGCGAACCGGCGATTTCGCCAATTCGATCACTCTTTCATCGCTCTTGACTACCTTTTTTGACACATCTGCGCCTATCCCTACCAGGGCAAAAACACAGACAAAGGTAATCAAAAAGACAAGGATACGACCCTGTCTTAAAAAGCTCTTCTTCTTTGTCATGCTTCCTCCTTTTTTTGATTATAAAGTTTTATGTTTTAAGCTGCTCTTTTAGCCGGAACGCAAATTACCTCATTTAATCATAATGAATATTACCACGTGCAGTGGTGTTACCTTTTAAACTCCGCGGACTGAAGAAAACAAGTTTTTAAACGCAGCTATTGTTGTTGGGTTTTTAAATAATATAGTGTTCGCGTCTGTTTGTCAATCCTCCAAAGGTCCTATTTTTGGTATGAAAATTTTTTAAAAAAATGTACAACTAAAGTTGTACTTTTCTAAAAAGGTTGTATACGATGTTTTTTTTTTGCACGTTTTTACAGGATATTAGTAAGAAGTAAGGGTGTATTTACATACACCCTTACTTCATTGTACTTTTTCTATTGGGCCTCTTTGCACCTTAGACCAATTACCTATGGTTTTCTTTCATTGGTTTCCGGCCCTGTCTCCGGTTTTCACTTGCTGTAAGTGGCATATATCGTGTAGATATAATCAGATTGTGTACTGGTTCCGAATGGATCAGGCATGCCTCCGGCCCATAGATCACCGGATTGCGCTCTACCCGGTGAGCCAATTTCATATCTGACTCCAGGGATACTCTCATAGACCCAGGCCAACCAGATGGAGGTGCCGCCCTGGACAAACACAGGATTTGTCAGGTTAATGGTCTGCCACCCGGCGCTGCTGTTGATGGTGGTGGTGGGGGTTACTCCTAATCGGTTCTGGGGTAAACTGGCGCCGTCGTACACTGCCAGGATCAGTCCACCGCTGCCGCCTTCATGGTACATGCTGACACTCTCGATGGTGCCGTCCTCGGGCATGGTAAAGGGCATGGCTCGACGGTTGGGAGTGGTGGAGATACTACCAAATATCGTGGTGTTACCAACATTACCATAGGTGGGACCACCTGCCGGGGTGTAGGTGGCATAAATCGAATAGAGATAACTTGCTTGTGTGCCGCTGCCAAAGGGATCGGGCATGCCGCCGGACCAGGTATCACCGGACTGGAATCTCCCGGGTGAACCGGTTTGATAGGCAATTCCCGGGTTACTCTCATAGACCCAGGCCAGCCAGACGGTGGAGCCGCCGGCCACATAGGCAGAACCGGTCAGGTTTATGGTTTGCCAGCCGGCGCTGGTGTTGATGGTGGTGGTGGGGGTGACACCCAACCGGTTCTGCGGTGTACCTTCACCGTCGTATACACCCAGGATCAGCCCGCCGCTGCCGCCGACATGGTACATGGTCACACTGTTGATGTACCCGTTCTCCGGCATGGTAAAGGGCATGGCCCTGCGGTTGATACTGACGGACGTACTTCCAAATACCGTGGTGTTGCCGACAGTTCCCGTGGTACCCACTTCTGAGAAATTGGCAGTCACGGTTTTGTCAGAGTTCATGGTAATGGTAGTGGGGTTCTGTGTGCCGCTCAAATCACCACTCCAATTGTCAAACTGCCAACCGGCATCAGGTGTGGCGGTCAGGGTAACCACAGTACCTTCATCATATACCCCGCCCGGGGGGTTAAGGGTTACGCTGCCCTGGCCCACGGTATTCACGGTTAACGTGTACTGGGGTACCGGTATTTGAGAGAATGTAGCGGTGACGTTTTTGTCGGAGTTCATGGTAATGGTGGTGGGGTTCTGGGTACCGCTCAAATCACCACTCCAACCGTCAAACTGCCAACCGGCATCAGGTACGGCGGTCAGGGTAACGACCGTACCCTCATTATACGTCCCACCCGGAGGATCCAGGGTGATACTTCCATTGCCCACGGTGTTGGTGGTCAAGGTGTACTGCGTGGGACCTCCTCCCGGTGTGTAAGTGGCATAAATCGAGTAGAGAAAATCTGCTTGTGAGCCGCCGCCAAAGGGATCGGGCATACCGCCGGCCCATTGTTCGGTGGATTGGAATCTCCCGGGTGAACCGGTTTGATAGGCTATCCCCGGGTTATTCTCATAGACCCAGGCCAGCCAGACGGTGGTGCTGCCAGCCACAAAGGCAGGACTGGTCAGGTTAATGGTCTGCCAGCCGGCGCTGCTGTTGAGCGTGGTGGTGGGGGTGAAACCTAAGCGGTTCTGCGGTGTACCCTCGCCGTCGTACACACCCAGAATCATGGAACCACTGCCGGCTTCATGGTACATGGTGACGCTGCTGATGGTACCGTCCTCCGGCATGGGAAAAGGCATGGCCCGCCGGTAGGTACTGACAGAAGTACTTCCAAATACAGTGGTGTTGCCAACAGTGAAAACGGGTTCGGTCACGGTTATATAATCGATTTTGGTTTCCGTATCACTGCCCAATGAATTGGTAGCAGTTAATGAAACATCATAGGTGCCGGCGGTATTATAGGTAACCGTGGGATTTTGTGCCGTGCTGGTGGCGGGGGTGCCGCCTTCGAAGGTCCAGGACCAGGAGGTGGGGTTGTTGATAGAGGTGTCGGTGAAGTTCACGCTCTGGCCTTCTTCGATAGTGGTGGAACTGGCGGTAAAATCAGCCACGGGCGGCTGTGGGGCGGAAGTTACGGTGACGTTTTTGGTAACCGGGTCGGTGGCACCTCCGTTATCGGTGACGGTCAACGTTACCGGATACGTACCGGCAGTGGCATAGGTATGCACAGGATTCTGTTGGGTTGAACCATTGCCATCGCCAAAATCCCAATCCCAGGCCACAACCGTGCCGTCCGGGTCATCGCTCTGGTCGGTAAAGGTGACGGTTAAGTAGTTGGTGGTATAGGTAAAATCAGCCACCGGGGGTTGATTGACAGGGCCGCCGGTGCCGCCGGAGACGATCAGCGCATAGTCGGCATCGATAGCGCCGGTCTCCACATGTCCGTCCTCCACGATTTCATCACCAAGTACCTGGATAGTCCAGGTCCCGGACGTGGGGTTCTGGATAAACACATTCTCCACCGTGTCAATGGTGTTGGAGCTGCCGCCGGAGGTGGACCACACACCAATATCCAGGCCGTTGTTACCCCAATAAACCGTTGTCCCGTTGGGCGCGGTGACCTTCAGCGACAGGTCGTTGATGCGGTGGGGCGTAGTACCGGGCACACCCGGGGGATCCGCGTATACCATGGTGGCTTTTAACGGGTCTGATCCGGTAACGTTTACAGTGTACGTATGGGTTTCCAGGGGGGCGATCACTGCACTCTCATCGATAAGAACCGGGAAGTTCCAGTTATGGGCCTGGGCCATGTCGTAGAGATTCCCTACATCCGCCATACCCCATCCCTGGTGCATCCGGGTATAATCGTGACTGGTACCGGTGAAAGGGTATTGATAGGCGGAGTGAATTAACAGGGCCTTGGCAGTGGTATGATGGGGCCGGTAGTCAAAAACGTCCCGGGCCTGTCCCGGTCCACCGGCGAAAACACCGTCTGCCCACATCTGGAAAATCAGCCCCATATGACCGGCGGTTATGGGGGTTGCCCCGCTGGTGCCGCCGAAATTGGTGTAAGAGGTATCGCTGGTGTAATAGGGGGCCCTGGTGTAATCGTAGAAATGCCATATATCGGGCTTGATACGGCCGTCATCGGCGGGACCGATACTGGCACCTGTGCACCAGCAGTCGTCGGACCGGCTGAGGGTGTCGTAGTGTCTCACACCACCGACAGAAAGTATGTTCTTGGCCCAGGCCTGCGGCCGCGAATCCTGGTTGCCGGCGTTGCTCTGGGATTGGCATATCAGTATATCCAGGTCGAAAATAATCTCATCCATCTCGGCGGAGATGGTGGTGTAGTAGAAGGTGCGGGTGTTGCCCCAACTGTTGGTTTGAAACACGCCCTCAAGAGCGATCACGCTCTGGGTGTGGGCGTACCTGTCGGTAAAACAATTGTAACAGGAAAAAATCGGCTGTTCCGCATCCGGGATCATGCCGCGGGCGTTGCTATCACCCGTACCATCGCCGAATACGATACCGAAAACCGGTGTGCCGTGGCTGGTGCTGGAGCTGTTGCCAGCGTTGATTAAGGGCGGGTTGGCCTGGAAGTCCACGTGGGTGGTGCGCAAACCGCCGTCACAGACTTCGGCACGCACACCCTGACCGGTATAACCTTGAACCGTCTCTATATAGTCGGCTCCACCGATATCCCGGGCGTTATTCATATCCTCTTCTTTAGGGGTCCAGAGGTCAATGGCCAGCACCCAGGGATTGCCTGCCGTCCGCTGCAGTTGATTGGAATTCAGTTTGGCTTCCATACGCCGGCTTTTTCCTTTTAATACAACTTCTCCGCCGATGCCGGTGATGAAATTCGCCACTTCATTTTTCTTGTTTTTCTTTGCCAACCACAGGGAGTAGTGAGTTTTAGTTGCGTCCGCTATACGGCTCACATCATCCAGGCCCTGCTCCAACTTGAAGCTGGGGTGATAGTACCCCACCCAACGAACAAAGGGCATAGCCTGTACTTTTCTGCCGGTTTCCCCGGACATGGCCACGATGAGGGAGTGATACGGCAGCGTACCGCAAATTTCTCCTCCGGCAGCGGTGATTTCCTCCTGAAACGCCGGGATGGCCTGGGTCACACACTGCACAATGTAAAGGTTGATACCTCCCGGTGCCTGGGCTTTGGTGAACTCCGGCAGCTGGGGAGGGTTCACCAGGGGATCGAATACCTGGTGGCGCAGCCTGATCTCATGCCGCTGGGGTAACTCCCGCGAGAAGCTCTTCCCATCCAGGCTGATGCGATAGGTTTGATTCCCTTTAAGCAAGATGCGAACCGGCGAGTTTGCCAATTCGATCACTCGCTCATCGCTCTTGACTACCTTTTTTGACATATCCGCGCCTGTCCCTACCAGGGCAAAAACACAGACAAAGGTAATCAAAAAGACAAGGATACGACCCTGTCTAAAAAAGCTCTTCTTTTTTGTCATGCTTCCTCCTTTTTTAATGAATTTGTATTGTTGAACGCTGAATCAGATGGTCGAGGATTCAGCAATAAAATTTAAATGACTTTGCTCATTGTTGAAATAAATCCGCAGCCTATTTTCGTTCACCTCATACGCTGAGGCTGTATCTATGGCAGCATGGAATTCATCGTCTTTTGAATCATCTCCACAAAAGGCATCTGTGCACACCATTTGATCGGAAAATGAAATGAAATTACCGGCAGCCAATACATACGTACCGGAACAAGAATTACAGTCCACTTGCATTTCAAACGTTAAATCTTCATTGAACAGGACATAAAACATTTGCTCGATGGGTACAATATTTTGATTAGAATATTGAATCGATTCAAGAATCCACTTGACGCCTGCCAATGGATAATCTGGGTTTAAATCGCTTTTCTTACAACCCGTATGAAACGCCATACCTGTAATGATGAAAAGCAGCATAATAATCAATGAAAATGTTTTCATTTTTACCTCCAGGCAACCTCTGAAGGATTGGAAAAATTTTTATAGACCAACCAAAAAAAACAGGAAATACTTTTATTACATAAAAAGAGGAAGAGGTCAATACTCCATAAGTCGTATTTTTGGTATGAAAATTTTTTTAAAAAATGTACAACTAAAGTTGTACATTTCTGAAATGGTTGTATATTTTCAACGTTTAACCGGACAAAAAATTACCCTTTTTCGTCCCTCGTCCGGGTTGTGGCCAGGAAAGAAATCAACCCTTGTTGTTGACATGTTTTCATGTTTCCTATAGAATTCTTTTATGATATTTCAAAGAATCCAGGAGTGACAGTTATGACTATTGAAATGCAGGTTACCAAATTGGGCCATAGTGTGGATGATTTTGCCAAATGTATGGCTGCTCTGAATGAAGAGTTGTTCCTCAAAAAACGTAATAGCTGGTCACCGCGGGACATGGTGGCTCATCTGATTGGCTGGAACCGTTACATAATAGAAGGAAGCAAGCAAATAAAGAGGGGAGAACTCCCCTTTTATGACATTGATCCCGGAGAAAATTACAGCAAGGTGAACGCCGCACTTGTGCGCAAGTACTCTTCCAGGGACCGACAAGAGCTGCTTGATGAACTCCAGGCTTCAGCCGGAGAATTGAAACAATTCCTGCTGTCACTGGACCCCAGCGAATGGGATCGTGACTACGGTGTGAGGCACCAGGGGGCGGTCATAACCATTCGGAATACTGTCGATGATCTCATTGCAGACTACGCCCACCATAGGAAGCAAATCGAAGAGTGAAAAGAAGGGACCAGGCCGGAAGAAAAATCTGATTTAATGAGTAAAATGATATATCCCAGTAGAGAGGTTAATGCTTATGGGAATAACATTTTTTGAAAAAGATTATCAACTATATTTACAACCGACACAATTCATCGATAGTGACTCTCCCTTGGTGATGGAGTTTACCCAATCCATCATTGACCATGTTGAAACAGATATTGAACGGGGGGTGAAGCTCTATTATGTTATTCGTGACATGGTTCGTTACAGCATTTATGGGATAAGTTTCGATCCTGGAAGGTATAAAGCCAGTTGGGTGTTACGTGAAAAAATTGGTTTTTGTGTTCAGAAGGCGATCCTGCTGGCGGCAGCGGCCCGCGCTGCCGGTATACCCAGCCGCCTCGGCTTTGCCGATGTTCGCAACCACCTGGCTACGGAACGGCTGATAGAATTAATGAAAACGGATAAATTCGTTTACCATGGCTATACCGAATTATACCTGGCAGGCAAATGGGTCAAAGCCACTCCTGCTTTTAACCTGGCTCTGTGTAAAAGGTTTGGAGTGAAGCCTTTGGAATTTAATGGCAGAGATGACTCTATTTTTCATCCGTTTGATCAGGCTGGCAACAAACATATGGAATACATATATGACCGCGGCCAATTTGCTGATTTCCCCCTGGAAAAAATGATAGAGGCATTCAAACAAGAATACCCTCATTTATTCAAAACCGGTGGACCGGGTTGGCCAACCGAGGGTGATTTTGAGCGGGAAGCAGCAGCGACAAATTAGAAAAGAAAAAAAGGGGCCAAAAAAAAGTGGCCAGGCCGGAAATCCCACCACAACGTTTGCACGTTTGCACGCACCGTGCACGGATTCGGTTATAAACACCAGCAAGGCCATTCATTTGATCGGTGGTTCAGGTATAGGCGCCAACAATAACAGCATAAAAGCTTCAGTTTACGGTAACATTTTCACTAACAATATCAGCGAATTGGTAGTCGAGGAAAACATCAATGGTGCGGAGGACAACATTGTAGAACTAACTCTTCCTAAAATATATTTGAATAGAACTCTGCTCTATTTTGGAGCAACATCTAACGGAACTTCAACCGGATTACAGAGTTTTAGGATAAGCAACAGCGAAGGTGTGACATTGAGCTGGTCTGTATCAGATAATTCAGCCTGGCTGAGCTGTACTCCGACATCAGGAACAGGTTCAGGCTCTGTTACTGCCTCAGTAGACCCAACCGGATTATCAGCAGGAACATATACAGGAACCATTACAGTTTCAGATCCCAACGCCTCAAACTCCCCTCAAACAGTCTCTGTGACGCTGAATGTATATAATCCTAATCAGACATCTGCACCTTTCGGAACATTTGCTACTCCTACTGACGGCTCAACTGTGAGAAGCAGCATTCCGGTTACAGGATGGGTACTGGATGATATCGGAGTAGAAAGTGTTAAAATTTATCGAGGTAAGATAAATAATCTGATTTATATTGGAGATGCTGTATTTATTGAAGGAGCCAGACCTGACGTTGAGCAAGCATATCCTGGTTATCCCAATAATTACCAGGCAGGTTGGGGTTATATGATGCTGACTAATTTTTTACCTAACCATGGCAATGGAACATTCAAGATTCATGCAATTGCTGCAGACAGTGAAGGACATCAGGTAACATTAGGAATAAAAACCATTACCTGTGACAATGCCAATGCTGTGAAACCCTTTGGTGCTGTCGATACACCTGAACAGGGAGGTTTAGCAGCGGGAAGCAATTACCGGAACCAGGGATGGGTATTAACACCGATGCCGAATTCTATACCCACAGATGGTTCAACAATTAATGTAATTGTTGATGGCTTTAATATAGGTCATCCAACCTATAATGTTTACAGGAAAGATATCGCCACTCTATTTCCCGGATACGCAAATAGCAATGGAGCTTTAGCATATTTTGATTTCGATACGACAATCTACAATAATGGTGTTCATACGATTTCATGGAACGTCGCAGATGACGCCGGAAACACAGATGGAATCGGCAGCAGGTACTTTTCTATACAGAATACGGGCAGTCGGGCTTCAAGTCGTGCCCAGGAATCAAATGTTACCAGGTTTAAAGATTTAAAAGAATTTCCCCTTGATTACAGTTTACCAATTGGTATTAAAAAGGGGTACAGGAAAAATACTGAAACAGTGGAATTATTTTCTAATGAAAATGGGAATACCAATATTATAATCAAAGAACTTGGAAGAGTTGAAATTCATATAGCCAACCTGTTGGCTGGATATATGAAAGTGGGGAATCAGCTGAATTCACTACCTATTGGCTCAACACTTGATACTCAAAGAGATATTTACTACTGGCAGCCCGGTCCGGGATTCATCGGCAAATACCACTTCGTGTTTATCCTAAAAGATCAGGATGGGAATATGCTAAGAAAGAACGTGATAGTGGATATAGTTCCTAAATTTTCAAAACAAGAATAGGGAAAATACAACTTTTCATTTGGCACCAAGCGAACCGCTCTCATTGATTGTCCTGTTTTTGTCTCTTCTTCCACCAATTATACCACTGAGGATAAGAATCGAAATCTTTTCCGGTTATTTCTTTTAGTGATAACACTGCTTCGTGAAGATATTTTGTTTCTTTAAGTGCTGCAATTAACGGCTCAATCGCCCGGGGATCTTTTATTTGCCCAAGGGATATAGCTGCTTCACTCCGAACCCCGAAATCTTTATCTTTCAAAGCCATGATCAAAGGCTCAACGGCGCGGGGGTCTTTTATCTCTCCTAATGCATACGCCACACCCCTTCGGACTTTTCTATCTTTATCCTTCAGTGTTGCTATCAAAGGCTTTACAGCTGGCTCACCTATCTTTATACACTCATCCCAGTTACGTTTGTGGATTAGCAAAATGACTCTTTTATTTACATTTTTCGAATCCCAACCCAATTTTTCCAGGGCCTCAGCAGCACTCTTTCGGACATCTGAACTGTTATCCTTCAAGGCTGCAACCAAAGGTTCAATGGCCAGAGGATTTTTTATTTCCCCCATGGATTCGGCTGCCGCCTGTCTTACTATCTTCGATCTATCTTTTAACGCCCGGATCAAAGACTCAACCGCATGGGAATCCCGGATTTTTCCCAGTGATATAGCTGCTGACCGCCGCACTTTTTCATCCTCATCCTTTAATGCCGCAATTAACGGTTTAACTGCAGAAGGGTCCTGTATTTCCCCAAGTGAGAAGGCTGCTAATCGCCGAACCTTGCTTTGTTTATCCTTTAGTGCCGCAATCAACGGTTCAACAGCCTGTGGATCTTTTATAAATCCAAGGGAAGAAGCCGCAGACATTCGAACACCACTATCTTTATCTTTTAGTGCTGCAATCAAAGGCTCAACCGCCCGTGGAGCTTTTACAATCCGAAGTGATTGGGCCGCTGACTGCCGGACCCCGCTTTGTTTATCCTTCAGTGCCGCAATCAAAGGTTCAACCACCCGGTTGTCCTCTATATTCGCCAGTGAATGGGCTGCAATCCCACGGGCAGTGACATTCGCCTCCTTATCATTTAATAAAGCGATCAAAGGCTCTACAGCATCGGGATCTTTTATTTGCGTCAGTAACAATTTTGCTTCCCATTTATCGGACCAATAGGGAGCTTTTTTCAATATATAAGCAGCAATATAGGCCTGGATCCGGGTTTGGAATCCCGGGTACCGGTAAAGACCGGTGGAATACCCGATAATTGATTCCAGGTACCCCTGGATATTTTTGGGAAGTCCTAATTTTTTAAATTTTTTAAATGTATTTTTAACAATGTCCTCGAAAGTTCTTGAACCTAAACCTCCATGACCGGTAAACTTGCCTATCACTTCGATGGTGTCTCCCTGAGAAAATATTAGTTTCGCAAAAACCCAGAGTTCTTGAGTTCTAAGATATGTCGCTGTCGTACTATAACTTGACCTGGACCCTAAATTGATCCCTCGATCATAATTATATATGATATAAAGATTCGGCTTTTGGGACGATTCGCTGAGGCTCCCGGGACGAATATACTCTTGTATGAAAAGCAGCCGTTTTAAGCGAGGAACAAGTACCAGGTGAAAGTCTGTGGGTACGCTGCTTAATGCTGGTTTTCCCGTTTGATTTATGTTTCTTAATTTTTTTAGTAGAGTCCGCCACTTCTTCTCAGCAATGAGCATTAACCGGTTGTGGGCCTCAAAGACCCGATGTTCGGAAATATATTTTCGGATAAAGGATGCATATACGTCATAGCTGTTTGATTTTACTGCTTCCTGCCAGTCTGTTTCCATTTTTCCGGAGACCTCTTTTAAAAGCTCTTTTGCTCTCGACGTGTATTTGCTCATTGGATTATCTGATATAAATTTCTCATAGGCCCTGATGGTATTCTTTTTCCTCGCGGATGCCCAATTTAATCTCTCCATGCATTCATCGCGAAATTCACTTTCCGGGTAGTCGTTATTAAACATCAAATATTCTCCAGGAGTATCTATTTGTTTGGTTTCTGCCCAGGCTATTCTCTCATAGGCTTTTTTTATAATTAATTTTGGCGCTTTGGGATGTGAATCTAAAAAGTGTTCGTAGGCCTCAACCGTATTTTTTTTACAGGCCTCTTCCCAGTCGCTTTCTACGCTGGAACAGGAGGCCGCTAAAAGAATGATAATGGCTAAAGAAATACACCATAACCCCTTCACAACAATTTTTTCAAATAAAACATGGTAACCTCCTCTTATACTCCTCTCATTCATGTTCTCCCCGGGGAAGTGCATTGGAAAAAATGTTTGGGAATTCATTTCAATTTTTTTCGAAATCATAGGTGAATTATAAAGCAAAAATAAGATTATTTCAATGGGATAAATTACCTGGCACTTTATTCCGGGACAGACACGGAAAACTTCCCTTTTACTAACTGGAAAAAAATTCACCACCGGTTGACTTTTTACATCATTTCTCCTAATATATGTTCTTCGTTCTTATTTTATTATCATTTCAAAGGAGGTATCATGGCAACCAACAATAATCAATCAAACAAAGGTTCAAAGCTGCCTGGGAAAATATGGACCTGGCAGTACAAAGATCCGGGGTATCGCTACTATGTTGTCTATAAAAGCCTTAGTAAGTTATATGTCCAGACATTTGTGGTAGGCACCGATCAGATTAAATTGAAACATAGGGTGGAAACCTATATAACTGCTTTGACCGGTGTCTTTTCCGGTGAGGATGAAGAGGTTGAAAAACTTCTCAAACAGCATAAATTTCATGCAACACGCATCCCGCTCAACCAACTTAAGGATGTAGAGCTCCTTCCCCTGTTCGGAGAAAAACAGGTGCGTTTAAGATTTTTTGATGGAAAAAAGAAACGCAAGTTCACTTTGAAATTCAAGACCAGCGAAATGGACCCGGACCAGTTTTTTGGAGACCTGCGCACTGCTGTAAGTCCCGGTTCTGTTGTTCAAACACGTGAAATGGACCTGGCTGCTGCTGTCCGCGGTCCGGTTATTTCAGCTATTGCATTTGCTGCATTTGGAATCGCTTTTATTTGGGATGCCATTGAGCAGGGGTCCAAATCAGCATTTGTCCTGCATCGATGGATCCAGGGTATTACTCGAGCCATTGGCCCAATTCCGCTTATAATTTTTACGGTCCTGGGCGTTGGTTTGTCAATAAAGTTCCTGTTAAAACGAATTCGAAAAAGACCAACCACTACATTCTGGCAGCCAGCGGATACAAACGATACCTGAGACATCAACAAATGAGGATTAACAAATGGATATCAATGAAGCCGTAAAAGAGGTCAAAAAGCTCTTATCCGAAGGCAAGACCAATGAAACAATTGTAAAAGCCCTTACAAAAAAAGGTTTCTCTGAAGATGATGCTTTACAAGTTATTTCTCGTGTTCAAGTGGTCAATGAGGCGGAACAAACAGGGTCGGAGAAGAAGAAAGAGCTCTCAGAAAAGTATTTACGTCACCTGGTAACCGGGTTTATATCCCTGGCCATTGGATTAATCATAACCATTTACAGTTTCAGTCATTCCAGCGGCGGAGAAGTGATTATTGCACCGGTTGCGATTTTAGTCGGTATTATCTGGTTGATACAGGGTTTGGTGGGCTGGTTGAAAAACAGGAAAATCCACTGATCATACTTTTAAGGTGGTAAAAAAATACTCATTTCATCTATTGACTTTCGAGATGATTTCCTCTAAAATATTTTTTCATAAAAAAAAGATTTTCACATCAATTCTTTTGGAGGTGTTATTATGAAGCGCTTTTTAATAGTATGTGGGGTGATTTTATTTATTTTCGCCGGAGTGCTTTTTAGTCAAAAATATAAGAGTGTGGCTGTAATAACTGATACGCTAGGAGAGTCTACCACAGTTACGGAAGTCAAAGCCAGATACAAGTGGGAAGCTAACTTAATCGATCCAAACAGGAGAGACGCTTTCCGAGAATCAATTTGTGTTCTACTGAACTTTCAAGAAGGCCGGATTAAAACAACAGAGAAAATTGAAATCTTTTTCCACCAGGTTAAGCGAATCGACATGGAGTACCAACTTAAAAATAAACGGTTCCCGGGATGGTTGGAGAAACTTCAAATCACAAAACGAGACGGATCGATGGTTATCCTTAAAACTAAATATCCGCCAGGCTATAAAGGAAATCCTTCCAGTTATTTTGAAGAACGCAGCAGCAAGGGTGAGCAAACAAAGGCATTCGGGGTAAAATATTTTACTTTTTCTTTTGAAAAATACCACAGTTTAAAAAGTTTTGAAGGCAAGGCAAAGACCAGGAGTGGAAAAGTTGGCGACTACTACATCCCTTTTAAGGAAATTAAAAGTATCGTCTTCACATACTCTAAATAACAAAAATAAATCTTCTGTTTAACTCTTACTATTTTTCCTTACGAAACTCATTCTTGTCCTGTTTTTGCTTCTTCTTCCACCAATTATCCCACTGAGCAAAATAATCGAAATCTTCACCGGTTATCTTTTTTAGTGCTTTTGCCGCCGCTTCTTGAAGATATTTTTCTTCTTTAAGTGCTGCAATTAAAGGCTCAATCGCCCGGGGATCTTTTATTTGCCCCAGGGATTCAACTGCCGAGTATCTCACACCCTTTGATCGATCTTTCAACGCCCGGATCAGAGGCCCAACCGCAAGGGAATCCCGGATTTCTCCCAGGGATATGGCTGCTGACTGCCGAACTTTTTCATCCTTATCATTTAGTGCCGCAATCAACGGTTTAACTGCACGGGGATCTTTTATATTACCAAGTGAGTTAGCTGCTGGCGCTCGAACCCAGCTATCTTTATCCTTTAGTGCCATAATCAACGGTTCAACAGCCCGCGGGTCTTTTATAACCCCCAGGGAATAAGCCGCAGACGATCGAACACCACTATGTTTATCTTTTATTGCTGTAATCAAAGGTTCAACCACCCGTGGATTTCCTACAGCCCCTAGTGATCTGGCGGCTTGCTGTCGAACCCAGCTTTGTTTATCTTTTAGCGCGGCAATCAGGGTTTCAACCACCCGGTTGTCCTCTATATTCGCCAGTGAATGGGCTGCATACCCACGGGCAAAGACATTTGCGTCCTTATCTCTTAATAAAGCAATCAAAGGCTCTAAAGCATCGGGATCTGTTATTTCCGTCAGGAACGATTTTGCTCTCCCTTCATCGGACCAATAGGGAGTTTTTTTCAATACATAAGCAGCAATATCAGCCTGGATCCGGGTCTGGAATCCCGGATACCGGTAAAGACCGGTGGAATACCCGATAATTGATTCCAGGTACGCCTGGATATTTTTGGGAAGTCCTAATTTCTTAAATTTTTTAAATGCATTTTTAACAATATCCTCAAAAGTACTTGAACCTGCGCCTCCCAGACCGGTAAACGTGCCTATCACTTCGGGGGTGTTTCTCTCCGAAAATATTAGTTTCGCATTAACCCGGACTTCTTGAGTTGAACGGGATGTGGCTATTGTACTATAACTGGAGGTAAAACCTAAATCTTTCCCTCGTTTATAATCATATATGATATAAAGATTGGGCTTTTGAGACGATTCGCTGAGGCTCCCGGGACGAATATACTCTTGTATGAAAAGCAGCCGTTTTAATCGAGGAATAAGTACCAGGTGAAAGTCTGTGGGTAAGCTGCTTAATGCCCGTTTTCCCGTTTGATTTACGTTTCTTAATTTTTTTAGTAGAGTCCCCCACTTCTTTTCAGCAATGGGCATTAACCGGTTGTGGGCCTCATAGACCCGGAGCACTGAAGGATATTTTCGGATGAAGGATGCATATAATTCATAGCTGTTTGATTTTACTGCTTCCTGCCAGTGGGTTTCCATTTTTCTATACATCTCTTTTAATTGCTCTTTGGCTTTTGGGGCGAATTTGCTTTTCGGATGTCCTGATAAATATTTTTCATAAGCTTTTATGGTATTGTTTTTCCTGGTGTAAGCCCAATTTAATCTTTCTTCGCATTCATCCCTAAATTCACTTTCCCGGTACATATTACCAAATATCACATATGCTCCAGGAGTATCTATTTGTTTGGCTGTTTCCCATGCCATTCTCTCCCGTGCTTTTTTTCTAATTAATTCTGACGCTTTGGGATGTGTATCTAAAAAGTGTTTATAAGCCTTAACCGTATTTTTTTTACAGGCCTCTTCCCAGTCGCTTTCTATGCTGGAACAGGCGGCCCCAAAAAGAAGGGTAATGGCTATTAAAATACACCATAACCCCCTAAACAATTTTTTCAAATAAGACATCTTTAATAACTCCAGCGAAAACTTAAAATATAACCCTGAGGGCTTTTGAATTAAATGGAATTGTCAACCTGAGTTTAAAACCTCCTATAACGGCTGCCCCTTGAATTCCAGTCAACTCCCTGGCAGTACCCAAATATTCATTACCATTTTTAGAAATGAGCTTAAATTTTTTCTCATAGGATTTTTCTAATTTTTGGAAAACGATAGATGCAATTTTGTCCCAAACAATCGTGTATTGAGAAGCCCCGGTATCAAATATCATCTCATTTGGAAATGTTTCTCTCAGGAAACAACCATTTCTATTCTTTACATCTTTTACAAATGAGGCACCTTCTAAAGACAACTGACTTTTATCAGACAGCTCCAAAACTGCATTTTTCTTCCCTTTCAGTTCAGCATTGAAGTTTAAAGCGGGCGTATGATTGAATAGAATTTCCTTGACATTTGCTTTAGATACGGAGAACTTACCCAAATCCGTATCACCTTTAAATTCAGTTATCCTTTTGGTCTCTCCTTTTATCACACTACCATCGGAAAGGAATAGGTTGTAAATATAGTTTATTCTCCATGTTTTTTTCGGGTCCTTTTTCTTTTCTACTTTAATTTTTTGAATAATTTCAAAGGGGACATTGACGATATAATCACCGGTATCTATAGGAATAAAATCCCAGGAAAATTCCGTTTTCGTTGCAACTCCAAGGTAATACATCATTCCTTTACAGGAATCTTTCATATAGGCTTTCAGGTTGGAAACCTTTGTTTTCATACCGTTACTATCTGTCAAGTCAACGTTTACTTCATAGGCCGTTTTTCTTTTTTCTTGTGAAAGTTTTTTCTTTTTATGGAATAGAGAAGTGGCCGTTTTGAGTTTTTCACTTTTCACATCCTGTTTAGCAGTTACATCTTTTTTAACAGCTACTGTTTCTTGACTGCTGCTTTCATTGCAATATGTGAATACCAGCAGCAATAAAAGGCAAAGATTTGCAATAATAAGCTTTTTCATCACACTCTCCTTGGTTGAATTTTTATCCTGGCTGACAGGATATCTTTTTTATGTAACCGGGAAATCATTTTATTTCCCACTTATTTCCTTTGTGATAATCAACCGGGAATACTTTTCCGGACTTAAGGCACGTAACTGGCGAAGTTCCCGGGTAGAAAATTTTTCTTCCTGTTTCCGCTGCTTGACGGCCCGGGTGTGCAGCCGGGCAGGGAGTGAAACCCCATAGGCCGCAAAAGCTGTAAAGATACAACGGATGACCCGGACCCGTGCCATAGAAACGATGGCCAACGGGCACCGGCAGCGGTGAATTCTCCTCTGTATAATGTTCTCCCTGACGAAGTGCATTGGAAAAAATGTATGGAAATTCATTTTAACCTTTTTTGGAACCATGGGTGAATTATAAAATATAAACCATATTTTTTCAATGTCGAAACCACCTATTCTTAAAAAAGGGCCAGGCAAGAAATTCATTCACTTGAAAAACCGGCGATTTTCATATAAAATACGTTTATGATATGGTGATTGAAATGTATTTTCAAAATAACATGTTTCGTT
>JABAOF010005216.1_pt1 | contig 16681 bp, 5 predicted proteins | sample 7062171 | NCBI WGS metagenome assembly JABAOF01 (sample SAMN14538628, study PRJNA623070) | marine sediment metagenome | biome: marine biome [ENVO:00000428]; feature: marine pelagic biome [ENVO:01000023]; material: deep marine sediment [ENVO:00002113] | place: India: Gulf of Khambhat ...
TCTGCTTGAAGAAATAGATCCTACCCAATGTGCTTGATTTCAACTGGCTGGCCTTCTACTTCACCAAGACCTTCGGCGAGAACCGCTGGGCCATCCACTACTACGCCCCCATCCAAGGCCACGAACTGGTCACCCGCCGCGACCTGATCCCCTCCGAGCCGGATCATCCCCGCGCCGGCAATTGGTATTATGCACTCCAACTCGGCCCCCTGGAGCACAAGCTGCCGCCCATCGTCAGCCATCGCTGGCGGCGGGTCACCTTCATCGTCACCAGCGGCGACCGCTTCATGAACGCGCACGAGATCAACGACCTCTTCGAGCAGGAAAGCCCGGTCGGCCAGCTATACGTGAGACTGAAGGAGCTGGGCATTGCGGTGGAAAGAGAGTGGTGGATCGACGAACAGGGCATTGCCTATATCGTTGATCTGGCCCTACCGGTGAAGAACGGCTGGCTGCCGGTTAACTTCGGGGATCGGCCGGGGCCGGCCGATGGACTGCGCTTCGATGATGGGGCCGAGCCGGAGGCCTGCCTGCGGGAAGTACAAACCCGGTTTCGTGCGCTTTGTTCTTGATTGGCCCGAAAGCTGGCGACCTGAAGGAACAAATCCTTGGCCCGGAATGATCCGACGGCAGAGAGCGACGTAGACCTTTTGGTCGAGTTTGAGCCAGGTCAGAAGACCTTTGACAACTTCAAGTGATGTAGCTATCCTCCCCCAGCATATGAGTAGGTCTCGAAATAGAGTTTGATATCCTTGACATCCTCCATAAATCGCTCCAACCCCAATTCCGGATCGGCGAGGAGGGTGGGGCCAGGAATGACGATCAGCCACCGGGTGTTCCAAACCGAGCGCCCGACGAGCTGGGAGCTGGTGGTGGTCTCGTCGGGACTCAGATCCTCGGCATAGGGGAACGCGTTGAGCCGTGGGAAGCGCTTGGTGGCGTAGAGCTGACCATCCAGGCCGTCGATGGCGGGGATCCAGCTTGGATTCTCCAACTCGGCCTGCCCGATGACGTGGGGCAGCGGCAGGAGCTGCTCAGACACATCCCAGTAGCGCAGTTCGCCCTCCGTATTGCGTGGCCGGATTACGTCGTGGCCGGCCGGCACCAGATAAACTTGGGGTGCATTGGAGAGGCGGTTTTCACCATCGTAGCCTTCGAAGAAGACGCCAACGCTGCGAATCTTGGTCGAGAATTGGGTGGCGTTATAGGCATTGTCCCCCGTGCCCAAGGGTTGCCCGAAAAAGTTCTCCCCGTCGATGATGCTGGTGCTAAACGGGATCACCAGGCCCGGCTGGACCGGGGCACCGCCGTACGCACGTTTCGCCAGGCGCGCGACATCATCATTGCTAAAGATATTCGGTGTGGAGTAGCTCTTGAGCGTCTGCCGCCATTTCGCATCGGATGTGTCGCTGTCGCTCAGCCGGAAGAGTTCTCGACGCAGCGAGAAGAGTTTGGCCTCCGGCTGCGCGTTATTGAAGCCCATCTGCCCCTTGAGCACCGCGAAGTTGTCGGCCATGCGCGCCAGTGGATCGGCCAACCCGCCCAGGCCCGGCGTCGGGATAACCGTGCCATCGGGCCGCAGTTGCTGCACAAAATAGCCCATGTTACGCGCGCCGACGATCTCGCGGCTGAACTGCTGCCCCGCCGCGGCATCGCTAGCGCCAAGGTTCGTCTCGTAATCATAGGCCACTGCCGTTAGATAGACATAGATCTGGGCCAGGTCAAACTGACGGCGATACTGTTGTATCGCACTGGTCTGGGCAGTGCGATAGGCCATATCGTTATAGCGCTTCCCGCTGATCTGGCCGGCCCAGCGTTTGCGCAGCCGGATCAGATCATTCAGCCGGCGGTTGCCGCGCTGCAAGGTCTGGTCATAGGTACCCTGGGCGAAGTTAACCCGGTCCTTGGCCAGGAACAGGGCCAGCCGTAGCTCTCGTTCCTCGCGCAGGATGCCGTTCAACTCCCGTTCCAGTTGGCGGATTTCATAATCATCGTCGATATCGTCGAGAGCCAGATCGACGCCAAACTCTGTCCACATCTTTGTAGCTTCCGAGACATGTTCGAAGGCTGTCAAACCGCCCTGCAGCGCGTCAAATGCGGCCGTCGCCGCCGTAACCGTTAGTTTCAGAGCACACTTTGCGGGGGCGCCCACATCGTTCGAGAAACCGACGGACGAGGGTGGACACTCTGAGGAGCCCTCAATCGTCTCCTCTACCTTTTTCTGACCGACTTTTGACCACAGCACGGCCTCTTTGGCAGCCAGCACTGCGGTATCCAAGGACTTCAACGTGGCATTTTTGCCAATCTTTAGATCGCGCTGGTCTGCCAGATCGTCCACGCGGTCCCCGATTGCCTCCTGCATACTCACAAGTGTCTCAACATGGTTCTGATAGGCCTGAATCGCCTGTTCGTACTCCAAACGAGCCTGGTTGAGCGCCTGAAGTGCATTCTGGATCTCGCCCGGCGCCTGGCGCGCGCTGTCCTCCGGCCAGGCCGAAGGCTTGAAGCGCCCGCGACCGGCGTCCAATCCAACGCCAATCCGATATTCGATCGTCAGCGTAACGGGATCAGTTCGGTCGATGTCGAGGCAGATGGGTTGACTGCCGTCATACCGGGTAGATCGAATGGGTTCGGGGTAAAAACCGATGCAGGGCATGGAGTTGAATCCAACCAGATACGACTTCGTCTCGGCAGCACAGAGTTTAGCATTGATCTCATCTTCACTACAACGCTTCTCCGCATCCGTCAACTCGACACGATCATAGAGGTCATAGTTATAGATATCGGGTCCGGCATAACCCTCGGGGTAGGTGCCGTTGACGCCGATGTCTGCATCATAGGGGTAGCCAAAGATTTCGATCAGCTCGTTGACGATGGCGGTATCCTCGTCAATAATGCTCTGGACAAAGTCCCGCTCCTCGACTTGTGCGTCCCGCAGAGCCAGCTTGGTTGCATTGGCATGTTCAAAGAACGCGTTGGTGATGTCCAGATGGGTGAGTGCCCGCTGGTAGACCTGCTCGAAATGGGTCTGTCCCTCGTCAACCTGCCCTGGGTCCAGATCAAACAGCACTGTGTTGGCCGCCAACCCCAGGGGATTGACCTGGTTGTCGGCGTCGTCCAACTGCTGCTGGATCGCCTGGTAGTGTTCGGCGATTTCTTGCAGCTCCAGCACGGTGCTGCGATCGACCTTGCGCACGTCGCTGAAGCGGGTCTCTTCCGGCGGCAGAATGGCGTTAGCCACGACCCAATCGATGTAAGCGCCCTGGCCTGCCCGCGTGGCCCAATCGGCCACGCCCCAGGCCCGGCGCTTGCCGTCCGAGCCATCAACGTGCTCATCCAGGTAGCCCTGGCTGGACGGCTCGGCATAGTGCTTGCGATAGGTCAGATCCACAATCTCAGCACCCAACCGGGCTTTGGTCGCCGCGGCAATGGCAAAGCGGCGCTCGTCGTAGTAGTCGACCACGACCGGCGCGCCGGCCACGCTGATCGGCTCGGCCCGTGGCGACCAGGTGTAGTTTGTATGGCGCAGCAGGTTATAATAGCCTTGCAGCGCGGTGAGCAGATGCCCCCACGCGTCGCCATGACCTTGCGGATAGCGGATGGCGGCATCGGCCTCGTCGATAAAGCCGTTTTCATCGTAGTCCTGGATGTTGTAGTTTTGCTGATAGGCGACCTCACCCTCGCCATTGGTGAAGTTCCAGGTGAGACGGTTGTAGGTCGGCGCGGCGGCCACGCCGCCCAGCGTCTCATCGCGCCCGCGCAACAGCGCCAGCTCTTCGTCGATGGGGCCAAAGCTGTCGGGACGGAATTGATTCATAAAGGCGTAGAGGGCCGTGGCCCTGGCGGCCAGCTCGCTGTCCGGGCCAATCGCCACGGTGGGGTCCAGGGCATCGGCGTAGGCATCATTGGCCAGCAGCATGTAGAGATCGGCCACCCGGCTGGTGACGTTGAGCAGGGCGGCGTTGGCGCCCTGGTCGTTGATGCCGGAGTCGATGGAGAGGATGCGCCCCCGGTCGAGAATGGTCTGGTAGCCTTCGATCAGCCCGATACTGTTGAGCGTCTCCGGATCGCTGCTGAAGGGAATCGGCCCCTCGTAGCGCTTGCCCGCCTGGCTGATCATGTCCACCGTGGTGTTGACCGGCGAGCTGCGGAAGTCCTTTACCCGGGCGTCAAAGGGATTGAGCGCGTTGGTGACCCGCTTGATCCAGCCCTCGGCCAGTTGCGCGCGCACCTCCGAGGGCTTGGCCGACGGATCGCCGGCATAGGCGCTGTAACTATACTGATTGCCACAGGCTGCATAGCCTTTGTAGCGCATGAGCAGCCAGTTGTCCGAGAGGGTGGTGGGGTCGGGCCCTTCGATGGTGATCTCCGGGCCGATGGCGCTGGCCCCAGGTTCGAGCCTGGTCCAGCGCATCCAGGGATAGCTGGGGGGCTGGGCAACGGGTGAGACGCCCGTATCATCCACGCCGGCAATGTACCACTCAAATTCAAAGTCATCCGGCCGGCCGCCAAAGTCGCCGGTGTGGCGCACGGTCAGCTTCTCGTCGAAGAGATTGTCCGATTCGATGGTGAGCAGGTTGCCGCGGTAGGTGCTGTCCTCGCCATCGGCGTTGAGCGTACAGCCGACCTGGATCACCTGCAGCGAGACGGGCAGACCGCCCAGGCTCTCATCGTTGTTGTAGGCCAGGGTGATATAGCCCGTGCCGGCCGCGTTGCCGGCGGTCAGGGCCTTGCCCTTGCCCAGTCCGGCATAGGGTTCGGGCCAGCCGTCGTTGTCGACATCTTGGACACTGATCAGGAAGTCGCGGTCGGGCTCTCCGTCGCGCCAGGCCTGGATGGGATTACCCTGTTGATCGACACATTGCGCATCGGTATTCGGATCGGGCACCCCAAGCTCATCAACCGAGCCGTTGGGCCAGAGGCGCCCATCAGCCGTGCGGCAGAGATCGACCGAGCGGGGATTAAGCGTCTTATAATAGAGCGCCTCAATCGCGGCGTTGAACGTTTTACAGTTGTCCGACTTTGGCGTCACACCGTCGCTCAGCAAGCACAGCGACCGAAGCCGGGTTTCATCCGACCGGGACATGACGTTGAGCAACAGCAGCGGATCGCCCTTGATATAAGGTGCGGAGGTGCCGTCGTAGTAGCCGCGGAAGATCAGCTCGCCGCTGCTGTCGTCGAAGAGAATGCGGCTGCGCAGGGAGAAGGGCAGGCTGATCTCGTTGTCGGCCGTGCCGACGATCGCCTGACCCCCGCCAAAGAGGAGCCGCTCGGACTTGAGCTCTTCCGGCAACGCGGGATTGCCGTCGATCGTGACGTCCAGGGGGACGCGCAACCCGCTGACCGGGTCAATGAGCTGGGCCAGCGAGGTCGCGGTCTCCGTGCCTTGGATGACAATACCGCTGCTTTCTTCATCCCACTGGCCCGGCGCCATGTCGTCATAGATTTTGTTGACGGCCAACTGCTCGGCCACACCGGAAATGCCACCCTTCGGCTTCTCATAGACGGTCTCGCCCACGGCCAAGACCGGCGCCAGATCGGGCCACGAGACCTGATAGTCGACGGGATAGACCCGCTGACCGTTGTCGTTGAGGTTGGCGATGGTCTGGTCGGCCGGCGCATTGTGGAGCCAGGGCACACATTGGCCGGTCCACTCCTCCGGGCTCAGGTCCTCCAACCCGACCTCAGCGCTTTGCTCAGCGGTGAAGTGGAAGCCCGGCTGCATGGGATAGTAGTAGAGTGCCTGCATCTCGCCGGCCGCCCTGGCCCAGAGGTTGCCTCTATAGTCCTTCCAGAACGGCTTGGCATTGGGGATATCGTGGACCGTCGTCTCGGCGCAGGTCTGAATGTCGAGCAGGTTGCGCAAGGGGACGGGCGCGTAGACCGGGTTGCCCGCGGTGACGTCGAAGCTCAGCCCGTCATAGCTCGGCCCGACCGCCTGGGTGGCGTTGGGCGCCACCTCGGCCAGCTCGGTGGCAATCTGGCCGCTACCCACCGCTTTAAAGGTCAGGTCGGCCAGCACTAGATCGCCGCTCAGACCATGTTTGTTGTGCGTCTGCAGTTCCAGCACGATGGTATGGGTCATGGTGCTGTTGTCGGTTTCGATGCGACAGCCGCTTTGCCCGGCGGCCGGTAACGAACCCGGCACGGCGTCTTCGCTAATTTCGATACTATGTGTGGCTTCCAGATCAGGAAAGTGGCTGCTAAGGGCGGTCACTGTGACCGTATAGGTGCCGGCCGCGCCATAGACGTGGCTGACCGCCGGGCCACCGATGCGAAGCGTGCCGTCGCCAAAGTCCCACTGGTAGCGCACGTTGGTGCCGGCATCCAGGTCGGCGCGCAGATGCACCACGCGCAGGGGACGCCTGGGCCCGTCACTGAACACCTGCAGGCCCGCAGGCGCTTCGACAAAGTCGTTGCGATTAGGAGCACAACGCGTCGGCGTCAGTTTGTCGCTCGCGTAGGGTATCTCGACGGTCACCGTGCGCAGGTTTTTGGCACCGGCGACTCGGACCGGCACCGTCACCTCGCCCTCGGGCGTCGCCCCGGATTCACCGACGCTGATGGTTAGATCCGTTGGGGGAATAGTCTCTGCGGCGCGGGTTAAGTGGACCCGATAGACGCTGATCTTTGGCTTATTGTCTTCCCGCGCGTCGCGATATTTGAGCAGCACATAAGATTCTTCGCTGTCTGGGGTGTCAGAACCCCGATCGAGCAGATCGGTGCGCAGGGCATACAGCGCCGGGGCCGCATTGCCCAGGTTGGAGTCGGCCAGCAAGGCGTGTTCGTAGTTGGGGCTGTAGCCCGGGCGCCCACGATCGGCCTGGTGGTACACAGACGGTTCCAGATAGACCGCCGGATCCAGCAAGGGCTGCCCGCCGATCTCGGACCCCAGCTCGCTGGCGATGACGATCTCGGGCGGACTCTGCGGCCAGACACAGCGGTAGCCCACCGTCTTGACCGGCCAGGCCACGTTGCGGGCATCGGGCCGATACCAGGCCACGCGCAGGTCGTGGCCGCCGGTCAACCGGTCGCCGGTTGGGAGGCTCGTCGGCGCCTGCTCGAGAATCGGGATGATGGCCCCGGCCCGCGTCTCGCGCACGTGGATGGGGGGCACCAGGCCATCGACCGTGTTGGGGGAGACGGTCAGTTCCGCTTCCCGCTCCACTCCGTCATAGGCGCTGCCATAGAGGATCTGCCCGGCTTTCCCTTCCGGATCTTGGTGGCCCACCTGATTTCCCCTGGCATCGGCCATGCTGAAGGTCAGCGGGCTGCCGATGACACAGGTGTTCACCTCGACGCCCTCCTCGTCGCGCTGGCGTATGTCGCGCACGCCGGGTGTATTCCAATCCACGCTCTTGACGACCAGGGCCCAGGCCGTGGCATTGGACTGGGCGTCTTTGACGAAGCTGAGCACCGAGTACGAATCGCCCGCCAGATCCGCCAGCACGGTGCGCGAGAAGATGCCGCTGCTCAGGATCGTGCCGGCCGCTTCATCCTCGGGGCTGCGCCCTTCGAACGCACGCGCCTCAGAGACCAAAAAGTCATCGCCGATTTCGAGGTGATTCAGGTTGACCCGCGCGCCCGAGACGTGGAGTTGGGGATCGTCCGGCCACTCGACAATCCCGATCTGCGCCATGGTTGCACGGGCAATCGGGTCGGCATTGGTGGTCCAGATGAGCGTCACCATCTCATCGTCGAGCAGGTCACCATCCCCGTTGTCCGGCGTTGGGTGGAGCGGATAGTCGCGGGCCGTGGCCGGGCTCCAGAGGTGATAGGGGGGACTGGCGCCATCGACCGATTCGCCGGCGATCTCCCAACTGGGCGCATTGCCCCCCGCGGCGGCCGGCGGTCGCAAGATGCGCTGGCCCACCACAAAGGGCTGGAACTCATAAGCGCCAATATCGCAGTCGTAGCGCTGTTGCGTGCCCCGCTGGGGCAGCGCGACGCCCCGCTGGTCGGTCCGGGCCGCGCGCTCCTCGACCGTGATGACCGCCTCGCCGAGTCCCCGGCGTGTGGCGTCGTCGTAGATGCGGTAGCCGTAGTCACCGGGCTGGCCAAATTGCACCTGGCGCGAGCGCCCGCCGGCCGGGATGGGAATCAGCCGCGCGCTGTGGTAACCGTCGTTGAGGACCAGCGTGACGGTCTGTGTGCTGGACCAGACGACGATGTCGCCCGCCGCGACCGGAATGGTGTCGGCGGGCCCATCGGCGCCCGCCAAGGTCGTCTGGCCCCCCGTGAGCGTAAGCTCGACTTGGTTTACCTCGGCGCATTGATCGGGCGGAATCCGGTCGATGGCAGGACTGCCCGGCATGAGCGCGTGGACGTGGGTGTAGCCGGAGACCTGCTTGGTCTCAAAGTCGATCCAGTTGTTGTCCTGGAGCGGGCCCAGCCCCGGATCGCGATAGTCGGGGTTGGGAGGGGTCAGGTCTGTACTCTCGTCCAGGGAGCAGCTCTCGTCATCGCCCAGATTATATCCCTTGGAAGCGACGACCGCGGTATCGCTGCGGCCACAGTTCGCCTGCGAAGGGGCATGGCTCACCAGCAGCGATTGGGAGAAGCTGGCATAGGTGGTGCTCCCGCCATCCTGGTAGATGATGTGGGCCTCGGGCGCAAAGCTGAGCGCCGTGACGGTGATAGCCGTCGTCAGATTTTCATATTGGGTGGAGGCGATGGTAATGGTCTTCGTCGCTTCGGCGGTGCAGATGAGGGGCTCGGCCGTCACCGCAGAGGGGGGAGCCACGATCTGCGTGCGGTTGCAACCGCCGCCGCTCACGTTCAGGGCAATCTCAAAGGGCAGGCGATTCTGCACCAGGATCTCATCCCCGGAGACGGTGGTGGTGATAGGCTGCATAAACTGCGGTGGACCGCCATTTAACAGGTCGTTGTCGATCAGGAGCATGTGCTGCTGGCCGATGCGGGCCGCCAGGTTCTCGGCCAGGGTGCTGGCGCTGATCTCAGCGCCGGCGCCCGCGTCGTTGTAGATCGCGCCGCCATAATACTCGGAGCGATTGCCCGAAAGGGTGCTGCGCTGGATCGTGAGGTGCCCCGCGTTGTAGATGGCCCCGCCGCCGGCCTTCACCGTCCCGGAGATCACCTTGCGGTCTTCACCGACGTAGTCGTTGACCGCCGCGTTGTCGGTGATGGTCGATTCGATGATGTTGAGTCGCCCCAGGTTATGGATGGCGCCGCCCCGGCGGCTCAGGCCGTGACGAATGGTCAGACCGCGCAGGGTTACATCGACGTCACCGCCGGCCTCGATCGTGGTGGTGGGCGTATAGGCTTGAATGCTCAGCACGGAGGGCGGGGAGCCGGACTCCGGCAGCGCCAATTGCTCGCGGATGCTGAGCGGCGACGCCTGCAGGATGGCGCGCACATCCACCGACTCGGCGCGGCTGAGCAGGCCCACGTCAATGCCCGCGTGTTCCAGGGTCACGTCCTTATAGATGATATAGTTGCCGGTATAGGTGCCGGCCTCAATGGCAATCGTGTCGCCGGCCATGCCCCGGTTCAGCGCCTCCTGCAAATCGCTGAAGCGGCCCCTCTCCGGCTCGGCCTGGCAGCCCTGGCAGACGGTCAAGCGTTGCGTGGTGTTTTGGACTGCGCCGATGGTGCAGCCAGCGGCGGGCCGCGCCCGGCCGCGCTGATCGACGCCGCCGCACGCCCCCGGGCCCCCCTCGGCCGGGCTGCCGGCCGGTGGCGCCAGCGTCAGGGTCGGGCCGCCGTTGTCGCGTAGGGGACCGAGTTGGGCATCGGTGTCCTGCACGTCACCCGCTTCGGAAAATGCGCAACTGTCGTCACCGATCAGGTTATGGCCTTTGGACGTCGGTTTTACATTTCCCCCACAGGAGCTGATAATCGAGTTGCCGACCTCGGTGGTACCCCCATTGGAGGTAAACAGCGCAACTCCATCTGGGCTGAACACCGTCGCATGGCTGATTACCGTCGCATGGCTGATTACCAGTGTCGAAGTATTGACGATTCCAGCCGAGCCGCTATTTTTTTCCAAGGTGCTGTTGGTCAGGGTAAGCACGCCTGAATTCCGAATGCCGCCGCCGCCACCCTCCTTGCCGGTGGCCTGGTTCTGGTAGATGGTCACGCCGACCAGCGTTGCCGTGCCCAGATTGTGCAGACCCCCGGCCTCTGCTCCCTTTCCATGGCGAATGTGCAGATCGCGAATAGTAACCTGGGCGCCTTCTGCAATCGTCACCACCGGACCTGTCTCTGGGCTGCCAGCGGTGGCTGGCTGTGCGGCAGCTTGGAGAAACCCCATGTGGGTGCCGGGCGTGGCTTCCGCGGGGCTGGGACCGCGCAGGGTGATGTTTTTGGTCACGGTGATCGTCTCGGTGACAACCCCGGAGATGACAATCGAGTCGCCTTCGACGGCCCGGTCCAGCGCGTCGGCAACAGACGGATAGGCGCAGCGCTTGGCCTGTTCCGGATCCCCCTTTAGCGGTGGGCCGCAGACGTAAAGGGTCTCCAGCCCAACCTCGACCGCGCCCACGTCACAGTGATTTTCCTTCTGGCTGCCCTCAAAGCCGAGCAGCGGGCGCCGTCCTCCACGCTGATCCAGCGGGGTAGCACCCAAAGCCGATTCGCAACTGTTGGGCCCCGACAGCGGCACCACGTCCAGGATGGAATTCTCTGCGTTGCGTTCCGGCAGATAGTTGAGCGTCGAGCCCCGGTTGAGGGCCAGCTCCTGTAGTTGAATCGTGGCGTTTGCCAGGTCGGTGTCTGCCGTCAATTGACACGAGTCGTCGCTGATGCGATTGTAGCCACCGGAGGTGAGCTGGGCATCCTCCGCTACGAAGCAGTTCAGTTGGCCGGGGCCTGGTTGGGTGAGGATGGTGGCAAATAGTTCAAAGGAAGAATTTTCCCCCTCATCATGGTAGACATTTGCGCCCGAATTCGAGCTGTTTTCAGCCAGTGTTGTAAACCTGAGCGTCGTTTGGCCACTGTTGTGAATGCCGCCGCCCCAGCGCGCCGCATTGCCGCTGATAGTGGTATTGCTCACCTCCAGCGTACCGCCATTGTTTATGCCGCCGCCGGAAAGCCCGTTTGCCGCATTGGCGCTGATGGTGCTGCTACTCACCGCCAGCGTACCGTCGTTGTCGATGCCGCCGCCGGAACCATCCGATGCCTCATTACCGCTGACGGTGCTATCCCTCACCGTCAACGTGCCAGTGTTGTAGATGCCGCCGCCCCACTCTTGCGCCGAATTGCTGCGGATGGTGCTATCCCTCACCGTCAACGTGCCGCCGTCGTTGTAGATGCCGGCACCTTCCTCGGCTGCCCCATTGGTCACAACCAGTCCGTCTAGCTCGACGGTATGGCCGCCGGCCAGGATCGCCACCACCCGCCGCTGGCCCGCGCCGTCCAGCGTGGTGGGGTTGGCAATAGGGTCTGATTCAGTCCAATTGTCGAGACTGAAGCCGCCTTGGAGGGTCAGGGTTTTGGTAATGGTGATGGCGGAGGGCGACCCGCCGACCACAGTCTCTCCTGAGAGACTTGAAGAACTCGGACAGGTCCCGGCTACTTTGACCGTGCCGTCGGTTTCTGCCGCGTCAATCGCGGCCTGCACCGCGCCCACGTCCTCGCTTTTGAAGATAGTCGCACCCTCATCCATTGTGGCAAAACAGGTGGGACCCAGCTCCACCGCGCCTAGATCTGTGCGACCATCGGCCAACCGGGGCCGACCACGCTGGTCGGTCGCGTTGGGATCGTCCAGCGTTTCAACGCCGGCATCGATCACCACACTGCCTTGCAGTGGGGCATGGGTCCAGGTTGGGCCACCGTTGTCTTGGAGAGGACCAAGTCTTGCCGTTCCCGTAATGACCTGGCCGGCGGCCGGCCCGGAAATCGTACAGTCTTGGGCATACTCGATCAGGTTCGGACCGGTAGCGGTAATGTTTCCCCGGCAATCATATCCAGGTTCAGATGCGGGAATGGTTGGTTCACTCCACCTGGGGCTTGTTATGCGAAAGGTCGCACCCTCTCTGAAGACGGGATCGGAAGGGTCATGCGCATCGACCCAAAGTTCGAAATTCCTGTGGCGGATATACTGGCCGGGATTACTGTACGATTCAAACGAAACCCAGAACGGATCAGGCTCAGAAAGGAGACCCCCCTTCACTAGCTTGAATGTGGCATCCATACGGTGTTGATCATTCTCGACCTCTTTCAGCCTTACGCGTATACCTTCTTCTACGACTTCTACGCCGAGGTAGTGATTAGAATAATTGAAAGACTGTAACGAGATGTGCAAAGGATCGGCCAAACCAGGAACAAGGCGGAATGTAGCATCCTTCCTTTCGATTTCGTCCTCCCCGATGGTTGAAATATAGCCGTCAAAATCCCAATGACGGACGAAGTGATCCGGCTGGTCGTACGAACTGCAACGATAGGGTCACTTGCCCTTGCGCCTCATTTTCCGCAAGAATTGTATTCGCCAATTCAAGCGTACCCGGGTCGTGGTTGTAGATGCCACCACCCTCGCTATTTGCACGATTCTGAAATACCGTTGTGAACAATACGGTTGCCCGTCCATTGCCGGCGTTGTAGATGCCGCCGCCGCTGCCAGACGCCGAATTGCCGCTGATGGTGCTATTGCTCACCTCCAGCGTGCCAGCGCTAGCGATGCCGCCGCCCCACACTAGCGCCGAATTGCCGCTGATGGTGCTCTTGCTCACCGTCAGCGCGCCACTGCCACTGTTGGAGATGCCGCCACCAGCTTCCGCCGACTCATTGTCTTTGATGGTGCTATTGCTCACCTCCAGCGTGCCATTGTTACCGATGCCGCCGCCTCCATAAAGCGCCGTATTGTCTTTGATGGTGCTCTTGCTCACCGTCAGCGTGCCACCTTCGTTGTTGTAGATGCCGCCGCCGAACCTCTGGGCATGGTTACCGCTCGTGACCACGTCCACCAGGGTGAAGCTGCTGTCCGGCGCGTTGGACAGGCCGCCGCCGTCGCCTGCACCGGGTGACCCAGCCGCGGCTGGGTCGCCCGGATCGCCGTTCCTGCCCGGACTGCCGCTTCTAGCCGGATCGTATGTACGGCCACAGACATTGTGGGCGTCACCGCCAGGGCCGCCCAGCCCACCACTGCCGCCAGCGCCGGCCGGGCCGGCTGGCCCGGCCTCTCCACCAACAGCGCGGTTGCCGCTGATGGTGCTATTCACGACCTCCAGGCTCGATCCGCCGGTATAGATGCCGCCGCCGTGGGTGTCACCGCCGTCCCCGCCCAGCCCACCTTTTCCGCCCGTGCCGCCGTCGCCGCCAGCACCGCCAGGCGAAGCGGGAGTAGCGTAGCACGCGTCTTTACCATAGTTTCCACCGGCACCACCAGTGCCGCCCATGCCACCGGCACCGCCGGTGCCGCCTGCACCGCCTACGCCGCCTGTGGCTGTGTTGCCGATGACCGTGCTGTCGATGACGACAAGGCGGCCCGCGTTATAGATGCCGCCGCCGAAGGCATCACCGCCCCGGCTGCCCAATCCGCCGGGACCACCTGAACCGCCTAGACCGCCTGGACCGCCTGGCGAAGAACTGTGGCCATATGCACCATAACAGCCGCCCAACCAACTGCAGCTACCGTCCCTGCCCCGGCCACCGGCAGTCCCGGTAGCACCCGCGCTGCCCTGCCCGCCAGCTCCGCCCTGGCCCCCAACAACGGTGTTGTTGCTGACAAGAACGCGACGCAGCGTCAGAGTCCCGGCGTTGAAGATGCCACCGCCCTGGCCATCGCTGCCGCTTTCACCAGTGCCAGGCGAGGCGGCGCTGCCGACTGCCTTGCCGCCGGTGATAGTCAGGTCTTGCAGCGTGACCGTCGCTCCCTCGGCGATGGAGAGCACGCGGCCGTTCTGTTTGGCATCCAGGATAGTGGTCTGCTGTGAGGCGCCCTGAATGACCAGGTCTTTGTCGATGGGCTGGTTGACCACCTCGTAAGCGCCGGCCGCCAGGCTGACCGTGTCGCCGCTGGTCGCCCTCTCGATGGCGGCGGCCAGGGAGCGGCAGGCAGACTCGGGCGACAGACAGTCGTTGTTGTCGTCGCCTTCCTCAGAGACATAAATCGTCTGGCGCGACTGAAGTCGGGCTGCAGAGTTGGGCGCAGCGGCCATAGCCCCCGCGGCCGGCAGGCACATAGCCAGACCCAGGACCAGCAGACCCAGCCAGCGTAAGAGATTTTTATGTCCAGGCGACTTATTCATGGGTGCCTCCTTAGTGCTGCAACTCAGACACAGGGTTCAATTGGGCGATGGCTGAGACCAGGCGCAGGACGANNNGCCTGCTTGTGCAGCCTCGTCAACGTCTCGGTATAGATGCCGCCCATCACGGCGTCGTCCCAGCCCGGTTGGCTCAGGCCCAGGGCCTCCTCGCCGGTAAGCTGCAGGCGGATAACCCGGGTGACCCGGTAGGTCTCAGCCTGATCCTCAGGCTGTGCGCGGGCAGGGCTTAGGGTCATTCCGAGTAGGGCAACCAGGAGAACGACCACGAGTCGTAACGGCCGCGTTTGCCTGGCGGTGGTTTGTGCAGCCCCTGCTTTATTTTTGTCTCGGACCACCGGTCTGTATTCCATGTTCGCACTCCTAATCCATACGTCTTGTTTCGTGGCCACATCCGCGCTGTTTGGCTTTGTTTTAGCGGTCATAGGGCTGCTCCTTCAATTTATCTGCCGCGAGCACGTGACGGACCACGAAGTGGCCCTGCACGGTGATAGCGTTCTTGTGGACGCCGCTCAAGACCTCCTGGTAGAGGCCGCCCCAGGTGGCGCCCCCCCAATCGACTTCGACCTCCAGCTCTTGCGCCGCGTCCCGGTCGAGATCGGCAAAGGCCGGGATGTCGCGCAGATCCTCGACCGGCTCCAGGCGAATCTCGCGGCGGATTTCGTAGGACTCCCACAGGTTCGGGTCGACTGTATCAAAATCGATGGGGTTGAATTGCCGGTCCAGGTTGTCGTGATCGGGGTGATATTTGTGCTTGAAGGGGTTACGCGGGTCATCAGGATCGACCACAATAGAAAAACCGAGCGTATCGGTGAAGTAGCCGCTGGCTTTGATCGGGTCCGTGAGGCTGAAGTTGGCCGAGCTGATGCGTGTGACCTGACCCGTTTCGACGTCTCCCGTTTCGTAATAGGGTAGTAGCGCTGCTCTCCCCTCGTCGTCGACGCGCAGCAGGATGCGGAAGATAAATTCGCTGCCCCGTCCGTCGGCGAGCCGGGTCGGCGAGCCAACCACCACCTCCCCACAGGCAACCTCCTTCCCCGCGCCGTCTGCCACGACAATCGCATAGTTGTCACCCGCGCCCAGCAACTGACGATCGTCCGCTCCGGCTCGTGGGTTGAGGCGGGTGTCCGTCAGGGAAACATTCAACCAACCATTGTTGACCGCGTCCAATGGGGACGCTACATCCAGCAGTTCGCTACAGCCGCCCGGGCCGGTGGCCCACAGGGACGCGTCGTAGGTGGTTACCAGGCCAAAGTTGATGGGCGGCTCCACGCGGCGACCGGTCCCGTCTTCATAGGGCAGGTCGACAAAGTCTGGCGGCATAACCTGGGTTAGGTACGCGGTCGGTTCAACTGCAACAATGCCGGTGTAAGCTTCGGTACGAGTAACCGTAACTGTGTTGGGCAGGAGATTCAGTCTGGACGTTCCCGTTACCACACCTTTAGGCGTAATGATTCTGGACGTTCCCGTTCCCACGTCTTCAGGCAGAATGATGTAGAAACCATCTGTGTAATTGGCCGGATTGGCAACCGTGACCGTATAGGTCTCTGGGTCCAGGTTTTCAAAGAGATACGCGCCATCCGCAGCCGTCGTGCTGGTTGTGCTGCCAGCCAACGTCACGTCAACCCCAGCCAGCCCCAACTCATCGCCGTCGCGCTGGCCGTTTTGGTTGGTATCTTCAAAGACGTAGCCGGCAATATAAGCCCCTTCGCCAACCAGGGGCTGGAGCGGCGTCGGCGCTTCGCCGGCCGGCAGCGTCAAGGTCAGGCTGATCGCCACCGAGGCAGCACCGTCCACAATCTCTTCGGTCAGGGTCGCAGCGCCGCCGATGCCCGAATCGTTGCGGGGGCGGAGCGCCACGGTCAATTGGCCGTCTTCAACGTTGGTGCCACCCAGGCGGCTCTCGCTGACATCGTTGACGGTGACATCGCCAACCCACAGCCCGGCCAGCGATCCGCTCCGTGCCGCAACCGGGATCAGCCAGCGCACGCCCAACTCATCCGATGCAAGCTCCAGAATAGCGTTGCCGTCGGCAGGCTGCTCGGTGCTCCGCACACTAAACTCGAGCGGTGTCGGCTGCCCGGCCTCCAAATTAAAGGTCGCTGGTCCGTCGCGCAGCGGCTGGGCAACGGGGCTGGTGAGGCGCAGCGCCACCGCGGCTTCACCGGCATCGGCAAGGAGCGACAGGGTCACCGAAATCGACTGGGTCGAGAGATTTTCAACCCGGAACGCCGCGTGCTGTCCGCCGCTGCCGGGCAAAAAGCGCAGCCCGTCGCCTAACGGATCGAGGATATTCAAGGGCGCCGTATAGGTCTCGTCCGCATTTGCGTTGCTATCGTCATAGGTGACAAAATAGGCCTCGCCATAGGCCAGGGTATCCGTCAGGGCCATGGCTTCCCAGTCGCCCTCGGTGGTCAGCTTAGACACCTCGCTGATTGGGGACGCGGCAAAGTAGTCGG
>JABAOF010010679.1_pt1 | contig 16672 bp, 13 predicted proteins | sample 7062171 | NCBI WGS metagenome assembly JABAOF01 (sample SAMN14538628, study PRJNA623070) | marine sediment metagenome | biome: marine biome [ENVO:00000428]; feature: marine pelagic biome [ENVO:01000023]; material: deep marine sediment [ENVO:00002113] | place: India: Gulf of Khambhat ...
CTCTCCCATAGGGGAAGAGGAGACGGAGTCTTCACCCCTGAGCATTCGGCCTCGAGCTGAGAGCTCAATACGCATACAAGTTTCCATAGGGGCGTTTGGAAACGGGGATGAGTTTGTGGAAGCTTCCGTTCTTGAGAATCTTGGAGGTGTCAACTCCAAATCTTACTGCGTATTGTCCCACGCACTCTTTTAGGAAATTGCGGTCATCTTCAGTCATTTCTACAACTCCAACTTCTTTTCCCAACTGGTAATCCTCCACTTTGCCACGGATATAGATAGTTCCGCCGTGCATTCCGGTACCGATAAAATTGGTGCGGTGAGGCTCATCATCTTTAAGTGTTAAGCCCATAAGGATTAATGTACCTCCGGCCATATATTCTCCCAGGAAATCCTGAGCTGAACCTCCGATAACCAGAAGCGGTTTCTTGTTTTTATACTCTTTCATGTGGATACCCACCCTGTACCCTACATCGTCGCGGATGAATATTTTACCGCCCCTCATTGCAAATCCGGCAATATCACCGGCATGACCGTGGACTACAATTTCGCCGCTGTTCATAGTGTTTCCGCAACCGTCTTGGGCATTTCCATGAACCACAATTCGAGGACCATCCATAAAAGATCCCAGGTCGTTTCCTGGAGTTCCATATATATCAATGTGGACCGGCCGGCATAGATCAGTCCCAATATAGCGTTGACCGTGAACACGAACGATTTCGATACGGTTGGTTCTTTTGCCTACCATTTCCCTGAGCAGAGTATTAAGCTCCCTGGTGCTTAAACCGTCAGCGTTGATTCTTATCATCAGCTTCCAGCCACCCTTACACCTAAAATTTCTGCTTCCTTTTCAGTAATGTCTACTGCTCTAAGATGCAGGCGGTTTCCGCGTAAACTTTCCAGGGCGTTAATGCCCATTCCGCCCAGCATCTCCATTATCTCATGCGACCAGCCATTCAGTAGATTTATCAGTCTTCGGGTGGCTATGTCAGGATTTAAACGCTTGGCGAGATAAGGATCCTGGGTGGCGATACCCCAGTTGCAGATACCGGTATAGCACTTCTGGCACACGTGACAGCCCATAGCAACTAGAGCAGCAGTGGCTATATAGACGGCATCTGCTCCCAGAGCAATAGCCTTTACTACATCGGAGCTGCGGCGGAATCCTCCCGCAGCTATTATAGAGACCTGATTGCGGATTCCTTCTTCCCGGAGCCGCGTATCTACAGAAGCTATGGCTAATTCAATGGGAATACCCACGTTGTCGCGGATAATCTTGGGGGCAGCACCAGTTCCTCCCCTTACTCCATCAAGGGCTATGATGTCGGCACCGGCTCTTACCATACCGGAGGCAATGGCGGCAGAGTTATGCACCGCCGCAATTTTAACGGATACAGGTTTGGTGAAATCAGTAGCTTCTTTCAAAGCGTATATGAGCTGTGCCAGGTCCTCGATAGAATAAATATCGTGATGGGGGGCGGGAGAGAGGGCATCAGTTCCCGTAGGTATCATACGTGTTTTTGATACTGAACCGTCTACTTTTTCACCCGGCAGATGGCCTCCTATACCTGGCTTTGCGCCCTGGCCAATCTTTATTTCAATAGCGGCTGCTGTATCCAGATACTCAGGATGTACTCCAAAACGGCCGGATGCAACCTGCACGATAGTGTTAGGTCCGTATTTATATAGATCGCGGTGCNNGTACTTATAAAGATCGCGGTGCAGCCCACCTTCACCAGTATTCCAGTATGTTCCCGCTTCAGTAGCTGCCCGGGCCAGAGCCTCCTGGACATTGTAGCTGACAGCTCCGTAGGAAAGGGCAGAGAAGACTATGGGTATCTCCAGTTTTAACTGAGGAGGGAGCTTTTCAGGATGTGGATTTACGGTTACGGCATCCGGTTTCTTTCCCAGATAAGTACGCAGCTCCATAGGTTCCCGCAGGGGGTCAATGGAGGGGTTGGTAACCTGACTGGCATTAAGAAGAAGATGGTCCCAGTATATAGGGTAGGGTTTGTCATTTCCCATTCCAGTCAAAACCACTCCGCCGGTTTCTGCCTGTTTGGTTATGTCTCTGATTACTTCGGCAGTCCAGTTGGCATTAGGCTTGGTGGTTAGAGGATTTAATTTTACGGTTAAGGCACCGGTAGGGCAGAAGCTGACACACCGGTTGCAGGCAACGCACTTAATGTGGTCACTTCTTATCTCGTCGCTCTCCTCATCGTAGGAATGAACCTTATGACCACACTGCCTTACGCATACCTGGCACTTGATACAAAAGTCCTCATTTCTCTCTATAATAAATTCTGGAGCAAGATATGATTTCATTTTTCACCTCTGTAGGGACAGAGCTTGCTCTGCCCTTGTTTTGTTCTCTACTAACAGTTTCTATGTAGTTTGCTTCGTCGCTACTGCTCCTTGCGCCGACAAGACAGATGCAGCAGCCAGCCTTCCCACAATTGGCTCTCCGCCCTTAGGTATCCAGGCCCTTTCAAGATTGGGGCAGACGAGACGGATAGCAGCTTCTTCAGAAGAAAGAAAGAGCATGTTTCCTTTAACGCCGGCAGTAAGCGGGCGCAGACGGACACGGTCGGTAAGGCCAATCATCTCACCATCGTGGGCAATTATGATTGTGAAGGGACCGTTCATCAAAAGACTTCCGTAAACCTGGCGCAGCCGCCTATAGAGTTCCTGTTCTTCGGAATTTGAGCGGTCAATTTCACTCCAGAGAGGCGGAGCAAGGACTTTGGCTGCAATCTCTACGGGGAGTTTGTGTCTGCGCATAAGAAGGTCTACAGCGTAGGCGACCACTTCAGTATCTGTTTGCATAGTGCAGTGATATCCGAACATCTCCAGATAGCGTTGATTTATACCATATGAAGATATTTCTCCGTTATGCACGACCGTCCAGTCGAGTAGATTAAAGGGGTGTGCCCCACCCCACCATCCTTGAGTATTGGTGGGGAATCTTCCGTGTGCTGTCCACAGGTAACCTTCATATTCTTCCAGCCGGAAATAGTGGGAAATATCCTCGGGATAGCCAACTCCCTTAAAGACACCCATATTCTTTCCGCTGGAAAAGACAAAAGCATCCTTGAGTTTCAAATTTATCTCCATAACTTTTTGGGTTATATAATCCTCTTCAGATATATTTTCGAGCTGAGCACTGTTAACGTGCAAAAAATAGCGCCAAACTCTTGGTGGATTATTAATATTTTGAGTCTTACGGGTAGGAACTTCTTCAGCTAGAAGAACATGAAAATTACCTTTAAGAAATGTTTCAACCTCCTGTTTGCCGTCTAAGCTCAAGTACATAATGTGAAAAGCGTTGTAATCAGCATAGTCAGGGTAGAGACCGTATACGGCAAAACCTCCTCCTAAACCGTTACTGCGGCACTTCATATTAGAGATGGCCGTGGTGATATCTTCACCGGAAAATCTCCTTCCTGACTGATCCATCATTCCAAAGATGGAGCAAGCAGAAATTACTTTGTCGTCATTGTAGGGATTGTTGATTTTGCTTAAACTTTTCATCTTAACTCCTAACCGCAAGCCTTTCTTTTCTTACTTTGTTGGGAAGAGAGACAAAACCAAAGTTGTCTGAAAGAAGAGTGCGTTTAAATTTATGAACGGATAAACCGTCTTTAATAAAGTTCAGGATAATTCCAGCTCTCTCAATCTTTCCGGCTAGAATCATTCCTTTGAGCAGCCCTTCTTCAAGAACCAGCTTCCTGTAGAATCCATTACCATCCTTTTTACTTAAAACTTCGAAACGCTCCTGGTCATCGAGATTACAGAGACCGGCAGAGATTATAGGAAAACCGAAGAAAGTAGTGGAGTTCATCCCCATGCTGCCGGGATATTCTGTCTTGCAGCCTGCCATATTGAAACCGGCGATTCTTCCTTGAAGATAAGCGTCAGGCCAGATGGGAGTTACACGAGGTTGCTCCCACAGAAAGTCGTAAGCTTCTGTGACATCCCCAGCGGCATATATACCATTTGTGCTGGTAGCCATATGTTCATCTACCAAGATTCCTCTATTGATTTTGAGTTTATCCTTTGCCAGCTCCGTGCGCGGCACTACCCCGATTGCGACTATTACCAGCTTACAGGGGATTTCTCTGCCATCGTCAAGCATTACTCTACCAGCGGAGCCAGAATTTTCTTTACTTTCCAGAATTTCCTTAACCGTGCGACCTGTAAGGATGGTTACATTTTTTTTCCGGAAGATGTCTTCTACAATCTTGGAGGCATAAGCGTCGAGTACGGGACTAAGTACTCTGTCCGCCAGTTCAACCACAGTTACTTTAACATCTCTCATCGCCAGCGCTTCCGTCACTTTGAGTCCGATGAGTCCTCCTCCGATCACTACTGCTTCCTTCACGTTAGCAAGCAGCCGGTTAACTTTACGGGCATCTTCCAAAGTGGTGAAAGTATGTACACCCTGCATATCTGAACCAGGGAGGGGAGGGACAAAGGGTGTTCCTCCTGTTGCCAGAAGCAGTTTTTCCCACTTTATTTTTTTCTTGTTTTGAAGTGTTATTTCTGAGTTTTCCGGATCGATGTCAGTTACTCTCTGACTTAGCAGTGCCTCTACCTGGTTGTTAGCGTAGAAACTTTTAGGCCGGTAGTTCACATTCTTGATTTTAACCTGTCCGGCCAGATAGTAAGTTATGAGAGGGCGGGAATAGGCAAAATGGGATTCATCAGAGATAATAGTTATTGATTTCTCTCTGTCTACTTCTCTGATGGCTTCCACTGCACCGACGGCAGCCGCTGAATTACCCACAATTACATACGTAGACTTAGCCATTTTATTTTGTCTCCTCAACTACCAGGCTTAATGCTTCGTTAGGACAGTTGGCAACACAGGCTGGTATTTCTAGATCAGGGCACAGGTCGCATTTGGAAGCGATCTTTCTTTTGCGCTCGTCCTTCTGTATGGCACCGTAAGGGCAGACCATAATACAAGTCCAGCAGCCGATACACCTATCGGGATCATGGGCGACAGTACCCAGTTCCTTATCTATATACATAGCTCCGGTTATACAGGCAGATGCACATGGTGCATCAGGGCAGTGGCGGCACTGAAGGGCAAAAGAAAGGGAATCTTTTTCCTCTACGAGAACGCGGGAGAGAGTCCGGGGAATCTCTTCCTTAAAAGCTTTAATAATATCTTTGGAAAGCGAATGCTGGGTGAGGCAGTGAATCTCACACAACCTGCATCCTATACAAACTTCTTCTTTTGCAATAATTCTTTTCATCACTGTTACCAATCTTTATATATGTTGACAATCAAATTATCTTGTATTAGGCTATCGGTAGCCGATTGCCATCAGCGGGTAAGCGGCTATTTTACTATGTAAAGGATAACGGTAACCGTTTACCGTTATAAATTTTAATATATATTATACCATCATGTCAATATTTTTTAACATTGTGAATATGTGAAATCTAAAGATATGAGTAGAGACGTTGAAAGAAAAATAGTGGCAATTCTAAAAATACTGAGCAAAGAAAGCGATGCCGTAGGTGCAAGTTTTATATCAAAAGGGCTTAAAGATTTTGGCATTGATTTAACTGAGAGGGCTGTAAGATATCATCTAAGGATAATGGATGAGAGAGGTATTACCAGGGGAATAGGAAGAAAAGGGAGGATGATAACCGAGAAAGGGAGGGAAGAATTGGAGAATGCATTGGTATCAGACAAGGTAGGTATGGTTATAACAAAGATATTGAATCTCTCTTACCAGACAACCTTCGATATAAATAAAAAAGATGGAAAGATTATTTTAAACGTATCGCTTATTCCGCAGGAAAGTCTTGAGCAAGCATTAACCGTAATGAAGGATGTCTTCAAGGCTAAACTCTGTACCAGCGATCTCATAACTATAAATCACGCCGGCGAAAAATTAGGTGAGATGGAGGTTCCGGCAGGTATGGTGGCAATCGGTACGGTTTGCAGTGTTACTATTGATGGAATTTTGCTTAAGCAGGGAATTCCCATTGACTCAAAATTTGGGGGGATACTGCAAATCGAAAAATTCAAACCCCTGCGATTCACTGACCTTATCAGCTATGATGGTTCCTCACTTGATCCTCATGAAATATTTTTGAAAAGCAGGATGATAAAAGTGCGTGATGCTGCTACTTTAGGTGAGGGCAAAGTGCTTGCTGGTTTCCGTGAAATAGCTGCAGTAAGTCTTGACCGAGTACAAAATATTTTAAAACAGCTAGTAGAAGCCGGTATTTATGGTGTGTTCACTATCGGTAAACCCAGCCAGCCCGTTGTGGGTATCCCGGTTGGTGTTGATCGCGTTGGTATGGTAGTTGCGGGAGGACTTAATCCCCTTTCAGCAGTCGAGGAAGCTGGCATACCTACAGAAAGTAAAGCTTTGTCGACGCTTATAGATTACAAAAAACTGAGGAGCTTTTGGAGTGTAATATCTGATGAACATCAAGAAACTGGATTGTAGGAAGACTAAAAGCTCAGAACCTGAAGCTTACAATTGGAAGAGATACGTCCCCAGAAATGTGTGTAAAAGAAACGCAACCTAATCCATTTGAGGTTATACGAAGACAGTTAGATGAGCATGCAGAGATTCTAAAGTCAGATGTTGATGTGCATGCAATCTTACGGATTCTGACGCATGAGTTTTATATTGTTGCCAATTTGAAAAGAATGAAGGCACAGTCAGCATATTTTAGGAATTGAGAGTTTAAAAATGTATCAAAAGAGTATTGAAAGGGGAAGAAATGTCTCTAAGTTTACCTAATGCGAGCGCAGCTACTTTAACTAGAAACAGAGTAGGGCGTGCACCATGTTCTGGGATATGTGTTACTTGTATAGATGGATGTTTGGGGCCATGCGAGATAGGAAGGTCGGCTCTAAGGGGAAGAGAAATCCTTTATCCTCAGCCGTTTGGTAGAATGACATCTGGTTCAGAGAAAGACTATCCTATAGATTTTTCTCATTTTAATATCCATGGTTCTTGCGTTGGAGCAGTGGGAATTGAAGCAGATTCTGATAAAGCTGTTTTTCAGGCAGTGGATATTTCTACCAAAGTAGGGGCAGAAAACAAAATAGAGATGGAAGTCCCATTTTTCACTGGTGCTATTGGCTCAACGGAGATTGCCAGAATTCACTGGGAATCAATAGCCGTAGGTGCGGCACTCTGCGGAGCAATTATTGTTATTGGTGAAAATGTCTGTGGTATGGATCCGAGAGCTGAAATAAGAAACGGTAGAATAGTGAAGTCTCCTGAAATGGAAAGAAGGATTAAGATATATAAACAATGGTATACTGGTAAAGGGAATGTCATCGTTCAGATGAATGTCGAAGATACCCGTTTGGGTGCTGCTGAATATGTTATAGATAAGCTAGGTGTCGAGGTAATAGAACTCAAGTGGGGGCAAGGGGCTAAAGATATTGGCGGTGAAGTGAAGCTCCCTACTTTAGAGCGAGCACAACAGTTAAAAGAGAGGGGCTATACAGTTCACCCAGACCCTGAAAATGAAATAGTTCAAGAAGACTTCAAAAAAGGTGGATTTAAGGAGTTTGAACGACATTCAAGATTAGGTATGGTTGACGAGGACAACTTCCATAAAGAAGTGGGTCGGCTAAGAAAATTAGGCGCTAAGTATGTCACTTTGAAAACAGGTGCTTATCGGCCCAAGGATCTTGCCCTGGCGGTTAAGCTTGCCTCTGATGCCAAAATCGATCTGCTTACTGTTGACGGTGCTGGTGGGGGTACGGGGATGAGTCCTTGGAGAATGATGAATGAATGGGGCATTCCTACTGTCGAACTTGAATGTCTACTTTTCAGATATTTGAAAAAACTTGAGCAAAAAGGAGCCTTGGTTCCTTCCTGTGCAATTGCAGGAGGGATTGCATTTGAGGATCAGATCTTTAAAGCGCTGGCTTTAGGTGCACCCTATATCAAGGCTGTCTGCATGGGTAGAGCAACAATGACGGCAGCTATGGTGGCAACCACCATCGGGCAGATGATTACATCTGGAAAGGCAATGCCAACTGATTTGAGTAAATATGGGGATACTATTGAGCAGGTTTTTGCTGGTACCTCGAGTCTGAAGAAGAGACTAGGAAAGGACTTTGATAAAGTTCCTCCGGGTGCTATTGGCATGTATAACTTTTATGACCGTTTGAGTGTTGGACTGAAGCAGTTTATGGCCGGTGCCCGAAAGTTTGGGCTAGAACATATCTCAAGAGATGATATTTTTACCCTAACTCGCAAGGCTTCTGATATCTCTGGTATTAGCTACGTCATGGATGCAGATAAGGAAGAAGCAGACAGAATTTTGGGGACTTAAAGTGAAATTCGATGTAGTTAATTCAGTTGTAGAGAAATATAAGCAAGAATCATGGGCATTGATTTCTGTTCTCTTGGACATACAGGAACAGATTGGATATCTTCCCCCTGATATCCTCAAACAAGTTGCTGGGAAGATGAACATTTCTCTTCCTCAAGTTTACGGAGTGACAACGTTCTTCAAGTCGTTGCGCCTCACACCACAGGGAAGACATCAGGTAACTCTCTGCCTTGGCACTGCCTGCCATGTTAGAGCCGCGGACAGAATAATATCTGAAATTACCGACCTTCTTCAAATTAAGCCTGGTGAGACAACTAGGGATAACGAATTTACCTTAAACGTAGTTAACTGCCTGGGTGCCTGTGCTATTGGACCAATAATGGTTATAGATGGTAAATACTACGGCAAGATGTCTGCATCCAAAGCCAAGAATATTCTTGCCAAATTCAGGAGTTAAAGCATGAAAAAATTAGGAAATGCATATGAGCTGGAAAAACTAAGAGAGGTTATTGCGAGCAAAAACAACCAGTTCAAAACAACTATTGCTTTATGCGGAGGAACAGGTTGCCGTGCTTATGGATCTGAATTATTAAAACAAGCTCTTGCACGTGAACTGCGAAGAAAAGCCCTCCATAACAAAGTGAGACTGATATTTAGCGGCTGTCATGGTTTCTGTGAGCAAGGGCCGCTTGTAGTAATCCGACCTCAAGGCATTCTCTACTGTAAAGTAAAAGAAAGAGATATAGTTCCAATTATTTCAGAGACGTTAATCAAAGGCGAAGTTTTAGATTCTCTTTTGTATGAGGACCCTGTAACCAGGAAGAAGATTACTTATGAAAAAGACATCCCGTTCTACAAAGTTCAGAAGAGGATTGTCTTTGGTCAGAATGGTTTAATAGATCCTACAAAGATTGAGGATTACATCGCCAGTGGAGGATATAATACTCTGGCTAAGATTTTAACCAAAATGAATCCGCAAGAGGTAATTGATGAAATAAAACGCTCAGGGCTAAGAGGTAGAGGTGGAGGAGGTTTCCCAACAGGGAGAAAATGGGAAAGTTGCCGACGCGCAAAGGGAGACGTAAAGTATGTTGTCTGTAACTGCGATGAGGGAGATCCTGGTGCATATATGGATAGGTCCCTTATGGAAGGCAACCCTCATTTGGTTTTAGAAGGCATGCTCATTGGTGCTTATGCTACTGGCGCTCAAGAAGGATATATTTACGTCCGCCATGAATATCCTCAGGCTTGGGAAAATGTAGGTGTTGCTATTAAACAGGCTAGGGAAATTGGCCTTCTGGGAAGGAATATCCTTGGTTCTGACTTTAACTTAGATATCCGAATTGCCAGAGGTGGCGGTGCATTTGTCTGTGGTGAATCAACGGCCCTAATGGCTTCGCTTGAAGGGAAAACAGGTGAACCGCGCGATAAACAGCATTTGCACACAGTAGAAAGCGGCTTGTGGGGTAGACCCACTTGCTTAAACAACGTAGAAACTTGGGCTAATGTGCCTATTATTATTAACAAAGGTGCCACATGGTATTCAAAGATAGGTACGCTTAATAGCACAGGGACGAAAATCTTCTCCTTGGTTGGCAAGGTAAAAAATACTGGGTTGGTTGAAGTACCTATGGGCATTACTCTTAAAGAAATAGTCTACGACATTGGTGGTGGTCCCCCCAATGGTAAGGACTTTAAAGCAGTTCAGACTGGTGGTCCCTCTGGAGGATGTACTCCTAAGGAGTTTTTGAATCTTGCGGTTGACTTCGATCAATTAGCTAAGGTGGGTTCGATGATGGGGTCTGGCGGAATGATTGTAATGGATGAAAACACTTGTATGGTAGATGTTGCTAGGTACTTTTTGAAATTCCTTCTAGAGGAATCCTGTGGCAAATGCCTTCCTTGTCGAGAAGGATTGAAAAGAATGCACGAAACTTTGACTGATATCGTTGAGGGTCGGGGAAATGGAGAAAGCCTTGAACTCCTGGAGGAACTTGCTGAAGTGGTAGGGGAAGCTTCACTTTGCGGGCTAGGTAAGACAGCTTCGAATCCTGTACGTTCTACTCTAAAATACTACCGAAGCGAGTATAGAGCACATGTGCAAGATAAAAAATGTCCAGCCGGCGTTTGTACCACGCTTATCAGCTATTCCGTCGATCCAGAACTTTGTGCTGGGTGTGGCGCCTGCTTCAAAATCTGTCCTCATCAGGCAATAAAAGGTGAGAAGGAGAAACCGCATAGGATTATCCAAGAATTGTGTACCAAATGTGGCTCTTGTATAAATGTCTGTAAATATGATGCTGTTAAAGTACAGTAGGAAGGGAAAATGAATAATACGTCAACCATCAATATTATTCTTGATGGAAATCAAGTGAGTGTAGAGAAAAGCACAAAGGTACTTAATGCTGCTAAAGCTTATGGCATAAATATTCCTACGCTTTGCCATTTAGAGGGACTTTCCCCTTACGGCGCTTGCAGAATATGCAGTGTTGAGGTTTCCACCAATGAAGGAGAGAATTTCAAAGTCGTTGCCTCCTGTACTTATGAGATTCATCAGGAGACTATTATTAAGACAGATACTCCCAGAATAAGAAGAATAAGAAAGATGCTAGCTGAACTCCTGGTTGCCAGTGCTCCTAATGTAAAGGTTGCTCAGGATATTGCTGCAAGAATGGGAATCACGCGGGTTCGGTTCAAAATGGAAGACAACCGCTGTATTTTGTGTGGTCTCTGTATCAGAATGTGTGAAGAGCAAATGGGTGGCAAAGCACTTGGGTTTGCTGGGAGAGGAGTTGAAAGGTGTGTATCCCCTCCATTTGCTACCAAATCAGAAACGTGCCTTGCTTGTGGTGGATGTGATTTTGTCTGCCCAGGAAAGATTATACCATGTCAGGGGATTAAGGAATCCAGCGAGTTATGTGGAAAGTGTTTAAGATTAGAAGATATGCCTTTCTGCTGCTCGATGGGCACCTTTGGGTGTTTCTGTGAGAGAAATCCGCTTTAATTATTGAGTGTTTAAAATTAGGAAAGCCATAATATCAGTTCTGTAAAGCATATAGTCAATTGTTTTTATCCCCAAATAGATTTGTATTACTTTTATTTCAATAGAATGTGTAATCCGATTTCGTCCAAAAGAGACGATTGAACTGTAAATTAACACTTACTACCTGGATGAAATAAGAGTGTACCCTCCTAGATCTTCATTTCAGAGGAGCGAAAGGCGGCATTGTCTGCAATACTAAGCAGCTACAGCAAGTAGTACATATGTGGGGTATTTAGCGAATGGTTCGATTAGTGAAACTCTGTGGATATATTTGCTTTTCACTGGTAAGGAATTGAAAAGTGTGAACAGGGTTGTCCTTCCTGGTGGAGCCTGGCGCCTTGCCTATTTGTTACAGCTAAAAATACCAACTGCTTGCTCTAATCAGATTTCCTTAATAGCCCTTTTTACCCTTTTAACGCTCCTATTTTATTCTGCCTTTGCATTTATAAACAGTAAAATGTTGGGGTGCTGGAACAAGATTGCAATTTAACTTATTATATATCCATGAATTATTTTTTATATTTAGTAGTTCCTTAGTTTAGAACAGATGGAAGAATTGCGCTCAAAACTTATTAACTGGATAAGGATGAAAGTTGGGGAGGCAGACAAAGACGGAGCTGTAGTAGGCCTTAGTGGAGGAGTAGACTCTGCGGTAACAGCGGTTCTATGCAAAGAAGCGTTGAAAGACAAAATTTTAGGCTTACTACTGCCTTGCCACAATCTTGAGGAGGACATGGAAGATGCTAAAAAGGTTGCCAAGCATTTTAAGATTAAGACTGAGGAAACTGTGCTCAATAGAGTATATGATAGTCTAGTCGATAAATTGGAAAAAAGCAGTTTTTTTTCTCAGTCTGATAAAATTTCTTTGGCAAACATCAAACCCCGCCTAAGAATGATCACGCTTTACTATTTTGCTCAAAGATTAAATTATCTGGTTATAGGAACCGGGAATAGAAGCGAGCTTATGGTAGGCTACTTTACCAAATATGGGGATGGGGGTGTGGATATTCTTCCCCTAGGAAACCTAGTGAAAACCCAGGTAAAAAAATTAGCATACCACTTAGGTATTCCTAAAGAGATTATCAAGAAAAAGCCATCAGCAGGACTTTGGCCAGGACAGACCGACGAGGAAGAGTTGAAATTAAGCTACGAAGAGCTTGACAGGTTTTTAATGGGAGAAGAAGTTGATGAGCAAATTGCAGAGCGTATAAAGAAGAAGATAGAAACCTCTTATCATAAGAGAGAACTACCTCCGATTCCCGATTTTTAAAATTAGAGTTCAACTGTGCTGTATGGAATTAAAATAAGAGGTAGTTGAAGAACTGGTTTATGGATCCTAAGAAGATAATCTTAATCGACGGTAACAGCCTTATATATAGAGCTTTTTTTGCTCTCCCTCAAACTCTGGCAAGTTCAAGCGGCCAGATAACCAATGCCGCCTACGGATTTACCACTATGCTTATCAAGCTTCTCCAAACAGAAGAGCCTGAACTGATGGCTGTAGCTTTTGACAAGGCGGCGCCAACTTTTCGCCACGAAGAATATGAAGAATATAAGGCACATCGGCCCCGAATGCCTGATGAATTGAGGAGCCAGTTCCCCATTGTTAAAGAGATTCTAGGTGCCTTTAATATTCCTATTTATGAATTAGAAGGCTACGAAGCGGATGACCTGCTTGCTGCTCTATCTAAAAAGGCAGAGGAGCAAGGCTATGAGGTTTTGGTAGTTACCGGAGACAGGGACGCGCTTCAGCTGATTTCTCCCCATATAAAAGTAGTAGCGACCCGGACAGGTATAACCGATATCATTGTATATGACCGTCAAAAGGTTCTGGAACGCTATGGAGTTCCCCCGGAAAAAATTCCTGATCTCCTCGGTCTAAAGGGTGATACTTCGGACAATATCCCCGGTATTCCCGGAATTGGTGATAAAACCGCAGCCAAGCTGGTTAACGAGTATGGGAACGTTGAAAATGCTCTTGCTAATGCTTCCCGGGTTACCTCAAAAAAAATACGGGAAGCTCTTCTTGCCCATACAGAGCAAGCGAAAATTAGTAAAAAGCTTGCCACTCTTGCTACCGAGGTACCGCTGGAAATCAATCTTGAAGACTGCCGCTTGGGAGAATGGAATGCGGAAGAGATAAAGCAGCTATTCAGCTCTTTAGAGTTCCAATCTCTGCTGAACAGATTATTTCCCGAAGGCGAAGTGAGTACTGCAAAACCTCTGAAATATAAAATGGTAATGGTTGATACGGAAGCTAAAGAGAAAGAAGTTCTTAATAAGCTTGCTAAGGCCAAGGAGCTGGCAGTGGCATTAAACTGCTCGGGGGTTCCTGTTGACTGCAACCTCTATGGTATAGCTTTAGCCGTTGATTCCAAGAAAGCCTATTACATCCCCGTTACCATACTCTCAGGTGATTTCTGGGAAAAAGTTATATCTTTTCTTCAATCAGATATACTGCACAAATTCATATATGATGCTAAGTCTCTTTATGTATACCTTTACAACAATGGTGTTTGTGTGCGAGCCATCACCTTTGACCCTCTGATTGCAGCCTATTTGCTTGACCCTACAAAAGGGGATTATCCTTTGGAAGATATAGTCAGAGAATTTCTTGGATTAGAACTTCCTGAGGTCGAGGGTGAAGAACTTGTTTCTCAGCGAGCAGTTGCCAGCCTGGCTTTAAAAGACAGATTGCAGAAGGCTATGGAAGAAAAAGGGATTACAGAGCTCTTTGCAGATCTGGAGATGCCTCTTCTTAACGTCCTCGCAAAAATGGAGATAGAAGGAGTGGGGATTGACACCGAGCATCTTAATGAGTTTGGGAAGGGAGTAGAGAAGAATATCCTCCGTCTGACTAAGGAGATTTTCAGTTTAACCGGTCATGAATTCAATCTCAATTCCCCCCAGCAGCTATCAACGGTTCTTTTTAAGGAGCTGGAGCTTAAACCCAGGAAAAGGACTAAAACCGGTTTAGGTACTGGTGCTGAGGTGCTTCAGGAGATGGTAGATGAGCACCCTATAATTGAGAAGATTCTGCAATATCGCGAGCTTTCCAAGCTCAAATCTACATATATTTTTGCGCTTCCCAAGCTGGTTAATCGAAAGACTGGCCGGCTTCATACCTCCTTCAATCAAGCAGTTACTGCTACTGGAAGACTCAGCAGCAGCAATCCTAATCTGCAGAATATTCCAGTCCGCACTGATTTGGGACGTGAAATAAGAAAGGCCTTTGTTCCAGCGCGGTCTACTGATAAGCTCTTGATTGCTGATTATTCGCAAATTGAGCTACGGCTGGTTGCCCATTTTTCGGGGGATGAAAATCTCAGCAAGGCCTTTGAGCAGGATCAGGATATTCATAGAGCAACTGCTGCTGAAATTTTTGGCGTGGACTCAGAAGAGGTTACTGAAGAGATGCGGCGCCAAGCAAAAGCTGTAAATTTTGGTATCGTGTACGGAATAAGCGCTTTTGGTCTGGGAAAGAACCTTGGAATTAGCGATGAAGAGGCTCAACTATATATAACTAACTATTTTGCGAAATATCCCAGGGTTCAGGAATTCATTAATCAGAGAATTTCAGAGGCCTATCGACTTGGTTATGTGATTACAATACTTAATAGGAGAAGAGACCTCCCGGAGCTCACAAGTTCCAATTTGAGAGTTCGCCAGTTTGGGGAGCGGCTTGCTGTTAACACACCGCTTCAGGGAAGCGCTGCTGACATCATAAAGCTGGCAATGGTACGGCTGGATAAAGAACTTACCGAAAGAAATATGAAAACTAAGATGGTTCTTCAGGTACATGATGAACTTGTCTTTGAGGTCCCCAAGGAAGAAGAGGAGGAAGCGATAAAACTGGTAAGGGAGGTTATGGAAAATATATATCCGCTAAAGGTAAAATTGAAGGTAGATATTAAGTTGGGTTCTAACTGGAATGAAGCAAAATAGCAGAAGCAATTTTAAGTTAATCCTTGCTTCTAATTCTTTGATTCTTTAAGGGTTGACCAAATGGGCCGGAAATGTCAAGATATCTTATATAGGAGGTTTTATGATGATATGGAAGACAAAGACATAAAGGAAGATATTGGTAAGCAAGAAGATAGAATCACGGTTCCATACGAAGGAATTCCTGATTACGAAGGAACAATGAAGATCTTTGAAGAAGGCGATATTGTTTGTGGAAAGGTAGTTAAGATTGATCGTGACGAAATCTTGGTCGATATTGGGTACAAATCTGAAGGCGTTATCCCTATTAAGGAGCTCTCTACTAAACATTGCAGCAGCCCAGAGGACGTAGTATGTCTGGGGGAACAGATAGATGCTTTAGTGCTCCAGAAAGAAGATATGGAAGGGAGACTTATACTTTCCAGAAAAAGGGCTGAGTACGAAAAAGTCTGGGATGAACTTGAGAAGACTAATGAGTCTGATAGTTCGGTAATAGGTAAGGTAATCGAAGTAGTAAAAGGCGGGCTGATTCTGGATATAGGGCTTAGAGGGTTTCTTCCCGCTTCTCTCGTAGAGCTACATAGAGTTAAGGATCTGGATCAGTTTGTAGGCCAGGAGCTTGAGTGCAAGATAATTGAAATGGATAGGCATAGAAACAATGTGGTTCTTTCCAGGCGAGCAGCGTTGGAGTTAGAGCAGCGGGAGCAGAGACAGAGTGTTCTTGCGGATATCAGAAAGGGCCAGATTCTTAAGGGCACTATATCAAACGTGGTAAACTTTGGTGCCTTCGTAGACCTCGGAGGAATAGATGGCCTAATTCATATATCTGAATTATCCTGGGATCATGTAAGCAATCCTGCTGATATTGTAAAGCTGGGCGACAAAGTTAAGGTTAAGGTGCTGGAAATTGACAGAGAGAGGGAGCGAGTTTCCCTTGGTCTAAAACAAACTCAACCCGATCCCTGGAAGAAGAAAGTAGAAAAGCTGAGCAGGGGAATGTTGGTCAAAGGTAAAGTTGTGAAGTTAGTTCCTTTTGGATCTTTTGTGGATTTAGGCCAAGAAATAGAGGGACTTGTTCATATATCAGAGCTGTCAGAAGAAAGAATTAAATCAGCGGATGAAGTGGTAAAAGAAGGAGATGAAATTGAGGTTATAGTTACAGATATTGATTATGAGCGAAGACGCGTGAGCTTGAGTTTGAAGCAGGCCCAAAGCGAACAGGAAGCGCCCGAAGAAGAGGCAAAGGCAGAAACAAAGGAAGAGGCTGAGGAGGAAATAAAAGAACAGGCAAAAGAAGAAGTCAAAGAAACTAGGGAAGAAGCTAAGGAAGAGAAAGAAGAAGCTGAGGTCGGAATAGAAGAA
>JABAOF010021970.1_pt1 | contig 16649 bp, 8 predicted proteins | sample 7062171 | NCBI WGS metagenome assembly JABAOF01 (sample SAMN14538628, study PRJNA623070) | marine sediment metagenome | biome: marine biome [ENVO:00000428]; feature: marine pelagic biome [ENVO:01000023]; material: deep marine sediment [ENVO:00002113] | place: India: Gulf of Khambhat ...
GCCCGCTCGCAGGGCGGCAATCATTTTTTCGGAACTGTCAAAGCCAACGAATTTGACCTTTCCGGCATAGCCCGCATTCTGCAATGCACGGAGAATACCTAAGGTTGTCGGCTCCGTTGCACAAAAGATGCCATCGATATCCAGGCCTCCGTCGGTTCTGCCAAATCGAGAGAGCAAATTCTCAGCCGCCTTCAATGCACTCTCTGTTGTCACTCCGGCATACTGGTTGGAACTTACAATCTCGATGCCCTCAAAGGCTTGAATTGCGTCAAGAAAACCGTCCTCACGTTTGGTTGTACTGTCGGAGCCTTCTGCGTACCGCAATACCACGACTTTACCTTTGCCATTTAGCAGTTTCGCCATGTATTCACCGGCAAGCTGTCCGGCCTTGAAGTTATCCGTTGCGACGTAACTAATGTAGTTGTCTCCCTGCAAGCCTGAATCGAAGATAACTACCGGAATACCATTTCGGATTGCCTCATCGACCGGCCGGCGCAGAGCCGCGTCATCAAGTGGAGCCAATACAATTCCATCCACCTTTCTTATGATGATGTTTTCGACCACGGAAATCTGAGCCTCGCGGTCATCCTCTTTGAGGGAACCCTTCCAGAGGACGTCGGCGTTCAGCTCCTGGGCGGCCATTTCGGCACCGGCATGGACAGTCTTCCAGAATTCGTGAATTGTGCCTTTCGGAATGACTGCAATGGTCAATTGGTCGTTTTGGCTTGTGTAATCCTTTTTGCTGCATCCTGTCAGATAGAGGCCAAGTACGGAAGCAAGTAAGATAATTATTTTTGCTCGTGTCATATCACATTCCTTATAAAAAGCTGCGAGTCTGAATATACTTTACTAATTCGATGGCAGGAGCCGAATGGTTCCAAGTTTATATCGACGATGGCCGTCGTCATTTTTATGCGGCAGGGCGATTACCGGTGTGCCATCACGCGTTCCAACCGAGACATACAAATCGTACGTGCCGGGCTGTGTTATTGGTGCGAAGCCATACGTCTTTAGGGCAACAGCAAAGGTTGAAGCGATGGTCTTGACCGGGGCCTTGCCTTGTTGGCCAACGGATAACTCGCGAACATTGAACGATTCGTCACAAAGGGACGCGACGATTCCACCTTCTTCGTCCTTTAGGGTAAACGCAATAAAGCCCCCCGGATAACAGGGCGCTACTCCGGCGTTGGCCCAGGTGCTTGTGATGGTGAAAGGTTCGCCGAGGCGAATCTGTTCGGGGAAAGCGGCCTCCTTTAGTTGAATCCGATATCCCATTCGCCGATTGATTTTCTCTATGATGTCACGGTTTTCATTTAACAGGATTCGCGGCCACCAGTGGATTGACATATAACTGGCGTGGTATTCTTCAACGGCCTGAAGCAAAAGCGAGCCGTCACCCCAGGCGTTTTTGCGTTTGCTTGAGCCATAGTGCTCGTGCTCAAGAACAACCGGCAGCTTCGGCCAGAATTCCTGGGCCATTTCGGCATGAAACCACGAGCGAGGCGGAGGCTGAACGCAGATGCTGTCGTCACGCAATGTCACGCCTTTGGACAGGGCATAATCGGTGATGGGAAAATGCCTTCCCGGCTCGCCCGGCCCGGCAAAATCATCGCTGATGGCCAGCAGGGTCTTTTTGAAGTGCTTGCAGTACAAATCCACGTGGATTTTCCGCGATTCAAAATCGAAAGGAAGTTTGGAGCTGGCCCAGGTGTGTCCTTCGCCCCAGACGCCGAACGAACCGATATCGATAAATGCGACGTTAGGGTTACCATCGTATCGTTCGGCCATAGCGGCCAGAAAGTTGTCGAGCTTTTCTAAAAAGACAGGGTCTTTGTAATCGGGCTCCCAGAACGGGCCGTCTTCATCCACGCCCTTGCCGACTGTGAAATTGTATCCCTTAGCGCCGGCATCGTGGACCCATTTGGGTGTTGCCCATCGCATCCAGGATTCGGTGCTGCTTATGCGAAGGGCAATCTGCTTACCCTTATCGACCCAGCGCTGGGCGGGTGTGTCCAATAAAGACCAGTTGAATTTGCCTTCCTGTGGTTCGAGGAACGACCACGGCACCCGCAGATAAACACAGGATAGGCCGGGGAAGTCATCAAGCGTGTCGGAGGGCTTTAGCTTCGAGCCATAGTTGGTTATGATGTTCGAATAAAAGTGCATTGTCCAGCCCATCTGTGGATTGATGAGTGCCCGGCCGTGATCGGCTGGTTCGACAGTGCGTACATTGGATTCTTGAGCCGGTGCCTGCACCTGTGTTTGCCTCGACACAGGTGGCGCAGGCACAGGTGAAGATGCAGCAACCAGAACCGTGATAACCAAAAGAAAATATAGAAATCTATTCATAATATCGCTGTCCTTATATCGTTTGTTTGTTGTTCTGATGCTTCTCGTACTCTTTCACTCGAACCATTATAGTGATTTTTCGCTTTTTTGCACTATGCATTTAAGTTTTAGCGATTTTCACTCACTCCCAATAATATAAAAACGGCTTTTTTACTATAGTCGTTTTCATATCGTGGTGAAGGTGAAAAAGAGGCGGGAATGTAAGGCAAAAAATGACTTTATTTTCCCCTTGATTAGTATCCTGGAAGGTGTACGATTATTATAACTTAGATTCAGAGGAATTTCTTGAAAGGGGATAAGATGGCCGGAAAGAAAAGAAAGGAAGAATTGGCGCGCAAGATAACAGAACTTGTCGATAAGCTGCCGCTTTTCCCCCATAATATTGATGAGCTTCTGGTGACTGCGGTGAAACCAAGCGAAGACAATAAGGAAATACTTCGCTTGATTGAGAGTGACCCGGAACTTAGTACTGAGCTTTTGCAGGTGGCGCGTTCTTACTATGGAACCGCTGCGGACATCAAAACTATCGAGGATGCTATAAAACATGTTGGCCTACAGGCATTGGTGCAGTTGATTGGAATCTCATACGCCAGAAACGCAATCCAGGAAGAATTCGCCGCGTTGAAATATCTGAATGAATACATTGACCACTCGGAAGACATTTCCACAAGCTGTCGTATTCTGGCCGAGGTTTCTTGTTTGCCGCAAGATGAGCTTGAAATATATACCTTAGCGGGGCTAATCCATGATGTAGGCCGGTTGGCCATCATGGTCGCGAGCAACAGGACCAGCGCCCATGTTTTGGGCACATTATGGGATAAGATGGCATCAGTTATTCACGATGAAAAACTAACATTGGGGACTAACCACTGCGATATAGGAATGCGAATCTGCCGTAAGTGGAATTTCTCCCCCGTTATCCAGGAAGGAGTTTTAAGGCATCACACCCCGCTTTTTGATAGTGACTTTAGTTTTGCCGGTGCGATAATATTTATTTCACATTTTTTGTCGGCGAGCGATCCGAGTGGAGAAATTCTTTCGACCTTGATGGCTTCTGAAGTTTTGGCCAAGCTGAACTTAACGTCGACTGATTTTAATAAGGCAAGAAACATATACAAATCACGCGCCCTGAATAGCATTTGACAGGCTGCTCCGCCCGGGCACCTGCTGCTCTTCTTTGTTAGAAAGCACAGAACAACTAAGCCCGTCGATGTAGAAAAACAATAGAACAACCGCCCTTTAACTTTTCGCTCTTCATAGGCATATCAAAGTGGTGGATGTATGATAGCTGTGAAGCTCAATTTTGAATTAATTGCAGGAATTACTACCTGTCGTTATAATGCACAATAACAACTTCTGCTTAATTTACACGTTGTTACCGGATTATCGTTCAATGCAATAGAGTACGTGATATAAGAAGTAAATAAAGATAACTGCGATAAGAGACATAATCCGTTAAGTTTTGGAACAGACAAAAACCTTCTTGAAATGGAGCAAAAATGGAGAGGCAAGCATATTTGCTAATAACGATATGTTCCTGGTTGTTTAGTATAGTCATTGGTATTGAGCCCGGAGTTCGGGCGGATACACTGCAGGCAAATTTGCCGCTGAAGATAAAAGACAAAGTGCCGCAGAAAGCCTATGCCTTTAGCCTTCGTGACGTTCGCCTTTTGGACAGCCCCTTCAAGACAGCTATGGAGCTGGATGCCAAATACTTACTGTTGCTGGAAGCGGACCGGTTTCTATCACGATATCGTGAATTTGCAGGCTTAAAGTCTAAAGCAGAGGCCTACGGCGGCTGGGAAAAAGCGACTATCTCAGGGCACTCTTTAGGACATTACTTAACGGCCATATCCAAGCTGTACGCTTGCACCAGTGACAAACGCCTGCTTGAGCGTGTTAACTATATTGTCGATGAGCTTGCTCAATGCCAGAAAGCCTGGGGCAATGGTTTTGTCGGTGGCTTTCCTCGGAGCCGGGAAGTCTTCGCCGAGATTAAAGCCGGCAATATCCGCACAGCCGGTTTTGACCTCAACGGCCTGTGGGTACCCTGGTACAACCTGCATAAGCTCTATATGGGATTGGTTGATGCCTGCTTGTATTGTGGTAATGAAAAGACCAAAGATATTCTAATCAAGTCCACCGACTGGGCCTGGGATATGGTAGGGCATTTAAGCGATGAGCAGTTTGAAAAAATGCTGCACTGCGAGCACGGCGGTATCAATGAGGCCTTTGCTGAAATCTATGCGATAACGGATTATGAAAAGGCCCTCACCCTCGCAGAACGTTTCTATCACCATCGCGTGCTTGACCCACTCGCTCTTAAAGAAGATAAATTGACCGGCCTGCACAGCAATACGCAAATTCCAAAATTGATCGGGCTGGCAAGACTCTATCGCCTGACTGGCAAAGAGCATTACAACACGGCTTCGTCCTTTTTCTGGGAGACTATCGTGCAGAACCGCACGTATGTAAACGGGGGCAATACCGATGGCGAGTATTTCTTTCCGCCGGAAGAATTCAGCAAACACCTGAGCATACATACCACCGAAACCTGTAATACCTATAACATGTTAAAGCTGACACGCCAACTGTTTGCAATGAATCCCGGCGTATCATACGCCGACTACTACGAACGGGCGTTGTACAATCATATTCTGGCTTCGCAGGACCCCGAGCAAGGTATGATGATATATTTCTGCCCGTTGAAGTCGGGCCATTTCAAGACGTATAATTCGCATTACGATTCATTCTGGTGCTGCACTGGTACGGGTATGGAGAACCACGTCAAGTACGGCGACAGCATCTATTACTATAACGACAGCACACTATACGTGAACCTGTTTATTCCGTCGGTGCTGAACTATCGGGACAAGGGCCTTACTGTAATACAGCAGACACACTATCCACTTGATGGAAACGTTCAACTGCAGTTCATTGCCGATAAGCCTGTTAATCTGGTGGTGAAAATTCGTCGCCCACACTGGGCAGTCGATGACGTTACATTGACTGTTAACGGCAAAGCATATCCATCCGATGCTGCTGCCGGTGATTATATGAAAATCGAGCTTGCCTGTAACGATAGTGATGAAATTCATCTTACTCTCCCGATGAGGCTGCGTGCCGAAGCAATGCCCGACAATCCGAACAAGGTGGCTTTTTTCAACGGGCCGATTCTACTCGCCGGCGCGCTGGGCACCGAGGGTATTGAGGATATTGACCTACACGCAGAGAAACGTGTGAAATTTGATCACGTTCCTTCACCTCCGTTTCCGGTGATTGTCACCGGTGACAGGACAACGTACGACTATATTAAGCCAACCGGTGAGCCGGGGACTTTTGTTATCGATCGTTCGATACTGAAGACACCGGGCGGTAATGAGACTACGGATATTACCCTAATTCCCTTCTATAAGATGCACTATCAGCGGTATATGGTTTACTGGGATTTGTTCAGTCAGAAAGACTGGTCCCAGACGAAGGACCGGTTCGAGGCCGAACAGGCCAGGATCAGGGCTGCCCAGACCGGCACAATCGACCATATCGTGCTGGGCAGAATGCAGGACGAACGTGAACATAATTTCGATGGCGAAAAGACGCATAAGGATTTATTTCGCAACCGTCACTGGCGCGATGCACGAGATGGGGGGTGGTTCAGCTTTGAAATGAAGGTTGTGCCCGAAATGCCGGTTAGGCTGGTCTGCATGTACTGGGGTAGTGACGGCCCGGGGCGAGACTTTGACATCATCGTGGACGACAGCAAGATTACAAGTGAACACCTGAATCAGAACCACCCCGGTCGGTTCTTTACTGTAATGTATGATATACCGGAGCAGCTAACCAAGGGCAAGAATAAAGTGACAGTTAGGTTCAAGGCGCACCCGTGGCGAAGTGCGGGCGGCGTTTATGAATGCAGGATAATTAAAAAGGATTAACTACGCCTTTTTGACGGAGCTCAATGCACTATCAAGGTGATAACGGGAGCAAGGCCGATTCGATATGATAAATGTCAGCAAAATGGATTGGAATTGAGCAGGTGATTCAGGTATTATAACGACTTAAAAGCCTGGGGAACGTGGCTGAATAAAGACTAATAGGAGTAAAATCATGATTAAATTGGGTATGCATGTAGATAATTGGCGGCACTTCGATGTGTCGTACGAGGTCCCCTGTCAGGTCGCTAAAGACCATGATATGGAGTACGTAGAGTTCGGTACAATCGACGGGGACTACTTTGTTCAGGCGTTGGGGTATAATCCCCACATACCGCTTCATTCCGACCCGGTGACACTCAAGCGTTACCTGGACTCGATGGGATTGAAGGTCTCGCAACTCGATGCGGCTTACCCGATGTCGTCTCCGGAAGGTCAGTACCGCGGTATCGGCTATACCATTCGAGCTATTCAGTTCGCTAAAGCGCTTGAATGCCCATGCGTGGACACTACTGACGGCGGCCGTAAGCCGCAGGGATACACTGATGACGAAGTAATGGTTCTTATGAAACAGTACTATCGTGTGGTGCTGGAATGGGCTACAGAATATGAAATTGTTATCAATGTAGAGCCGCACGGTCCTTACACCACCAATCCGGATACTATGGAGCAAATCCTGAGCTTTTTCGACTCGCCTTACTTGAGAATGAACTTTGATACGGGCAACGTGTTCATCGCCGGGCAAGACCCGGTGAAGTTCCTCCAGCGGTTCCGAGACAAAGTCTCGCATTGCCACATCAAGGATGTCAGCGAAGAGCTTGCGAAGGCTGTACGGGGTGGACAGACAGGAATAGCCTCGTCTGTGGTGAGTATCGGTGAAGGTGTCAATGCTGATAATATAGCAGGGTGTATCGAGCTGCTGAAAGAAATCAACTGGGATGGTGTTCTCTCCATAGAATGCGAAGCAGCGCCCGGCAAAGTTGAGCAAAGCATCGAGTGGCTGCGTAATAAAATCTCCAAAAAAATGGGATAATTGATAAGTAGTAAAAGCCATTAGCTGCTTGAAAAACAACCTATCAGTGACAAAAAGACCAAAGTAGCAAAAGAAAAGCGGATTTTTCTTGCCTTTCAGATTCCTTTCTGTTATATTAATTTATGTTGCGAACCTATGTATTATAGGTTGATTTGTTTTCAACATGGGAGGTTGCTGGTTTGGGGGATCTTTGGGGACGGATCGTTGTTATTCCCGGATTAGCTTAAGGAGTTAGTTATTATGAATAGCACAATGAGTAAGGTGTGCATTGTCACTGTCTATTTATGTTCAATTGTATATGCTGCTGGTGCTCTCCAACAATCTTCACAACGCCCATCCGATAAGACCAAGCGCGGGATGCAGATTGAGCAGCTGAGTCTTCCCGAGGATACGAGCCCGCGCTTGATCGTAAGGGAACTGCTCATCAGCGGCAATACCCTCATATCAACTGAAGAGCTGCTGGAGGGCATGCCTTTAATATATAACGCCTCCGACGAACCTTTACTGAAGGCCGAAAGCCAATATCTTTATGACCTAAGAGTCATCCATGACATAATATCTCAGCCAACCCTGCCTCGAATGATTTCGTCAAGGACTATTCAAGGCTTAACCCAATATATACTGTCCGTGTACGAGGACAAACATTACGCCGGTGTGTATGTTTATGTTCCGGAAGCATCGATTAAAGACGGTGTGGAGCTGGTGAATGAGCTTTTATTCGTAAAAGTTCTCGAAACCCCGGTTACGGAATCCAAAGTAGAGTATTATGATGCTGATCAGAACAAGGTTGAAAAAGGTTATCTTCGCCGTTCTGCCATCGAGAAGTGGTCACCGCTGAAAATGGGTGAGCTGGCAAATCGCAAAGCCCTGGATGATTTTGTCAATCTTCTTAATCTCAATCCTGACAGATATGTAGCTGCCGTTGTCTCGAGGGGCGCCGAGCCGAACACACTGGTCTTGGGGTACAATGTTTATGAGACGGATCCCTGGCATTATTTTATCCAGCTCGATAATTCCGGAACAAAGGACAGGCAATGGTCTCCGAGAATCGGCCTGATTAATACCAATCTTCTCGGTATAGACGATGGATTCACCGCTGTTTATCAGGCCGCCGTAGATAGTATTGATGAAAATTATTCGTTGTTCGGAAGCTACGACTTTCCACTAATGGGACCACGACTTCGCCTTCAGCTTTACGGTGGATACAGTGAGTTTGACATAGTCCCGGAGGCTGGTCTGTTCAATTTTCTCGGCAGCGGTTCATTCTACGGCGGCGTGTTGCGTTACAACGTCTTTCAGACGAAGGGGTGGTTCTTTGATGTTACCGGTTCTATTAGCCACGAAAGAAGCAAGATCACTCCTTCATTGTTCCCTGAGTTTCTCAGCAGCGATGTCAAGATGGATTTATGGGGAGTTGGGATTGATATTCATCGCTCAGATGATATGTCAAGTACTTCTTTTACCTTCAACAGGGTCGAAAGCATGGGAGGTTCGAGTAGTGCGGAGTTCTCGCTTGCTCGAACTGGCGCAGTTCCGGACTTTAGTATTTATAACATCTTGGCTAACCACAATCAGTACCTGGATCAAAACAAAGTTCAGCAGCTTAGGGGTTCTTTCAGGTATATAACGTCCAACGAAAGATTGGTCCCTGCAAAAATGACTACCTTCGGAGGAATGTACTCCGTTAGAGGTTATGATGAATACGAAATCGTTGCCGATGGTGGCGTACTTGCCTCAGCTCAATATGAATTTGACCTGGTGAAGTATAAGCAGTCCAGGCAGATTGACGAATCAGGGCCGGACGAAGTTGAATCTAAGAGACTTCAAATCAAAAAGCTGGCCCCGTTGGCGTTTATTGACTTTGGCCGAGCCAGAATAGAAGACCCTATCGGTGGCGAAGAGGGAGCAGAGAGCCTCCTTTCGATAGGCGTAGGTGCGGTTTTAGAGCTTGGTGATAATTTTAGTGCGGGTGTGTATTACGGCTATCCGCTCAAAGCAACAGATTACACCCGGAGAGGAAAAGGCCGACTGAACGTAAACCTTATGTTGCGATGGTAGTAATCTTGCTTGGCAATAACGGTCGAGATTAAAATTTAGGGGGGGCAAACATGTACAATTAAGATTGATATAGGGGGGGAGTAGGAGAATGGGTGATGAAACTTACAAGAAGATTGCAACAGAGATATTTTAAACAGAGCTTTTTGTGCATAACGGCATGTTGGGTGCTTCTCAATATGTCGCTTCCAGTTGCGCAGGCCACACCGACTGCTGCAGAAGTTGTGGCAGGTTCAGCCGACGTCGTTCAAAGCGACAACACCATCAATGTAGAGATGGTTTCCAGCCGGGCCGTGATCAACTGGGATAGTCTGGACACTTCTTATAACGAGACTCTCAATTTCTTGAAGGAAAGTAACTTTGCTGTTCTGAACAGAGTCATTAACGGAGTCCCAACGCAGTTTGACGGCTCGCTGTTTGCTGAGAATGGCAATGTGTTTATTGTTAATACGCAAGGCCTTGTCTTTGGCCCTACTGCCTATATTCAGGCCAGCCAATTTGTCGGCTCCAGCTTGGATATAACAAACACTGATTTCTTGAACGGGCAATACGCATTTGCTGGCGGCAATGGGGCAGTCGTCAATCAAGGTGATATTACCGCCCAGGGTGTTGCTCTGATAGGCAAGCAGGTACTAAACGCCGGTATGATTGCAAGTCCGGAAGGATATGTTGTAATGGCTGCTGGTGACAGGGTGTTGCTTGGAAAGCCCGGCGAAAGTATTTTTGTTGAAGTAGAATCCGTTGGAGTTCCGGAGCCGATGGATACTCAAATATCAGATGTGCCTGCTGATGTTACTAACGAAGGTTTAATCAACGCGGAAGGAGGGACGATAGTTCTTGCTGCCTGTGATTCCTTTTCCAGGGCTGTTGCTAATATCGGCACTCTCTCTACGGCGGCCGGAAAAATAACGGTCGATGCGGCACGCATCGAGAACGTGGGTACCATCAATGCAGATGCCGTCGAAGGTGATGGCGGCAGTATCAGCCTGACTGCCACTGAAGAAGTTGTACTTGGTTCAGGCAGCTTGACCACGGCAAACGCCGGGGCCAACGGCGACGGCGGCAAAGTGATTGTACAGTCCGAAGGGACAGCTATCCTCAGTAAAGACTCGCTGATTGAGGCGAAAGGTGGCAGCGAGTCAGGCAACGGCGGGTTTGTAGAAATCAGCGGCGACCATTTTGTTTTTGCCGGTGACGTCGATGCCTCAGCGGCAAATGGTGGGGCAGGCACGTTACTGATTGACCCTTTAAATGTCACTGTGGCAAATGGCGCGAATCTTGGTGCTCCAGATACCGTCTATGAACAAGATATCGAAGCTGATTCGAAGGCAGGCACAAACGTTCTTATAGAAGCTGAGGAAAGCATCACTGTAGAAAATATCCTCGATGATGAAATCACAGGCGGCGGGGGTGATATTAAGCTTCATGCAACTGGTACTAACGGCTCTATTTTCTTCGATGATAAGAACGACACTATAGTGACAACTCTGGGCGATATTGTTCTTGAGGCCGGTGGAGGTGGTATTGATATAGGCAGCCTGGAAGCTGGTAAAGAAGGCGGCAGAGATAAAGTTCCTTCAGGTAAAATTATTGTTACCACTGATAACGGAGGTGACATAATAGCAAGAGACCTGCGTATTACCAGCGGATGGGGTTCTGGTGAAATTGATGTTGATGCTTCCGGCAGTCTGACAATTGACGGTGATGTTTCAGTTGCAAAAAAGGGAGCGGCGATACTTAATGTCCCGAATGGCTCAGATGCTCAAGCCACGATATGTTTAAGTGCCGGTGAAGATGTGGTTCTCAATGGTGACGTTGAGGCCTACGCTCATGGTAGAGAAGACTCCCTTCCAGGGGGCGTAACCACGGCCGATGTCAGGATTTACGCAGGCACCAATGAGGCTGTAAGTGGGAATGTATTTATCAATGGCAATCTAACAGCGGAGGCAAAAGCCTCAAAGAATGGGACATCTGAAGCGACTATAGAGGTAGATGCATGGGGAAATATCTACTTTGGGGAAGAAGCCGCAAAACCTTCGGCTGATGCTGATAAAGCTTTTGTGGAGAGTTATGAGTCAGCTATAGACACAGATAGTGGAGATACAGCGGAAATAATAATCAACGCCGGAGGTAATGGTGGAGATGGAGACGGCGACGGCGATGGCGATGGAGACGGTGATGGAGACGGTGACGGCGATGGAGATGGCGACGGCGATGGAGATGGAGACGGCGACGGTGACGGCGATGGTGACGGCGATGGTGACGGAGATGGCGACGGCGATGGTGATGGAGACGGTGACGGTGATGGCAATGGTGATAAGAAAGTTACGGAGGCGGCACCGATTGGTGATAAAGCGGAATTGGAGATTTTGGGCTGTCCCGCTCTAATGAGGTGGGCGGCTGAGGAACTTGGAATTGAGGAAAGGAGAATCTATATTTGGGCAGCAGTTGCGCTGGCTTTTGATATGGACATACAACCGTGCGATGCATGTGCAAGACTCAAGGATGCAGCTACAATATTACGAGATACCGAAGGGACTTATATGGCTGCTTTGGCAAGCGCTGTAAATCAATTTGCTTCAGCGACCGCTCCAATATCCGACGAACAGTTGGCATCAATTGCCGAGGCAATATCACGACACGCCGGTGATGACACGTATTATTCCACAGCCGGACAGTGGCTTGATGCTCTTGTAGAATATATCGGAATTCTTAGCACCGACATGGGGTGGTCGTTAGACGAGGCCTTAACATTAGTAACGGACAAGTACGTTGCACCTGCTTTGGAGGGGACTGACGCGAATCTTGCTGCATTTATTGCTATGCGGTTAGCAAATATCGGCGGGTGATGAGAAAAAGTCGAAAGTAAAAAGCGGCTGGGTTTGAGAGCAAAATGATTCGGGTCTGTCATTTCACTTCGTAGTCATCCTCTTCAAAGGCTTCGAGTATCTTCAAGAGCGCCATCAGATTGTGCTGAACATTATCGCAACGAATCTGATTGTCATAAACCGTAGTCCTGATTCCGCCGCGTACGAACTTCCGCTTGGATTCGGATATATAAAACATATCGATTTCATCGGTAAACTGGAGCTGCATAACACTACGGAGCCCGCGCACTATTGCAAGACGGTAGGCATTCATGCGGTTCTGGTCCCCAGTCTGGCGGGCCAGTTGGAACGCGTCGATTAATCCTTGAAGATAAGCGCCGGTGGAAGAGGCATGCGGAGGACCGAAAGGACGATTCGGATCATAAAAGCGACCGGCAGCATCGCGATATATGACGTCGTCTTCCCACTGCTGTATGCTCAACAGCCAGTCATTCATCTCGAAAATAAAATCCTTGAGTCTGTCATCTCCTATCAGTTTCCACATCCTGTAGCAGGCCTCGGTATGCCACGGAATGAAGGCGGGATTGCGGTGATTTACAAGGTGCCACTTCCGGTAATATTCGAACGAATCCATAAAACGTTTGAGTAACTGTTCATCCTTCTTCTGTTCATAGAGAATCGACCACAGTAGCAGGGTCTCACCGGGATAGAAATTCTGGTTATCATTGCGCTCCTTCGGCCTGTAAAATGTATTGAAAGAGCCGTCTGTTTTCCACAGGGAGTCAATCGTCCGCCTCAGTGCTCTGGCCTGCCTGGACCATTTCTCGCGCTTCGGATGCTCGACAAGCGCCGTTGTCGCAATCGCCAGCGCTCCCAGCTTAACTTTGTTGTCCCATTCAATAAGGCCGTATTGGCCTTCTTCATGATAGAACTGCCGAAGATTGTAATCAATGTTTCGCTCAATCACACCCCAGAGCTCTGAATCATTTCTTTCAGCCGCGACTTTCTCAAGGGCTGTTGTTGCCATCCACAGCCTGATCATGTTTCTTGCCTGTGATTCTTTTCCCCTGCTGGGCCAATACTTGTAGGTGAACCTTCCGTCCTTATGAATATTGTTTAACATCCACTCGATGGCCAGGTCCGCCGTCTTCTGTGTGTTTTCCTGCATAACATCACTCAGCGGTACAAATGTATTCCCTCTCTCCATTAGAGCAGCTTTTGTTTTGCCGAGCTTGACCAACACCTGAACGCCCTCAAATGTGCGATAATGAACCTCGTTTTGCATCTGCGCATTCGTAAGCTTGTATTTCTCCTGGAAGAGCTCGAACAGACGCTTATTGGAACGATTGCTTGCTATTGCATAAGTTGGAGCGAAGCGTTCAACCCTGCCCCGGTATGATAATTCAAAGCCTCGCATGCCCCTGTGAATATTAGTTAATGCTCTATTCCTGTCCTTACTGCTGTCGAGGTCCCGAAAGGAATGACTCAGCACTATCTCGAGCGTGTCAATACTGTTAACCTGCCCATCTCTCAGGGCTTGCTTGGTATTGTGGACCGCACGCATTAGCGTTTCAGACAAGCCTACATCTGTTTCCCAGGTCTCTGCCATACGGCGACCCTTACGACGTAAAGCTACATAGACAGTCTGTGGCTCATTTGAAAAACGGCCGGCGAGATCGTAATCGGTGATCTTCTCATTGTGCCATATGTGCTCGAGAAGCTTTGCGAACAACTCCAGGTCTTTTTCGTGAAGTACATTGTCATCAAAGATGAGTCGGCCAATCGCGGCGGATTCCTTCTCGGTCTTTTTCAAATTTAAGCAGGATGCCGAAACGAAAACTACGAAAAGGATGAGCAATATATTCAGTTTGAATATTCTCTTTATCATTATACCGGTTATATTTTAACGTGCATCTACCTTGACAAGGAGTATTTTACAGGCAAACTATAATTGTGCAATCTCGGGGGGGAAATATCCCCTTTGCACTTTTCTGCATAATCTTGTCAAAAAAAAGGGGGGTAACCGCGTGGTATTTTGCTTGACGGGAAAGTGGGTGATTTGGTATAAATAGAGTAGATGAAGCTTGTGCCAGTGTAGGTCGTATTTGCTCAATCTGAGTTCTCTGACGTGTTTAATATTTGTAGTTTTTCAATAGAAGAGGAGTGATTGTGTGTTGTGTGAGGCACAGAGCTGGAATGGGAGCTTTGTGTTTCATGGTTAAAATTTCATATTTCAATTAACATCCCATATTTAATTTGTGCAGGAGGATTATTATGTACAGAAGAATAATTTACTTTGTTTTGGTATTGGCTTTTTGCCTGGCCTCGTCAGTCGAGGCCGCCAATATCATCTGGGTGTCGGACTGGTATGATGAGTTAGTCGACGGAGTACCGGATGACCAGGCATGGGTTGATTTCCTCGAGGCTCAGGGGTACACGGTGGATAACCAGGAAGCCCCCAGTTTCGGGAATGGGTACTGGCGAACACTGGATGCTGATAAAATAGCCGCTCTTAATGCCGCCGATTTAGTGATAATAAGTCGCAACAGCAATAGCGGGGATTACGCCGGCGATGCAACCCAGAGAGCCCAATGGAATTCAATCACGGCACCGATGATACTTTTGAGTCCGTACTTTTCCAGGGGAAGCCGTTGGTCGTGGTTCGACAACGAGGATCTCGCCGGGGATGGCGGCACTCCTATGCTCGAAGCTGTGGATGCGGCCCATCCTATTTTCTATGGCATGGAGCTCGATACCAAGAACCAGGTGGAGATATATGATCAAACTGTGGGGACGGGCACAGTCTCTTTCTATAACTCTTTTAATCTCGGCAACGCCAGCCTAATAGCCAAACCGGTGGGCCAGGATTGGACCGTTATCGCTGAATGGGAAGCCGGAGCCGTGTACTACGAGGGTGGCGATCAAATTGCCGGGGGCCGGCGCTTGCTATTGTGTATGGGAACGCGAGAAGGTGTGGGCTATGGTCGAGGTGAGTATAACCTTAACACCGAGGGTGAGAAGCTGTTCCTTAACGCAATCGAATATATGCTTGGCACCTTGCAGCGCTTAAAGGCTTCCAGCCCCATACCGACCGATGGTGCCCTCCATACGGATACTTGGGCCAATCTTGGATGGTCAGCGGGAGATACTGCGGCCTCGCACGATTTTTACTTCGGCGAAAATTTTAACGATGTAAACGACGGTGCTGAAGGTACGTTTGTGAGCAACGAGACAGCGACGTTTGTTATCGTTGGATTTCCCGGATTTGCTTATCCGGATGGTCTTGTTCCGGGGACAACCTACTACTGGCGGATCGACGAGGTTGAGGCAGACGGTGCAACGAAACACAAAGGCGATGTCTGGAGCTTTTTGGTTCCTCCCAAAGAGGCTTACAACCCTGACCCGGCTAATGGCGCAAAATTTATAGACCGGAATGCGGACCTTGGCTGGAGTCCGGGCTGGGGTGCGAAATTGCATACTGTGTATTTCGGTGACAATTTCGACGATGTGAACAATGCCGCTGAGGGTCTGCCCCAGGCAGGTATAACCTTTGACCCTGGAGAGCTTGAAATAGGGAAAACTTACTACTGGCGAGTTGATGAGTTTGATGCCGTGACCACCCATAAAGGCGATGTCTGGAGCTTTACAACTTTACGCCCCGGTGGCGGTGTCAGAGCACAGTACTTCAGAGGTGGAAATTTGGCCGGCAGTCCTGTACTCAGCCTTATAGATTTAGATATTAACTTTGACTGGGGCGATAGCTCACCGGATACTTCGCTCGATGAAGAGAGTTTCTCGGTCAGATGGACCGGCGAGGTGGAAGTGGAGTTCTCTGAGACATACACCTTCTACGCAAACACGGACGATGGTGTGCGTCTGAGCGTGAATGATCAGCTCATCATCGATAGGTGGGTGGATCGTCGAGCGCCGACTGAGGCAAAGGGTACGGTTGACCTTATTGGTGGGCAGCGATATCCGTTTACAATGGAATACTATGAAAGTGGTGGAACCGCTGTAGCACAACTGTCATGGGAAAGTCCCTCTCTACCAAAGCAGCTCATTCCACAGGCGGCTTTGTCGTTACCACTAAGGGCCAGCGGCGCGAATCCTTCTAACGGCGCTGTGGATGTGAAGCACACACCGATCCTTACGTGGAATGCTGGAGAGGCAGCCGTTTCACACGAGGTCTATTTCGGCCCTGACGAAGATGCAGTCCGTAATGCCAATACAGGTTCACCAGAGTACAAAGGCACCAGAGACCTTGGCTCAGAGAGTTATGACCCTGGAAAGCTTGAGTGGAATATCACCTACTACTGGCGTGTTGATGAAGTTAATAACGTCAACGCCGACAGTCCGTGGACAGGTGGTGCCTGGAGCTTCACGACCGCCAACTTCCTTATCGTGGACGATTTTGAGTCCTACAACGACCTTGACCCCGATGACCCCGAGAGC
>JABAOF010020961.1_pt2 | contig 16647 bp, 12 predicted proteins | sample 7062171 | NCBI WGS metagenome assembly JABAOF01 (sample SAMN14538628, study PRJNA623070) | marine sediment metagenome | biome: marine biome [ENVO:00000428]; feature: marine pelagic biome [ENVO:01000023]; material: deep marine sediment [ENVO:00002113] | place: India: Gulf of Khambhat ...
GTGCAGATGGAGGTGCGGCGGAATCTCGCCGTGTTGCAGGGCCAGGACGACCTTCAGCAAGCTGGCGATGCCGGCCGCCGCCTCGAGGTGTCCGATGTTGGTCTTGACCGATCCGATGGCCAGCGGCGGACCCTCCCCCTCGGCTCGCTCGGCATCAAACACCTCGGCCAGAGCCTCCACTTCGATGGGGTCGCCCAGCGTCGTGCCGGTCCCGTGAGCCTCGAGGTACCCGACCTGGTCCGGCCGGATGCCGCTGTGCTGCAGCGCCTGTTGGATCAGGGCCACTTGGGAAGGTCCGTGGGGGGCCGTCAGCCCGTTGCTGCGGCCGTCGTGGTTGACGGCCGAGCCGCGGAGGAGGGCCAGGATCCGGTCGCCGTCGGCGAGGGCATCGTCGAGGCGTTTCAGCACGACCATGCCGCAACCTTCGCCCCGCACGTAACCGTCCGCCGCCTCGTCGAAGGTGTGGCAGGCACCGCTGGGGGAGAGGGCCCGGGCGGCCGAGAGGGCCACGCTGGCGGCGGGATCCAGGATCAAGTTGACCCCCCCCGCCAGGGCCGCGCGACACTCGCCCTTCCGCAAGCTCTCTGCCGCCAGGTGCACAGCGACCAGGGAAGAGCTGCAGGCGGTGTCGACGGCCAGGGTGGGACCGTGCAGCCCCAGGAAATAGGCCACCCGGCCAGCCGCCACGCTGTTCAAGGTCCCGGTGCTGGAATGGGCATCGATCCCCTCCACACCCAGGGCCCGGTCCTGCAGCCTGCCGTAATCGCAGTTGGTGATCCCCACGAAGATCCCGGCGTCGGTCCCGGCCAGCCGCTGGGGTGACTGGCCGGCGTGTTCCAGCGCCTCCCAGCTGACCTCCAGCAGCAGTCGCTGTTGGGGGTCCAGCGTTTCCGCCTCGCGGGGGGACAGTTCGAAGAACTGCGGATCGAAACGGTCGACGTGCGGCAGGAAACCGCCGCGGCGAGTGTACATCTTGCCCTGGGTTTCTGGATTGGGATCGAAGTAGCGATCCACGTCCCAGCGGTCGGCCGGCACATCGCCCAGGGCATCGACACCTTGGCACAGCAACTCCCAGAATTCGTCCGGATGGTTCGCCCCGGGGAAACGGCAACTCATACCGACAATCGCAATCGGCTCGGCCGGGCCCTGCGACCTTTGGCCCTCGGCGGTGGTGGTCGCGGCCCCTTCCGCCACGGCCAGGTGGTCCGCCAGGGCGGCGATGGTGGGGTAGCCGTAGAGCAGCGTGGGGGACACTTCGCTTTCCAGCCAATCTTCCAGCTCGCCGGAGATGCCGACCAGGGCCACGGAATCGAGCCCGAAGCGGGCGAAGGCTTCGTGGACGTCGACGCGATCGGGGGAGACGCCCAGTTGTTGAGCGATCCGAGCGACCAGCCAGCCGCGGATGGCTTGGGCGGACTTGGCCGATGGGGGACGGGCCCCCGCCGCAGGCGCCGCCCCGCGAGCACCGTGCTGGGCTTGATCCTCGTCCGCGGTCCAGGCAGCGATGGCCTGCAGTTCGCCCTTCAGAAATGCGTCGCGACTGGAACGCCGCTGAACTTTGCCGCTGGAGGTTTTCGCCAGGCTGCCGGTTTTCAGCAGAAGGATGGAAAAAGCGGGGACTTCGTGTTGTTCGACGATGGCCTGGCGGATCGCCTCGATCACTTCCTGCAGGTTGGCCTTCCGATGTTCACGCTCGATTTCATGAGCCACCACTAGCCGTTCTTCCCCTCCTTCTTCGATGGCAAAGGCGACCCCGCCGCCGCGGCGCAGCACATCGTGAGCTCCTTCGACGGTCGCCTCGATATCGTGCGGATAGAGGTTGCGGCCCCGCACGATGATCACGTCTTTCAGCCGCCCGGTGACGAACAGTTCGCCTCCGTGGAAAAACCCCAGATCGCCCGTCCGCAGATAGTTGGTGCCCCCATGGTGGCTGACGTGGGCGCGAAAGATCTTTTCTGTCTCTTGCGGATTGTTCCAATATCCTTGAGCGACGCTGGGGCTGGAGATCCAGATTTCCCCCACGTGGTCCTCGGGCAGGCGGTGTCCGGTGTCGGGGTCCACAATCGCGATTTGTGTATCAAACAGGGTGTGGCCACAGCCGACCAGCCGCTTCCCCTCTTCCTCCTGGTCCTTGGTCGGCACGGCCCGGTGCGCTTCCAGCAGCCGGGCGTCAAACGACTTCACCACCGGACGCTCGCCCTTAAACCCTCCCGTCACAATCAGGGTCGTTTCGGCCATCCCATAGCAGGGATAATGGGCTTCGGCCCGAAACCCGTAGGGGGCGAACTTGCGGGCGAACGTCTCCAGCGTCTCGGCCCGCACCGGCTCGGCCCCGTTAAACGCCACCCCCCAGGTGCTCAGGTCCAGCCCCTCGCACTGTTCTTTTGTAATCTTTTCATTGCAGAGGGCGTAGGCAAAATTGGGGCCCCCACTGATCGTCACGCGATAGCGCGTGATCCCCCTCAGCCAGCGGATCGGTTTCTGCAGGAACGCCATGGGGGACATAAAAACGCTCGGTCGACCCAAAAAAGCCGGTTTCAGGACACCGCCGACAAGTCCCATGTCGTGGTAGGTGGGCAGCCAGGTCAAGCCGACTTCGTCTTTACTGGTTTGAAATCCGCTGGTGATCAGTACGCAGTTATGAATCAGGTTGCTGTGGGTCAGCATCACCCCTTTGGGCGAACCGGTGGAACCGGACGTGTATTGCAATACGGCCAGATGGTCGCTTTGAATGTTCGGGATTTGCCACCGGTCGGCCATCTCTGCGGGGATGCGATCCGTGGCCAGCCAGCGACATTTTTGCAGTTGTCCCGCTTCGGCTACGATCCCTTGCGAGCGCTGGATTACTTGGTGGACGCTGAGCGCGATGGCTGCTTGCGCGTCGTCATAGATACTTTCCACCCGCGCCATGTTGCGATTGCGGCGTGGCGGGTAGGCAGGCACAGCGATGGTGCCGGCATAGAGGCAGCCGAAAAAGGCCATCACGAAGTCGAGGCCAGGCGGATACAACAACAGGGCACGCTCGCCCTGCAGCTCCAGCGAGCTCAACTGCATGGCGATCGCTCGCGCCTGGCGATCGAGCTGAGCGTAGGTAATCTGCGATTCCCGGTCGCGCTCGTCCACAAAATAAAAAGCCACTGCCGAAGGCTGGTGACGCGCCCAATAGCGCAGCCGGTCCACCAGGTGGGTCAGAGGTGGATTGGAAGGGGCAGTCAAGTCGTCCCGTTTCACGATGGCGGTTTCCCCGGTTCTAGTCGAAGCCGGTCGCAGCCGGTAGTTCGGCAGGGCTGGCAGGGCCGGCAGGGAGCCAGGCGGTTTTGGGGGTCGGAGGCCGATAGTCGCTCAGCCTCGGAACAGGGAGTTCCGCAGCGGGCTGCCCTGTTTGGCGGGATTCGAGCGCATGACGGATCAGCTCCCGAATCACCGACCAGAAGCTGGGATAGACCAGCTGCCGGTAGGGGGAATCGGCTGGTAATTGGGCCAGCAGCCGCCGGTTGGCAATCCCCAGGTTGTGGTAGGGCAGGGAGGGAAACAGGTGGTGCAAGGCGTGGTACCGCAGCCCTACCGGGTACAGCAACTCTGTCAGGACGCGGCCTCCCGTGATGTCGATCGAATCCATCAGCTGGTCGCCGAAGCTCATCTTCTTACCGTCGCTGAGGTAACGGTGCGCGGTTAACGAGCGGAGGTAGTGGAGGCTGAGCGCGAAAATCGCCAAAAAGTAAAGTTGCGGGATGCGGTACCACGGATTGACCTCCAGTACTACCAGGCCAAAGATCGCGCTGGCCCGCAGCCAGCATGCGATGTCCATGGCGGCCCAAGCGGCACGCGGGGCGTTCGTAGGAATCTTCCGCGGGCAGGGCCAGACAAAGACGAAGGAAGAAAAGTTCTCCAGCACCCACTGCCGCAGCCTGGGGTGCAGGAAGGAAATGGGGCCTACCACCGCATGGCGAAACACGACAAACAGGGGCTGCAGGAAAATCTCGCACATGAAGAAGCCGATGTTCCGCAAGGGGCCGCGCCCCAGAGGGATGTATTCGCAGTCGCTGCTGGTGCCAAAATGGTTCGCGTTGTGATGCGCCATGTGGTTGTGAAAGAAATAGGACGGCATCAGCGTTGGTATGCCCACAAGGATGTCCCAGGCGACCCGAAAACTGCGCAGGGAGCGCTTGGAATGCAGGTGTGCGATCTCGTGGATAAAATTAGCCAGCCGATGCAGAGCAAACCCGGCAACGAACAGACAGAGGATCTGCTGTGCCGAGAACAGGGGCGATAGAAAGTAGATGCCGGCGCAGCCGTACGCGACCGTGACCGTCAGCAGAAAGTCTGCCCAATAAAACAGTGGGTTTGGTTGAAACAAGTCGTGGACAATTTGCCGCATGTGGCTCAATTGAAAAGAGGCGTTCGCTTGGTTTTCCATCTCGAAATCCTGTCTTGAATTGGCTGTCAAGTTGTTGCCCGTATCCTCCTGGTCAGCGCCTTCGTGGCCTCCTTTTTTATCGCGTCATGCGGGCGGTCGACTTTGAAAAACCATCCTGCAGCCAAAGCGTCAATTCATGCTACCAGATTGAACGCGGCAAGCAAGCAGCTGCTGGCCCTGCCTGGCCGGCGAAATCCACACACTTTCGCAGCTAAAAAGCCGCACAGAATCGCTGACCGCTACAAGCAGTCGCCAATGCAACCGCCACGCCGGCTGCATGTTGTCTTCGACCTTGGGCGAAGATCGACCGCGGAACGGCCGGCGCGTTTGGAAATTGCCTCGCAAGATCAATCCAAACAGCCCGGCTCTGCCAGGGCCGAGAACAGAAAGTTCGCAGGGACCCGCATCCCTTCAGGACCGCCCTGCGTCGTGCCGCTGCAGCTGGTCAAAAGGTGCGTGGCGATCCGTTACAAGCCGCGGGTCATTCCGCGTTGCACGTCGTACAACCGCCGCACGCAGACGGGGCAAAAGGGTGGCGACGGGTGGCGAGCACTTCCACCGGCCACGGGGCTGGCAGGAGACCGTGGGCAGCCGTTTGCCGCAGTAGTCGTCGCAGAGGCAGCCCTTCTTCACACACGGCATCTGCGGCGGACGCTTGGCGCAGTAATCGTCACAGCTCGTGCAGCGTGGCAAGCAGGGTGTCGGGGGTGCCGGCTTGGGACAATAGTCGTCCATACAGCGCCTGCTCTTGCAGCGCGGTCCGCAGCTGAAGTCGTAAGCCGAAGGGGGCGCGGCCAGTTTAGTTAGGCCGAAGCCTGGCGATGTCTGGCAGACCAGCAGGCACAGGAAGATGGCGAACCAACTGTCTCTTTTCATGAGGGGCGCTTTCTATGTCCAAAAAATTGCGGGAGTTACTTTGTTCTGGCCGGTCAGGCAAGTCACGTTACATGGCGGCCCTTGGGGGAGGCCGAAACCAGGCCGTTCCGACGGGCCGTGCGGCACGTCGCTCATTCGCGGCTCACCTCGTCTTATTCTGTCACCCTGACCCACGCTGTCTGCCCACAACCCAATCACGCGTCCTTGTTAGGGCGGAACGGCTGGCAGGGGCAGTGGCTGGCTTACGGGCCGCCACCAGGCGACAGGCATCAGGGGGGGACCGCCCCCGCTGACGGGGATTTCCACGCGTGTCATGTCGCTCGCCTCCGGAGCCGCTGCGTCCGCCATCGGCTGGGGTATCAGCGGCTCTTCCGGGAAGGGCGGGTTGGGGATGGGCTGACCGGGCAGGGGTTGGTCGGGTATTTCTTCGAGCTGGGGCATGGAATCGTTCGGTCCGCTGATGCGGATCTGCCATCCGCCGCCGAGCGCCTTGTAGATTCTGATCAGGTTGACGGCAATGTCACCTTGCGTGGCCGCCAGCTGGTTCTCCTGGGTGGCCAGGATGCTCTGCAGAGTAAACACGCGGTTAAAATCGACCGCACCGTCGCGGTATTGCAAGAGGGCCAGTTCGACGGATCTTCGAGCGGCGTCGACAGCGTCTCGATCCTCTTTGTAACGTTCCTGGGCCTTGAAGAAGCCGATCAGCGCGTCCTCCACTTCCTGGTTGGCCCGCAGCACGGTCTCTTGGTAAGCGACGACCGCTTGCTGGAAGCGGGCATCCTGCCCGCGAATGTTGTTCCGGATGCGTCCGTAGTTGAGGATGTTCCACCGCACGCCGGGTGCGACGATCGAGCCGGCCAGGCTGTTGCCGGTGAACAGGTTGCTCAAATTCGCCGATTCCACCTGGATACTGCCCAAGATGGTAAAGGCCGGGAAGAGATCCGCGTAGGCCACGCCGATTTGGGCGCTGGCGGCTGCCACTTGCCGTTCTGCCTCACGGACGTCCGGCCGTTGCCGCAGCAGGTCGGCGGGGATGCCCACAGCCACGGCCGGGGGCGCTGTCGGAATCGGTTGCCGGCCGTTCAGCAGGTCTTCGATATCCTGCGGCGGGATGCCCAGCAGGACGCACAGACGGTTTTGGGCTTGCCGCAGCGAGGCCTCCAGGGCGGGTACCAACGAGCGGGTATTAGCGAGGTTGGTTTTGGCCTGTTGAACGTCCAGTTCGGTTGTGGCCCCGTTGCGGAAGCGGACCTCGGCCAGTTGCAGCGCGCCCTTTTGAACTTCGACATTCTGATTGGTGTATTCCAGCTGCTTTTCCAGTGCGCGAATCTGCACGTAGGTCGCCGCCACCTCACCGATCAGTGTAACCAGGATGCCGTCATAGCCTTCGATGTTGGCATCCAGATTCGCCTCCGCCGATTCGATCGCGCGACGGTAACGGCCCCAGATGTCCAGTTCCCAGGCCGCGTCAAAGCCGAGGTCCAAAAAGTCGAAGGACCGGGGGCCCACCGCGGGGGTGGCCGTGTTGCGACTGACCCGGGTCTTGGAATAGTCACCAAAGACCTGCTGCTGCTGAGGGAAGATGTTGCCGCGGGCGATGCCGTATTGGGCCCGGGCCTCCATCACCCGCAACGCCGCGATCCGCAGCGGCAGGTTCTGCCCGTAGGCCATCTGCACCAGGTTGTCCAACACCGGGTCCTTGAAGACGGTCCACCAGGCGCTGGTGTCGGGCGATTCGCCGATCAGCCGCCGATCGGCCGAATCGATCCAGGTGTCCGCCACCTCGGCGGCGGGCCGGCCGTAATCGGGGCCAACCTTCAAGCCGTTGTGTAGCCACTGCGTCATGCCGCCGGCACAGCCGGAGGTGAACAATCCCAGCGACGCCAGGCAGAGGATCACCGCAGGGCGGCCGCTACCGCGGTGGCCGGCGGGACGCCAACGGTGGTGAGAAACCAGCGGGGTTTTCAAGGGACGGCGCGGATTGCGGCCGCCCGGGTCGACGGGATTCATCACTGCCTCCGTGCGGGGTGCGACAGCAGACCATGGGCGGGTCGCTGGCCAGAGCGTGGGTGCTGGCACGAGCGGCGACATGATGATTTTGTCGCGGGCTCAATTACCAGCTATTGCCCCTATCGGCCGATTACAGATTCCAGCCAAAGTGTTATTTTTTTGCTGCCTGGTGAAAATGCCGGGGTCGTGCCGATGGACCGGGTGGACCCGCCGCTGGCCGAGGCCGTGGGCCGGGGTCGGGCAAACCTGCGCAACTTATTTTCCATAAACCACTTCCTTTAATTCGTGCCGGGTCCCTGGGGTCGCCAGGCAAGGCGGGATACGGGCGCTGACTGGTGGCGATAGCAAAGCGGGCAGTACCTGCGGGAATTGCTGGAACTTTCCTCGGCCTGGCCCAACGGGTGCCGGCCGCTGGCGGACCCCGCCGTAAAGGGTCTCCAGCCCGCGGGTGTGACAAGATGCCTTCTGCCGGCGCGATCGGCGCGTGATCTTAGCGCGGTCTTAGCGCGACACGTTAGCGCGACAGTCGCACGAGGACGACCACGACCAGGATGGTCATTCCGGCCGTGCCGATCCAAAACAGCAGTTTCTTCTTGGTCCGCACACCCCAGCAGACGACCAGCAAGAAGACCGATCCAATGAAGGCGGCCACCAGGTCCTCGAAGGTAACCTTGAGTTCGCCCAGTCCCAGATCGATCTTGAAAATCTGGAACAGCCCGCCTCCTACAATGGCGCCGGCCATTCCCAGCAGCGTATTGACGACCCGCCCGTAACCTTCCTTGCTGCGGGTTGCCAGGCGCCCGACCACAGCCCCCACGAAACCGCCCACGATCAACCAGACCACCAATTTTCCCAGCGTCACCGCCATATTCGATCTCCTTCACTCATTGGTCGATTCTCTTGTCTGCTGTCCCCTCAGCGCTTTTCAGACGGAACTGCTCGACGCGACTTTTGCCTCGCCGCTCCTCGCCCGCATGACTCACAGGTTGTCTGCTCAGCGACAGCCAAGCCTTGGACTGGCCGCGTCAGACGTCACACCTTGATCCTCAACGTATCATCCATACGCGTGAAGTCAAACCGCGTCCTCTTTCTGGCCAGGCGAAGACTTCCCGTCGCTGGCGACAAAGTTTGGAAAAAATTTGCCCTCGCGTCCGGCGTGATGGCCAGAGGGAGCCGAGTTGGTAGCGTGCAGCTTTTCTTGGTAGTTGCATTGGGGATGCGAACCGCCGCGCAGCGTAGCGCCTGCTACCACCGGTGGTGGCATGGTGGCCCAAACCGGGCCGGTTCGAAAAAAGGGGCGGCCAGACAAGCCGCGGGCCCATGTCGGATGCAGCGGATCCTCCTGCGGCATGTGGCCCGAGCACGGCTGTCGCCCCCTTTACGCGACCGACCGGCAGACACCGGCGGCCGGTGCGGTGGGGGTGACATTGGCCAGCCGCCAGGTGGTCTACCTGCGACCGCCGAACCTGAAGAAGAACGCCCAGCGGCCTGGCCCGGCCGACCACTCTGGTCCTGAGTGGTCGCGCTTTTGAAAGGGCGCAAGCTTTTGACAGGACACAAGCTTTTGACAGGACAGGTAGGATACTTGATGATATGCAGCCAGCCTTCCGTCGTCGGAATGTGTCCTCCCGTCCAGCGCCGACTGGGGACGGCGGATCGCATGGTGGAAACCTTACCGGAATAGTTTGTTGGTCAAGTCAGAGGAGAATATCGATGTCCCACGAAGAGAGTACGTTGGCGGAACTGATATCTATGCTCAAGCAGCGGCGCGATGAAATCGCCGTCAAAATTCACCTGGGCAAGGAGGAAGCCAAGCAGGAATGGGACCAGCTGGAAGAAAAATGGCACTCGTTGCTGGGCGAATACGAGCCGGTCAAGGATGCACTGGGCGAAACGGCCGAGAACGTAGTGAGTGGTTTGAAGTTAACCGCTGGCGAGATTAAAGACGGCTTGGACCGTATCTGGAAAGCGCTGTAAGCGGGATCTCTGGTCCATCTCCATCGCCTTACAGAGATTGTTGGCCGGGGAGGAAAGACCAGCGTTTGGTCGGGAGCGCGAAGCGGATCCGTTGGCGACCCCATGGCGGGGTCGGACGGGGTCAGGCAAAGCCTTGACCTGGACGCACCCGATAGCGCCTGAAAAAAGGCTGGCTCCGATTCGCTGTGGCTCTTGGGTCGACAAAAGCCAGCGAGCACCCGGGCGCTTTCGCTCCCAGGTGCTCGTGCTGGAATGGATAAACATCCCGCCTGCCGCGGGCGGTGTTGCCGCTCGCACGACGGGCCAGGCCGTTGTGCGAGCGCATGATGGCTAGCGGGTGAAGCCGAGGGCAACTCCGAAACCGACAAACCCCATGTCCTCGTCCGAACCGTCAGTGTTGACGGCCCAGTTTTGCGCCTCAAAGGCACCCCGCAAAAAGGCCGTGCCACAGGCCATATCGCGGGCGTACTGGAGTCCGACCGACAGTTCCGTGATGGAAAACGAGCCCAGGGTGGAATCGACGGGATGACCAAATTGATGGGAGTACCGGGCGTTGGCAAACAGGTCGAAGTCGTTCCAAAGATCGGTCTGCAAGTGCAATCCGATCATGGGACCGATGGAATCTTCGATGTTCAAGCCGCCAAACGCGCCAGCAGCGGACTCATGCCAGTCTGCGTAACGCAGCCCGAACGAAAGCTCGCCGTCAAAATTGCAGAGCTGAAATCGACCTGCGTACTCGACGTCGACTGTGTAGAGATTGATGAAGTCGTCAAACTGGCTGTTGACACCCAATTCAAAGAAACGGAGCCGCCATTCCTGGCCGTGGTCATTCATCCAGCCAAGCGTGTATCGCGATCCGTGTTGGTATCGATTGATTCCACTGTCAGCATAAGTGTCCTGGGGACGCAGCCACACGACCTCGATCATGCCCGTGAGGCCGCTTGTGGGTGACATCCAGTTATCGCAACAGTCGGCCCCACCGCCACAGCTGGTGGCGGCGGCGCCGCAGCCGGCGTCACAGCCGGCATCACAGCCGCCGTGGTCAAAGGACGCCAGCCGCGCTTCCAGCTCAGCGATTTGCCGGGACATGGAAGCGACCGTGGCGTGCGAAGCATAATGCGCATGATTTGCGTAGTAGTCGCCGGCCTCTTCCGCTTGAGCTGAATGTGCACCGATGGCGACCGCCAGTGCACAAAGGGAAAACCATTGGGTCTTGAACACGATATTACCCTCCTGTGGCAAACGTAAAATCCTGACCTGGTTGGAACAAAACGCAAACGGCAGTCCTTTCTGCCGACCCATCCGTCAATTCGGGACAAAAACCGCTGGAGAATCCGCAAAATCGTGCGCACTCGATGTGCTGATTTCACCGACGGAATTCATAGAATCAATTTCGGTGGATGGGGGGCATGATTATCAACAGAGCTGTGTCAAGCGTTTCAAGTCGTACGAACCGCAAAGTTTGCCATCCAGCCCCCTGGCGGTGATGCTTTGCCGGCAGGTGATAGCAGCTGCACAGCATCTGCCTTGGCCGTGGCCAAATGGCTACCCGTTCAGCCGCACAGAAGGGCCGGCGCATGAGGCTGTGGCCTGGCGCCGCGTTGCGGCGGGTGGCCAGACTGGTGATTCATAAAACAGTCTTGGGGCTAGCACTGCCGTCTCGCTCGTCGGGCCGCTGGCACGTCCACCGGCCGGCCTGCTCCGTTTTGAAAATGCCGCCGCCCGTTCGACCCGTCGGCTGTCCAAGGTAAAGCCCTGGCCGGCCCTGACGGCGATAGCGGAACGCGAAGCCGTGGATGACTTGGTCCGCCGGCCTCCTGCCGGAAGCCGGTCCGCAGATCGAAGGGGGCCGCCGAAGTTGGCTCGGTTGTGAGAGTCGACCAGGAGTGCCGAGCGGATGAGCCGTTTTTCGATGGCAAACCGACTTCGTGAAAAACCAACGCTACCTCGATACCATCAGCCAGCGATCGCTCATTGCGCGCTATCCTCTTGTTGCGTCCGTCGTGTAAGGGCCCGGGTGCAGATGGCCTGGCGGGCCAGGCAGCGCATGTGAATTTTTCACATGCCGGGGAACTTTCTTTAAAAACGCTGTGCAGGATCAGCGGCCGGTGGCTGACAGTTGGATTGGAAATGGTTATATTTAGCTGCTCAAGCTCACTCCACCCTCAAAAAGAGTGCTCGACACATCGCCACTCGGCTGTCTGAGTCGACTTGGTGGAGCGAATTGAACTTGCGGGCTTTGCCGGTTTACGGGTGGGAAGTCAGCTTGTCGCCAGCCGGTTTGCGGCCAGGCAAGTTCGACAACAGGCCAGTCGAACGTGGGCGGAACGCCCCCCGCGGCAAGGCGGTGGCTGGCCCTCCCAGGACCAGCGGGTCCTGAAAACAGACACCGCTTATTATTGTCTTGGATATACCACCCTAGGCTGATTCAAAGGAGATTCCAGATGAGGTACTTAGCCATCCTTGGCACACTTGGCGTGCTCATCACGGGCGGCAACGCCTGTAGCGGGCAAAGCCCCACGGACCGGGCGGCGATTGAGAAGGCTGGGGAAGATTATGTGGCAGCCTTCAATCGTCGGGAGGCAAAGAAACTGGCCGCGCTCTGGTCGCCCGAAGGCGTCTATGTCAGCCGGAGCAGCGGTGAGCAGATCACGGGTCGGGCGGCGTTGGAGGAAGAGTTTGCGGCAATCTTTTCGCAGGAAGTTGTGCCCCAATTGAAGGTGGCAACCGAATCGATCGATTTCGTGTCGCCCAATGTGGCCGTGGAACGGGGAACGGCCACCGTAGTCGATCCGGAGGGAACGGCCAGTGACACCCGCTATCGCGTTGTCTACGTCCGCCGCGATGGCCAGTGGCTGATTGATCGAGTTACCGAAGATGAGGTCAGTACGCAGGTGTCCCACTACCAGCAGCTAAAAGATCTGGAGTGGTTGATTGGCAGCTGGGTCGACGAGGGCGACGGGATTGCCGTGGAAACGGAGTGCAGCTGGACCGAGAACCGGAACTACATCAGCCGGATTTACAAAGTTTCCCTGGCCGAGGGCGTGGAGTCCTCCGGGCTGCAGATCATCGGCTGGGACGCCAAGGCCAAGCAGATCCGGTCCTGGCTGTTCGACTCCAGCGGCGGTTTCGTCAGCGGCAGCTGGCACAAGCGGGGCGATCGTTGGGTGGTCCAGTCGGTGGCGACCCTGGCTGACGGCGGTAGCGGGTCGTTTACCAGTATCTTCCGACCGCTGGAAGATGGTCGTTATGGCTGGCAGAAGGTCAATCGCGTAGTCGACGGCCAGCTGCTGCCCAATACGGACGAAGTCATCGTCAAGCGTCAATAGCTTCGGGGCCCATTCAGCAGGACGAAAGGAAGATCATGAACATGTTCCGTGTCAGCAAACGACTATTTTGTGTTTTCGCCTTGATGGTGACCGCCGTTTGGGTCAGCGATACCGCACTGGCTCGAGGCCGCGGCGGTGGGGGCCGCGGCGGCGGGGGGATGAGCCGGGGAGGGGGGCGTTCGCCCTCCATGAGCCGCCCGGCGTCTCGCCCCTCCTCCCGGCCCTCGACCTCCCGGCCCTCGACCGGCCGTCCCTCGACCTCCCGGCCCTCGACCGGACGGCCTTCGACCGGCCGCCCGTCGACCGCGCAGCGGCCGTCAAGCGGTCGCCCTTCGACGAGCCGGCCGTCGACCGGTCGCCCTTCCACGGGCGGTTCCCTGGCCGGGCAGCGGCCGGGGAGTGGCGCCCGGCCCGGCAGCGGACAGCGACCCGGTGCGGGGCAGCAGCCCAGCCGTGATCAGTTGAGTGGTTTTTTGGATCTAAGCGGGCCCTCGACCCGTCCCAGTCCTGGGGGCGGAGCGGCGGGAGACTTTTTGCAGAACCGGCCCAGCACCGGCCGGCCTCCGGCCGGACCCGGCGGCGGGGAACGGCCCAGCCAACGACCCGCTGCGGGCGAACGGCCCTCGCAACTTCCCCAAACGGGACGGCCCGGACAGCGACCGCCAGGCGCCGGGGATCGACCCATCCAGCGACCCCCTGATGCGGGCCATCGGCCCGGTCAGCGACCGCCCGGGACGCGACCGCCAGGATACCGACCGCCCGGATCGCGGCCGCCCGGTTACCGACCGCCGGGATACCGGCCGCCACGCCCCGGCCACCTGCCGCACTACGGAAGTGGCTTCTGGGGTCGTCATCCGCACTGGCATTGGGGCTGGCACAATCACCGTCACAACTGGTGGGCCTGGGCCACGGCCGGGGCGGTGACCAGCTGGTTGATCGGCGGTTGGGGGCAGCCGGCCTACTACGATTACGGCACTAATCTCTATTACGAAGGAGACGATGTCTATTACGAAGGCGAGGTCGTCGCCACGGCCGACGAGTACGCTCAGCAGGCCCAGGAGATCGCCTCGAATGTTCCCGAAGTCGATTCCGACCAGGTCGAGTGGTTGCCCTTGGGAGTCTTTGCCCTCACCCAAAAGGATGGCTCGACAGAGGATGCGACCCTCTTCCTGCAGTTGGCCATCAGCAAGGAGGGCATCATCGCCGGCACCTTCCAGAACACAGCCACCGACAAGACGGTGGAGGTGGAGGGAACGATTGACCAGAAGAGCCAGCGTGCGGCCTGGGGCCCGATTGGTGAAAGCTGGCCGATCATGGAGACCGGCCTTTACAACCTGACGGAAAACGAGGCGGGTGCCTTGTTGCATTTTGCCGACGGAACGACTCAACAGTGGTCGATGGTGCGCTTGGACGAACCGAAGGACCAGGAAGGATCTTGAGGGTCGGTTTCGAGGTGGCGGGCCGGTTCGCGGTGGGCGGCGGGCGCTGGACTCCCCCGAGTCGACCGCCGCTGCCCTGAGGCGGTGGCCAAAGCTGCCGTTGGCGCGGGCGGGCCGGGAGTCCACCTTGCGGGAACGCAAACTTGCAACCGGGGGACCCGTGGGGTGGGACCTGCCGTCGCCTGAGGGAGAGTCAGCGGAGTGGCCGGTTTTCGCGCGATATTTTTCGTAGCCCTGGCGGCCGTTCGCTACCGCTGGAAAGATCTGGTGCTGACCGGGCTGGTCTACAAGCTGATCAGCTTGATCCTGTTGGTGCCCCTGACCGGCATCCTGTTTCGATTCTTGCTTGCCACCTCGGGTCACGCCGTGCTGGCCGATCAGGACATCCTCTATTTTTTCCTGGGGCCGGCCGGCTGGTTTTGCCTGGTCACGATAGGTGCCTTGGGGTTGGGGATCGCTGTCCTGGAGCAGACGGCGTTGATGGCCGTCATCGCCTCGACCCATCAACGGATCGGCGTGTTGGGCGCGTTGCGGTTCACCGCCGCTTATGGTTGGCCTGTCGTCCAGCTGGCCGCCCAGATGATCGGCTGGACGCTGTTGATCAGCGCCCCGTGCCTGCTGGCGGCTGGGGTGGTCTACGTGGGGCTGCTGACCGAGCACGACATTAACTACTATCTGCAGGAAAAACCGCCCGTGTTTCTGGCCGCCCTGGGGATCGCTGCCTTGCTGGGGTCGGTGTGGGGGGCCATCCTGTTGTGGATTTTCAGCGGGTGGTTTTTCGCGCTGCCGCTGTTGGTCTTCGAAGATGCGGGTCCCCGGCAGGCCTTGCGGGCCAGCCGGCAGCGGGCCGCAGGGCGGCGGGGCCCTCTGTTGCTGTGGATGGTCGCCTGGGTGCTGGTTTCCTCCCTGCTGTCCTCGCTGGCGACGGCCGGGCTGATCGGCCTGGGGCGCCTCGTGGTACCACGCGTTACCGGCTCGCTGGGTTTGCTGGCGGCCGCCATCGGTTTTGTCTTGATCGTGGGAGCCTTGGTCAACCTGGCGGTTAATCTGTTGAGCACCACGGCGCTGGCGTCGCTGCTGTTTCACCTCTACCGTCGTTTTGGCCGCCCGGAAACCTTCGATTCCGCTCGGCGGAATCTCCAGCAAGCGGCCGCCAGGGACCTTGGGTTTCGCTTGACCCGCTGGCGACTGGTGGGTTTGACCATAGTCGGCGGTCTTTTGGCGACGGCGGTTGGCGCCCTGACGATGCTTAGCGTCCGCCTGGAAGACCAATGCCAGATCACCGCGCATCGGGGGGCGTCCGCCGTGGCACCGGAAAATACGCTGGCAGCTGTCCGGCAGGCAATCGCCGAGGGCGCCGATTGGGTCGAGATCGACGTGCAGGAGACCGTGGACGGCGAGGTTGTCGTCTTCCACGACAGCGATTTCATGAAGCTGGCCGGTGTCGACCTGAAGATCTGGGACGCCACGCTGGATGACTTGAAAGAGATCGACATCGGTAGCTGGTTCGGGCCCGAGTTCAGCAACGAACGCGTACCCACGCTGGCCGCGGTGCTAAAGGAGTGCCAAGGGAAAGTCGGTGTGAACATCGAATTGAAGTACTATGGGCATGACCGGCAACTGGAGCAGCGGGTCGCCCAGATTGTCGAAGCGCACGACATGGCCTCCAGCGTGGTCGTCATGTCGTTAAAGATGGATGCCGTGCGGAAGATGAAACAGTTGCGTCCCGACTGGAAAGTCGGGCTGCTGATGTCCGTGGCGGCGGGGGACCCCCGACAGATCGAAGCCGATTTCCTGGCGGTGAACGCCCATTTCGTGAATCGGAGCCTCGTGCGGTCGACTCAAGGCGACGGCAAACAACTGTTCGCCTGGACGGTCAATGATGCCCCAACGATGTCCGTCATGATCGGTCGTGGCATCGATAACTTGATTACGGACAAGCCCGGATTGGCACGGGCGGTGCTCAGGCAACGAGCCGAGCTGAGCGTCACGGAACGGGTGTTGTTGGAGTTTGCCGCGACCCTGGGTGTCCCAGCTCAGTTGGGCGCGCCGTAGCACCCTGCAGGCGGGACGGGCCTGGGGGGCCTCCGGCGGCCCTGGCCCGCATTTCTGATAAACCGTCTGCTGTGCGACGGCCAGGTTTTTTGCCCGGCCGCGTCCGACGTCGCAAGTTGATCCTCAACGTATGATCCAATGCGCCTCACGATCAAATCGCCTCGTCTTCCTTGCCAGGCAAAGACTTACCGTCGCGGGTCACGAAGTTTGACAGAGATCCGGGCTAACCGCTTTGGCCGAGGACCTCGCGAAGGCCTTGTCCGTTCTCTAAGATGGCGAGGAGAAGATCGGGCAGACCACAGAATCGAAAGGAGATGGCCATGCTGCACAAATCGGAACTTGGCGAGCACGCGGAGCGGTTCCCCGCCGACTTGGAGGGGAACGTTCCCGAACACGGGGACCACTGGAGCGACTTGAATTTCGCACACGGGCCGAATGATCCTCATGAAGAAGGGATCAGCGACGAGGAACGGGCGCGGCGGATGGCCTACCTGGACAACGAGTGGTGGCCCCAGATCATTGCAGCGGTGAACCAGGAAAAAGC
>JABAOF010005287.1_pt1 | contig 16635 bp, 12 predicted proteins | sample 7062171 | NCBI WGS metagenome assembly JABAOF01 (sample SAMN14538628, study PRJNA623070) | marine sediment metagenome | biome: marine biome [ENVO:00000428]; feature: marine pelagic biome [ENVO:01000023]; material: deep marine sediment [ENVO:00002113] | place: India: Gulf of Khambhat ...
TTTCATGAATGGCCCTTTTAGTGCGGATTATTCGACGCATGCTTTGCGATGGTACCATGAATTTCTTACAGGTAGGTATCCCTCAATTGGAGGTTTGAATCGAGCGTATAGGACACGATATAATGAATTCATAGAGATTGACCCGCCACGTGCCCTTGCCACTACAGAACGGGAAGCTTTGCCACGATATCTTGACTGGATGGAATATCAAGAATATTACATTGGACTTGCTCTCAGTGTTATCGCAAGTTTACTTTGGTCACGTGGTGTTCGAGGAATTCTAACCTCCCACAGCACAAGATCAACTTTCCCAACACTGCCCCTCAATGTTAGGAGGACAGAAAGAGAGCTTGATTTTCAGGGAGTAGGGCTTTATCTCGATCGATCACACTATGACATTATTCGCCGAGGTGCATTATACTTAAGCACCGTTAGCCGTTTACCCTATTTGTCAGAAAGTGGAATGGGGACGTGGCCATGGGGTCCTAGATTAGAAGCTAGCGACCAGCAATTTACCATGCTGGTTGCGATGATGTATGGTTTCCGGGGATTTAATACGCATATGCTCGTTGAGCGAAATCGATGGCTCGGGAGCCCAATTTCCCCCATGGCAGTATCTAATGATGAACAATCAGCTTTTTTGAAACGAATACTCGAAATTTTACACTCTATCAAGTTTCATACCTTGCACCGCAATATCCCAGTGCTTCTGCTGCGAAATTTTGAGTACGAGAGGCTTTATGGTGTATGTACCAACTCCAACTGGTTAACACAATTAATGGGAATACCTGAAGATTTGCTACTGAGCAATCGAACCTTTAGCTATACCGAAACAATTCAAAAGGCCTATCCTGCACTTTGGGGAGCATTCTATTGGGGCCTAACCCGGTCAAAAATTCCCTTTGCCATTGGAGACACAGATATGGACCGTCCAGCCTTAGGTCGCCACCAAGCGATTATCATTCCTAGCTTCGATTTCATGTCTGAAGAGCTACAAACAAAGATCACTGATTTTGCCGAACGGGGAGGTTCTGTGATTCTTGGTCCAGAGCTTCCTTATTTGGGTACTGATATGCGGGGTTGTACAGTTATTGCAGAATGTGCTGGTATCCAACCAACTACAACACGCCGACCCTTAGTTGGGCTCCATGATCCATTTACCTTGACAGATGATAAGGTTCGTGTTGGAAATCGTGTTGGTGGAGGCATCACATCCTTAGGGAAAGGGAAAGTCGTCTATTTGGGAATTACATTGCCTCCAACATTAAATCGAGAGGATGCATTAGAATCAGAATCTGTGATAACAAAATCATTGAAGCATCTGAATCTTCCTGTTGTAGGAGATGCACGAAATCCGTCGGTTGATGAAAATTTTTGGGGTATTCGAGCTCCTCGAGTCATTTTTCAAGTGAATGCAACCAATCAACCGCAATCGGTTACTTTGAAAGTGGCTAAACGAGCTGTGATTCGGAATTTATGGACCGGAGAACAATTAGCCAAAAAGGGTTCACAGGAAATTGCACTAAATCCTTATGATTTACGAGTATTTGAGGTGGTTCGATGAGGCGATTAAATGAGGACTATGAGTTTTTCAATGTAGAGCTGTCCCACTGGTTCAACCTTTTATCCGCCTTACCACAGTTTGCCAGCGACCGAGGAATACTCTTCCTTCTCTACGAAGAAGCTGAAATTATTCATGCTTTCCATTCAATACAGGGTTCTCGACCTGATTTGACTGGTCCTTTTTCAACGCCTTCTATCGTAATACAACAACTGCAGCAACGAGAAGATGTTGATGCAGTCTTTATGATTGAGCAAGGTCTTGTGGTGTACCTCATTGCAAAAATGCAAGCAGCCTTTAAGCCTGAAATAGATATTCTGCAATATCTTGAGTTTGCCCAAACTGGGATGGAAGAAGAATTCGGTAGACGATTTTATGTTTGGCCTAAAGGATTCTGGGAGAAGGGAATTTTTTCATTATTTCATCGTGCACGTAGATTGTTTGATGAGCTGCCATCAGATTATATTTTTGTTCTCACTATATTCGAAGAAAACACTATCTGGGCAAGTCTAATTGTACAAGGCGTTGAGGGGCAAATCCGGCGAATTACAACAACGAAGTCTATAGAACCCCTCGATGTTGCAATTAGTGAATGGCAAACTGACTATCCTAAACTTCTTGAGGTTGTTGCTCAAAGATTTGGCTCACCTACATTCGGATTTTTCACCGATGATGAAACACTTCGATTTCTCATGCGAAGTGAAACCCCACTCGATTTCATCCGACAAGCTCGTCGAACGAATCAAATAATTGTCGATCCCATCCCAAGTCGTATTCGCAGCCGTCTTTAGCGGTTATCCACCAATTCGTCGCCTTCTCACTAATAGAAGCACAACCACTAGAACAATTGTACAGACAATAGTAACAACGATGAATAGTCCTAGTTCAGATGATAGCCCTGCCGGTAGATACAGAGGTGGTTCACCGTGGTCGATTTGTAATGAGAAGTTGTTGGGGTAGCCATCATCAATTACTGGATGAGCCGCTGTGGAATTGCAATTTGCAGCAAAATCAGGAAATGCGGGAAAGACAATCGTTGTGATATAACTTCGACTGAGTGGAGAAGCAAAAGAAAAAGCTTCTTCTATTGTAACCTCACCGTCAGCATTTGAATCAGCTGATGCATTCATTAGTGCATTCGTGAAGAAATGGTTAAAGACTTCACCAATTATTGGTAAACCCTCTTCTGGTAGTCCTGCCCAAGCATATTCATGGGCTTCTGTTGAAGCTATATGGATGTGGGGCATTGGATCATCATATAGTGGTTGAAGAAAAATTTCTGAAGTGCAGGCTGAAACTATGAAAAATTTTTCTTGGCTTACTAGATTTTTCCAATGTAGGGGAAACCATGCTTGCCATTGGATATCGCTGAGAAGGTAGTTTCCATGCGCAAAAACATAGAATAGGACCACATCATTTGCGTCAGCATTCATAGCAAGAAATTGTAGTGCTGCTTCACCGGTTTGTTGAACGATAGGTCCTTGATGGATGAAGATGTGATTAGTTTGCCAGCCAAGTGCATTCAGTGTCTCATTCCATTTTTGGGTATCACTGTAGCCAGTGTCTAAATTCGATCCTGATTGATAATGATTCATTTCCATTAGCACAGCCCATCCTTCTCGGGGATTGTATAGTGGTTGATATCCCGATGACGCTGAGTTTTCAGCCAACCAAGACAGGGGAAAAAGTGTACATACTAAGATAGATATGAAGAATAACCATCTAAGCTTGTAACATAAGGATGGGTTCACGCTATAAGCCCCGACAAAAGCCTTTTTCTAGTTTATCTTTGGGGACTCAAAACCCTTTGGTCTTTTCTATTCCTGAAAAAAAGAAGAGGAACTGCCTTGAACTTCCATAGCTGCTTTTTCTTGAACCTCACTACTCATTGGTTGATTTAATAGTGCGAAATTGTAGTGTTCGAATTTGAAAAGGTTTCACGTTCATTGTTACTTGATACGGGTAAGGCGTTTTAATCGAGAGCTTTTCAATTTGCTGTTCAGCTAAGCTGACATAGGAGGCGTGGGAAATTGGAACGGCTGTGCGGATTTCTACATTCGATGGTTTGCCAACGATTTCATATAATCGAAGAAGCGTTGAATCTGTTTCTTCGGCTTTTTTTAGACAGCTAAAGGTACAGCTAGAAGGATAAACGGATAAGAAGCCTTGAGATGCTGGGAGAAGCCCACCTGCTGTTTCAGCGAGTTGAATAGCCTTTAGTGGAGTAATATATTGTTGGGTTTGTTTGAGTGTCGCTGGGTTTTTCCATGATTCATCATAGGGTAGTACCGAATAATGCGCAACATGTTTTCCGAGACATTGTGCTCCAGGTGTGGCAAGCGCTGGGCCCGCGTGCCCGCGCCGCGTCGTAAGATCACCACGAGAGAGCCAACCGATTGACCGAAGAAGTGTCAATGCAATTGTTCGATTTTCATCATTTAGTACTTCATATTCTGGGAGCCCACGTGTGGCAATTAGTAGTCCATCTGAGTCATCATTCAAAGCGCAGAAGGTTTGGAGGGCATGAGTTGTGGTGGAATCTTCTAACCAACCTGGAGGTTTTCCAAAGACGTTAGGTTGTTTGAGGAAGTATGTGAGGTAGTAATCCATCATCATAGGATAAAGCTGAGCTTCCCATTCTTGTGCTGCAGGTTCAAGCAAACGTTCTGTAACATAAAAAGGCGTATCGCCCCAAGCTGTATTCGTATCGAGATGAGTTGGAAAAAGAACACGTAAACGATGATCATGTGCTGTATTTGTGAAATTGGTTTGAATATCAATTCGTGGAGTGTGCGCTGATATGGTGATAAAGGTTTGAATTGGTATCGTCGTTTTTTGCAGACTTCGACGTTGACGGTTTTTTTGAGCTTTCTTTGGTACCTTAAGGCGTGTACGTATTTCGAGTGTGATAGTGACCGGACCCTGTTCAAGGATTCTAATCCCTGTTTGAGGATCGCTCAGACTGGTAATCCTTTCATCCTTCGATGGTGGGCAATAGCTATACTCGTCACCAATATCACCTGTGTCTTCAAAAACTAGAAGACGAGAATATTCTTTGCCAGTGGATTTGTGAAGAAGGGTGAGTATGCCATTTTTAGTGGAAACGCCAAGCTGAATGAACGGGGTATCGATGATATACATATCGCCTTCTTTCTTTAAGGACAAAGAAGAAGCCAGAGTTGTCCTGGTATCGGAGGTTTCAGAAGTCACGTAAAAAGTAGCGTATCCGAGTCCTGGAATTTCTTTCGCGGTGAAGGTGACAAGAACCCTAGTTTCCGGGTCAGGTTCTTGAGGTTCACCTCTAAAGACATTAGGGAGGTTGTGTGCTGTTAGTGAGGAATGGAAAGCTGAATCGAGCTCTTTAGCTCTTTTTGTTTGCAATGGGATTTTTTCACCTTTTGCATTATAGAGGGCTAGTTTCGTTTTTGCATCAAGAGGGATCGGGATTTGTAGAAGAATTCGAACGATATCAGTAGTGTTCCAAGGATGGGGATTAAAAACTCGGAACATCGCTAAGCAAGGGTTAGGGATTGTTGAGGGAGGAACGGAGTTTGCTTGGCGGTTGATATGATAGATAGCATCACTTAGAATCTGGTTTCCAAGTTGTTGGCTCCATTTGAAACGACGAACCATGTCAGCATGAGTAGCATCTACACTGCAGCCACAAATTGAGTCATGAGGTTGATTTTGGAGGAGGAATTTCCATGCCCGACGAATTGGTAATGTGGGATAAGCCGCTCCAAGCCACCAAGCAATAGTTGCGAAGGGCTCAACCCAACGTTCAAGGAGTTGTTGTGTCACAAAATTACTTTGTTTTAGATACAAACGAGCTGAAAAAACCCCAGGGAGAATTTGGATGTATTTACTCGCATGTTGCTCGCCCTCGATAAGTGGTAATTCGGCTACATTCACTTCTTTATGGATGATATCGAGATAGTCTTGGAGGGTGCCGTGGTGAACTGTCACACCTGATAGCTCATTGATGAAATCTGTAAATAATTCGTTGATGAATGGACTTAATTCATCGATGCCAGTAACTTCTTTGTCAATTGGACTCTTTCCAAATTCACTAAGCAATTGAGAGGGGGTTTTGCCTTGCAGTATTTCTTGTGATTTAAGCCGGTGATTTAGTGCTTCGATTAAGGTAGGAAGATGAGGTTGAGGCGGGAGATGATCACTTCCGTTCATGAGAAGTGCAGCTGAACTGGTTCCACGAAGAGATAACACATTCAAAGGCATAAGTAGTTGAGCTAATGTTGCATCAACTGAATTTGGTAAGTTTGCTGCCGTAGAATAGCTTGTTCGCAAATGAACAAGTAGTACCTCAGACCCATTGGGAGCTCGCCATCGAAGCTCTGTTGGAAGAGTTTGACCATGATCTTCTAATCCGCGCCACCAGACACTTGCATCTATATCAAATCCTGTGAGAATCTGAGGAAGCTGAGCAATATGACCAAAGGCGTCTGGAACATACCCAATAGGCATTACCTCCCCAAATTGGCGAGCTATCTGTCGACCATAGAGCAGATTTCGGATAAGTGACTCCCCACTCACTAGAAACTCATCTGCAAGAACATACCATGGGCCAATCTGAATTCGATTTTGAATGATAAGTCGTTGAAGGCGCTTACGGTTTTCTGGACGAAGCTCAAGATAGTCATCAAGAATGATAGTCTGGCCATCAAGATTGAACCCAGCATAGTTGGGATTCTCTTCCATTAGATCGATGAGTTGATCTATGGTTTTTACGAGCAGCCATCGGAAATCTTCAAATGGTAAATACCATTCTCGGTCCCAATGAGTATGACTAACAATGATCACTTTTCGGAGTAACGGCACCCGGGAACACCTTCACTAATTGCATTGGGAGTAGAATATATGATTCTTTGACTTATACTCTTAGGATTTTGCTTACATCATGTTAAGCTATCATCCTGATTTAGATTTCACATCATTTCCACAGAAAAGGTTCGTGGTATTGATCTTTACTTATCACAAACCCTCTCTGCCTTTTAGTATACAGGTACGGAATCCTTTCTGCACGGAGGTTTAAGAAACATGACTCAACTTGTGCAACCCCAGGCGGAATCGGACCGCATTCTCTGGGAAGTCCTTCGCGAATTACAACCGCATCGCGACCCTACGCAACATTCAGCTATTCTTCGAGCCAGCCAAGTGCAACGGCTCCGACCTTTATTGGATTATGCTTGTCGACTTCATTGGCGTGCAGGCCCCACTGAAGAAGGGGAAGCCGCTTTGAAGCGCTTTGTCTACAGATTTCTCAGCGGGGATATCCCGTTTTACGACTAAGTAATGTTTCTACCATTACTCAAAAGAAGATTTGAGGAGGGGACGCCCTTCCGCTGGGGGCAACCTCTCCTTAGACTTTTCTATTAATCAGAGCCTATTTCTTGATGTACCGTCGATAGACAAATCCTGCGATCGCTATGCCAACAACTATCGCAACGCTGATAATGATGTACTCAAGGGGAACCGGTTCTGGTGGAGGAAGAGGAGTCGGAGCCGTCACAGAAACTCCTACATTCCAATCCCAGTTGAATATTTGCGTGAAGAAGTTGGCGACACCAGAATGCGTGATAATAACTCCAGCTTCACGATTCTCGTGGGTGGATTCGTAACTCCAATTTATGCTGGATATGAGTGTTTTGTCACCATCAACAATTACACCCTTGTTGTGAGTCCATCCAAAGTAGGTTTGATTTGAAAACCGAACTTCCACATTGTTAGCCAGGAACATTTCAGCTACTTCTTGCATCCCTGCACTACGATTATCCAACATGACTCTAGACGTAACGCCCCGTCCAGCCGCTGCTATAATAGCATCATTGAACTGGTTAGGAGCACCATTCCAATCCATTTTGGAATACATTTGTTGAACATATAATGTGGAAGTGGCAGAGTTGATAAGGTCAAGGATAGCCGAGATATCATTGTCAGGTGAGAGTACACCTTGGATACTCATTGATCCAGTGAAAGTTTGGGAGGCGAATGGTGCAGGATATGAACCGGTATTTACGCCAGTACCGAAGTTGTCTTCATCACCGCTATCAGGAACGTATGGCTCAACGTTATCGAGAAGTAGATCATGTGTGAATGTATCATAGAAATAGTTCACTACATCGGGCTGTTCAATGACTACACCCCATTCTCTATTGCCAGCACTATTAGCAGGTGGTATTCCAGATTTTGCCCAGTTTGCACTTTGCACAACAACGACCTCTTGGTCGAAGATCATAAATTTCGCATGGGTGAATTCGAGGGAATCAGCTTCAGAATAGAAGAGTTGGAGGTTGGAACCAAAGGCGGCGCTTTGAGATAAGTTATAGAATGTGGCTTTTGTCCAGTGGCGTTCTGATGGTGATGCCCATTTCCAAGATACAATGATCGTAATTTCCATGCTCCCATTACGAGCAAGGGCATCCCAAATTTCCTCTACTAGGAACCAATTGGTGAATGCATAGACCATGACTAACATTTCATTTTCCGTATTCTGTAACAGGTTTCTGACCACGGTATCGCTCGAGTCAGGTGACGAGAAACAGGTAACTGTTGCTGAACCGGTGTAAGTTGTTGCTGGTTTGTCAAAGGCAGGAGGTTGGGCTTTAACAGTAATCAAAGTATTAGAGGTTGGTTGAAGGAACGACAGGGCCATGAACCCGACTAGTAGGAAAATCAGGAATTGTTGAATGAGTATTCGGCGCATAGAAAATACTCCAGAAATTAAATTTGAAGGTTCTACAATTCTCAGTATATTTAGCTATATAGGCTTGTGCTTTTACCTAGAAGCCGACATAAAAGGAGATACGAAAAATCCTGATTTATTCCTGAAATAAGCTTACTTCTCGCAGACATCACGATATTTTATTAAGTCTTTCAACCAGTGAAAGTTAGTATACTTCAGAAAGGTGTGAAATATGCGAAAAGAGCTAAGCTACGAATTTTCAACACTTCCACCAGCGCAGAAGGGTTTCAAATGCGTATGCGATCGGCTTGGAATTCAACCCCGAGAGACTGATACAGGAGGTGGACTAACAGCGAGATCAGAGGATCGCACCTTTTCAGGCCAATTAACTACAAATACGACCGAACGCGGTGCAATGAAAGTAGAGGTGCACCTTCGGATTTCCTCCGATGAACAGCTGACTGCAGTAACAGCGTGTTTTGGCGAGCCACAAAAAGAACGCAAGATAGCCCCCAGCCAAAAGACTTTTGCTAAGACAGTAGTTGATACAGATTTTTCAGACGATACTGAAAGTTTTGTCAGAGAAGTATGTCAGAAATTAGATATTGCTCCTGATCAATTTGGAAATTATCGGGCTATGGTGCTCTCCACCGCCCGAATGAAAAATGCTCCTGATTTCATGAAGGAAGCGGCGATGAAATTGAAGGAGATATAGTCGAAAACCTGCCATATCTTCGATTCTTTTCAACCAAATCGTAATTCATGACTTTCAGATTCGTGTTCACATACTGTGCATTTATATTTCTTCTTCTTGTAGACACAGGTTCGGTGAAATGAGGAATTACAATTAGAGCATTTAATAGGAGTTTGTACGATTTTTCCGCATGCTTGACATACATCATCAGTGCTCAAAGTATCACGTTCCTGTTAATCTTATACCCTCGAACTTCTCGGTTAAACGTTTCTCTTGTAGTTGAGGTGGGACAAACAGTCTAATGGAAGCTCAAATTACTTGTTCTTTGATGTATGGGACACCAATTGCTTTAGGTGGAATTGATCTTCGAATGATTCCAAGAGCGATGATAACACCAAGATAGGGAATCATGCGTAAGTACAAATTGAATGGGGCCAAGAAGCCTAATTCGGGTGTTACTTGGATAACAATCTTTAGACCATCAAGAAAACCGAAAAACAATCCTGCCATTAGTACACCAAAAGGCGTCCAATTACCAAAAATAAGAGCTGCTAAAGCAATGAACCCCCGACCAGCAACCATATTCCTACTAAAAGACGAGCCAAATCCGATTGAAAGATAGGCCCCAGCAAGACCTGAGAGACACCCACTAAGTATTACTCCAATCATTCGAGTAGTTTCAACATTGACACCTGCTGAATCAAGAGCGCTTGGGTCTTCGCCTGCGGCGCGTAGCCTTAGCCCGAATGAAGTTCTGTAAAGAATGAACCAGCAAATTGGGACTAGTGCAAACATTATGTATACAATTGGGGATTGGCTTCCGAACATGGGACCAAGGATTGGAACACCAAGAAGTGAAGGAATAACAATTTCAGGAATGGGAAGTACCGGGTCAGATACCCCTCGTTGTCCCCAAATAACAGAAAGCATTACCGTGGTGAATCCTGCGGCAAATATGATAATTCCTGTACCGCTTACAATCTGATTTCCTTTCAGTTGTACAGAAACGAGGGCGTGAATTAGTCCCATCACACCTCCTATCAGAATAGCGTAGAAAACGCCAATCCATGGATTACCTGTATAGTGACTGCCAGCTGCACCCATAAGGGCGCCCATCAACATCATACCCTCTAATCCAATGTTTACTACACCAGATCTCTCTGAAAACATTCCACCCAATGCAGCTAAAATCAATGGTGTCCCCGCAATGAGGGTTGTATAGCCAATGATGCCAATAACGAGTACGAAATCGATTTGAACAGCCTGCATTAGAACGCACCTCCTACAACTAGGCCTTTCCATCGCATTTGATAAAATGAAACAATGGAAGTTACAATTCCAATGATTCCTATGACTGCAACGGGAATACGCCAATTATTCCATAATATTAGAAAAGGAATAAATGAAAGTCCTAGTGAGGTAAAAATTGGTTCTAGGCTAGCAAACAGAACAGGGTTTGCAAAAACGATAACAAGTAATCCAATCGCAACAACTAGAGTGAGAATAGTACCCCACATATTCCCTCGCATCAGATAAACGAACGCAAGAATACCTAGAATTCCCAATAGGAAAATGAAAATGATGTCTAAAGCTAATACCACAGTAATTAAGGGTAATCCGAGCATCAATGACTGGTTGGTAAGAGCTAGTAACAAAAGTAATTGAGTTGTTACAATGCCCAATGCAGCAAACCCGATAATCAATCCCATTAGAGAAGCTAAGAAGATTGGTGTAGCTCTTTTCCAATCGGCTTCAAGCCATTGAGCATATACACTACCCTTATCCGCAAGCCAAACGATGAGTTTGGGAGCGGCAACAAAGAGAATTATTAAACCTTGAATAACTCCAATCATTTCAATGGGAACTTGAGCTGTCACTTGCATCGAGATACTCCCGGCACGGAGTAAACCCAAAAAAATGGCACTAAACAAGGCACCAAATGGACTGTTGTTTCCTAAAACAGCGACTGTAATTCCATCAAATCCATACCCCGGTGAAAATCCTGCAACGAAACGACCGAAGGTTCCTAACACTTCACTTGCACCAGCTAAACCTGCAATGCCTCCACTAATTGCTAGGCTAAGAGCAAGCATCCGCTTTGAGTTGATTCCTGCAGTTTCTGCTGCTGTGAGATTTAATCCTACAGCTCGCATTTCAAATCCAAGAACAGTCTTATTGAGAAAATAGGCAACAGCTAATACTGTAAGAAGACCTAATAGGAAACCCATATGCAAGAAATTACTTCCAAATAGTTTTAGCAAGGCGGCGGTAGGTAAAATTGGGTAAGTCTGCGGATATGGGTTAACAGGTGTGAGATCCATGAGTGGTCCTGATGAAAGATATTGAACAATAATGAGGGCAATGAAATTCAACATTATTGTGGTTACAACTTCATGCGCACCGCGGTAAGCTTTGAGTAGACCAGCGATTAGGCCCCATAAACCACCAGCAATTGCAGCCACGAGAATAGCAATGATTGGGTGAATTACTATCGGCAAGACAACATAGGTTCCAATTACTGCGGCTGAAATAGCGCCCATTTGAAGTTGTCCTTCAGCACCGATATTAAACAAACCAGATTTGAAAGCTAATGCAACAGCCAGCCCAGTGAAAATTAGAGGAGTTGCTCGCCAAAAAATCTGATCGGGATTTGATAGAGCCCCTCTTAGAAGTTCAAAATATGCAGAAAATGGATTAAATCCCAAGGCTAACATAAGTAAACCAGCGACAACAAGAGCAAGTAGTATCGAACCGATAGCCCACCCTAATTGACGTAAAAATCCACTTAGCAATCGTTCACGGGAGGCTTTCACATCTTCCTTTAAAAGATCGGGATAATCCTCAATCGTTTTCTTTGCCATACTACTCAGTTCTCCCTTTCGGATTGTACTTCTTGACCTGCCATTAACAAACCAAGTTCTTGCTCATTCGTTGTTGCAGGATCTAATATTGCAGCGATTTGGCCAGCAAATAGCACCGCTATGCGGTCTGAAACACTTTGAATCTCATCTAAATCAGCAGAAACTAGGAGAATCCCAACTCCTTCATCCCGCATTTGCACGAGGACTTTGTGAATATATTCTGTTGCACCCACATCGAGACCACGCGTTGGATGTGATGCAACAAGAACTCTTGGATTAAATCCTAAAATCCGAGCGACGATGAGTTTTTGTTGATTCCCTCCTGAAAGTGTACTAGCGGGTTCTTCTACATTCGTCATTCGGATATCAAATGCCTTTGCACGTTCTCCCGAATGTTTTACAATTTCAGGTTCATTGAGAAATGAGTTAGGAATTGGAGTAGGTATTGCAACCGCAGCCAATTTTGGCCCAAAGACGGAAGGAGGAAATGGTTGGAATCGATTCGAAGCGAAAGGTTCACGGTAATGGCCTCCAAGAATTAGATTTTCTTTGATTGAGAAGTTTAGAATCAAGCCCCGTTGATGCCTATCTTGTGGTATAAATCCGACACCAATGTTTTGGATTCTTCGAGGACTACAATTTGTAATATTCTGTTCTCCAACCCAAACCTCGCCATCATTGATCTTTCGTAATCCTGTGATAGCTTGAACTAATTCAATTTGGCCATTTCCTTCAACACCCGCAATTCCTAAAATCTCCCCTTCTTTAATCTCTAAAGATATTCCTCTAACAGCTTCTAATCCTCGATCATCTTTTACATGTAGATTTCTAATTGCCATGATTGGATTTCCAGGTTTGGCTATAGTTTTTGCTACGCGGAATATTACGGGGCGACCGACCATCATTTCAGCAAGGGCTTCAGGTGACGTTTTCTTCTTTGGTACTGTTCCTACAAGTGCCCCATCTCGAAGAACGCTAATATAATCTGCGAGTGCCATGGGTTCACGTAATTTATGGGTAATTAGGATGATTGTTTTTCCTGCTTCCCGAAAAGTTTGAAGGGTTTCAAAAAGTTCATCAACTTCTTGTGGCGTTAACACTGCGGTGGGTTCATCAAGGATTAGGATATCGGCTTTTCGATACAAGAGTTTAATAATTTCTACTCTTTGACGAAGTCCCACAGAAAGGTCTTGGATTTTGGCTTTAGGATCGATATTGAGTTTATTTTCTTCACCGATTCGACGAATTTCATCTTCTGCAGCCCTGTAATTCATGGGTTGAACTCGATCTAATCCACCCAATAACGATTGGCCTGCGTTTCGGAAAAAGCCTCTTGTAGGACTTTCTAATACCTTTCGTTTCTCGATTCGCTCGCTAAGGGTTAAATAGAGAGGTTCTGTGCCAAGAATGACATTTTCTGTTACGGTTAATGTGGGAATAAGCTTGAAATGTTGATGAACCATCCCGATTCCAAGTCGAATTGCATCTGCTGGTGATTTGAAATGAACCTCTTCACCCCGAATCTTGATTAGCCCAGAATCCATGGATAACAGACCATATAATATGTTCATGAGTGTGGTTTTTCCTGCGCCATTTTCGCCCAAGAGTCCATGAACCTCTCCCTCTGCTATTCGAAGGGTAATATCACGGTTTGCTTGTACTCCACCAGGAAAGGTTTTGTTAATATTTTCAAGCTCTATGACGTATATCGCCTAGACCTCCAAGACATTGTGTAAAACTCACATAAACGCCAGATAGTGTAGTTTTCAGATGAAACTTGTATTTAACGTAATTGGCACAAACAACAAAGTAACATTAAAAAAAATAAAAAGGGGGGGCTTTGGAAAAAGCCACCCGATTATTCAACCCATGGGAAAGTTACTGGTGGATCCAGAGTACCGTCGATAATATCTTGTTTTAGTTGTTCAACTGCAGCTTTCGCTGCTGGGTCGAGTTGTAGCAGACCGGGATTGTCTTCGTAGTCATGACCACCATTTGCCGTGTCAAAATTATTTATGCCAGCTGTAAATGTGTAGCCTTCTTGAGTCGCATCTCGGATAATGTTGTACGCAGCAACCTGGACATTCTTCAGTGCAGTCGTTAGACATACTGTTGGTGGTTGTGGATTATCTGGATCTGCAGTTCCCAGATACATCTGAGGTGAGTCCACACCCACTACCCAGATGGGACCCAATGTGGCATTATTAGATTTGCAACTGGCAAATACACCGAGACCCGATCGTCCCGCCGCAGCAAAGATGATGTCCACTCCAGCCGTATACATTCCGTCAGCGAGAAGTTGCGCTCCAGCGATATCAGTAAACCCTGCAGGCGTATCTGCGACATAGGCTACAGAAACGTTATTGCCACCAGCAGTGTTTGTTATTCCGAGTTCAGGTCGAGTGATGTTGGCTCCCCAGAAGAACCCGGCAGCGAATTTCCAGAGGAGTGGAATTCCACTCATTCCACCGATATAGCCAATTTTTCCTGTTTGGGTGTATGCTCCAGCAATAGCACCGGCAAGAGCACCAGCTTCTTCTTCATTGAAAAGCAACGATGCAACATTTGGATAGTTTGTTTCGTTAATGTATGAGTCGACGATGGCAAAATTCTGTCCTGGGAACTGTCCAGCCACAGTTTCCATAGCGACTTGTTGTGTGAATCCGACCCCGATTATGAGTTTATATGGTGTCAACCATTCAGGATGCATAGCAAAGTGTCTTAGGAAAGGCTCAAACTCTGCAACATCAGTTGGTTCAACCCACGTAAATGTGATATTGAAATCTGCAGCTGCAAGTGATGCACCCTCGAACACACCGTCGTTAAATGATTTATCACCGAGGCCTCCGGTAGCAAAGACAATTGCCACATCAAAAGGATTAGCTGGTTTGAGAAATATTGGTCCAAGAACGAAACCAGTGCCAGTACCGACGAGAAAGAAGATTAAAGCGACAGCGACTAATTGAATTCTTGACATTACTAATTCCTCCTGATAAGCCCCATCAGGATCAGAAACCCTCTAAGACAGGAAGGCGTTAATCGTGATACCGAACCTTAGAAGCTTATCAGATGCATGTGTAGAGATAATAACTATATAAAATATCTATCCATTTAGCCGTTAGATAGAAGTCAGTTTGTCAAACCCAAAAGACGATATAGATTTTGAACAATTTCCTTTTCAATAAAGTCCTATAATGTGGTTCAGATGTCATCTACAGAGAATCTCTTTGTTATATGGTGACAATCAAGCCACGGGATCCAACAGCCACAAGCTTTGTAATCCCTAGGCAATCAGTTTTTCCTTCCGATTCATGAACATGCCCACTGTATATTGCCGCTGGTTGAACCTCCATTATGAAATCGCGGAGACTTTTATAACCAATGTGGCTGCCTCCCCAAGTTAAATCAACGTTTGTTCCAAAAGGTGGTGTATGAGTGCACAATACTAGGTTTTCTAGGTAATAGAACCGTTTCAGCATATGTTGAACCTTTTCATCGGTCAAGCCAAAAGGTAGACTTGGTTGACCGCCCCCCAACCCTGCATATGTTTTGCTCCCCAGAGTTACATATTCTCCATGTAGGTAGTGGAAAACCTCATGATCTTGGCAAAGCCATCGGAGCGCCTCGGTATCATCATGATTCCCAGGAATAAAATATACTTCCGTCCCGACATCAAGTGGTTCAAGAGCCTCAACGAGCCCTTTCCCAAAACTTACATAATCGCCTAGTCCAAATCCCACTTCAACTTCTTTTAATTTGGTGCGAGTGCGTGTAATCGCGTGTTTGTCACCGTGAAGGTCTGAGAAAAAGAGAGCCCGCATCATTGCAGAGGCATACCCTCATTTGCCAAAAACCTTACCCTTTTCATATCTAGTTAAAACAAACCGGCTAATTTTGATGACTTTGAACAATGAACAAAGTGAATAAATGAAACAACTCAACCATTGGAGAACTTATTCGTGTTTTCAAAGAGGTATATGTTGATGTCAAAAGCAGATGTATTCTATGTAGATAGAACTGTGTGGCCACAGTATTCCATGCTTGATAAACTTGAGGTCCTGTGGGAGAAAATCGGGCTTAAAGAGATGATTAAAGAAGATGACCGAGTAGTTATCAAAACCCATTTTGGAGCTTATGGCAACCTCATGTATATGCGACCCGCCTTACTCCGAAAAGTCGTGGACTTGGTAAAAGCCCAGAAAGGTTGGCCTATCCTAGCAGAAACTGCAGGATTAGGATATGGTGTTGGGTTATATGGTGGGCGTACAACCTCAGCTGAGTACTTTAAAATGGCAGCTGCAAACGGTTACACCATTGGTACAATGGGAGCACCCATAGTTTTGCTTGACGGATATTGGGGAGCTGACACTTTCACTGTCCCCATTAAAGGGAAACATCTCGAGAAGGTTGAAGTTGCTATGGCTTTACGTGATGCCGATATCGTTATTGTGATGACCCATTTCAAAGGACATGGAGGAACGGGTATGGGAGGAACGTTGAAGAATTTAGGAATAGGTTGCGTGGGTAAATTTAGTAAGACAATGATGCATGGCCCAGATAATCCGATTGTCAATGCTACCGAGTGTAAAGGTCCTGAATGTGGGAAGTGTATTCGCGTATGTCCCACGCGGTGTATCACTGTAGATCCCAAGTTGAAAATTAACTATGAACGATGTATTCATTGTATTCATTGTGTTTCAGCGTGTCGTCAAGCTGAGTCTAAAGCAATTACTGCAAAATGGGGTGAAAACCCCCCGGCTAGCACTGAACGGATGATTGAGAATGCATATGGCGTAGTGGAAGGAGTTGGTCGTAA
>JABAOF010002613.1_pt1 | contig 16622 bp, 18 predicted proteins | sample 7062171 | NCBI WGS metagenome assembly JABAOF01 (sample SAMN14538628, study PRJNA623070) | marine sediment metagenome | biome: marine biome [ENVO:00000428]; feature: marine pelagic biome [ENVO:01000023]; material: deep marine sediment [ENVO:00002113] | place: India: Gulf of Khambhat ...
ATTCAATATTATCTCAGCAGATTTTTTCATGAATTCATCTGGTTTTTCTATTTTAAACAAAAACATTTTTCTTGCTACAGAATAAATCAAATCTAAAACATCATCATATAATGAAGTGAGGTTTGATATGTCTTCGTGATCTATAGGCGTGATAAATGTTTTATTCAATTTGTCAAAAATTTCGTGGAGTACACCATCACATTCATGTTCAATTTTTTTTAATTCTTTCACTTTGTTTTCTACACCGTTATAATTTTTCATCAAATCATTAAATAGTTCAGCAGCTTTTAGAACTAGTTGAGCTTCCCTTTCAATCAGATTAAAAAATATTTTTTCTTGAGGTATTAACCACTCTTTTAGGCCCATGAAAACCAATTCCAAATTAGTATTTTTTCCTTTAAATGCTTTTCTGAAAAAAATCTCATTAGAAAAACGTTTAAATATGTAACTTATAAACTATTTTTATGTTTGAAATAATTAAAGAGATATTCTGGGAAGACTTAAAGAGAAATGCAAGATTCTTTATGAGAAATTATAAAGAAATAATAAAAAGAACCTGGTCAATTTTCTTAAATGAATTTAAATAACTATTTTTTTGGTATGAACATTGGAACTTTTTTCTTGTACTTCTTATATCTATTACCAAACTTATATGTTAGTATCATTTCTTCATACAATGCTAGCAAATACCAAAAAATAACAAAAACGATTGCAACAATTAGCATTGATAAAATAGGAAATATAATAAGAAAACCTATGTTTAAAAAAATCCTTCCAAGATAAATCGGATGCCTTATTTTGGCATATACACCAGTTGTAACTAATTTTTTAATATTTTCTGGATGAGCATGTGCTTGTTTAAGAGCTCTATGAGATTTTGTTTCAAAATAAAAACTTAATAAAACTATTGGGGTGCCTATTGCAGCCCTTAAAAGAAACCATCCAGCTATTGCCTCTTTATAAAAAACAAAGAAAACTATGTTTATAAAAATAAGATTAATTAAGTCAAAATACAATGGATCTATGTAAAAAAATTTTCTATTCATTTTATCACTATTAATATTTATAATGTTATATAATATTTACATTTTTTTGTAATTATAAGAATAATATTTCTTTATAAAATTCGAAGTATTATCAAATATTAGTTGAGAGGGTATGAAATGGGTAAAATAAAGAAAAAAGTAAAAAAGTTATATAGATCTGGAAAAAATAGAATCCTTGCTGGGGTTTGTGGGGGCTTAGGAGATTATTTTGATGTTGATCCTACAATAGTTAGATTGGCTTGGATTATTTTTACATTAATGTCACTTGGAATAGGTATTTTAGCTTACTTAATAGCCTGGATTATAATACCAAGAAACCCAAAACATAAATGGTATTGAAAAAGAAGATATTATGAATCAGAATGAAGTTGTTTTAGAAATTAGGAAGGATTTAAAAGCTTCAGTAGACCCCAAATACAAAGAAGGTTCTATTAAATACTTCAAAGAAAAAATAAAACCATATGGTGTAAGATTTTCTGATGTTAGAAAAATTACCAGAAAATATTTTAATTTATTAAAGAAAGAATGGAAATATGAAGATTTTATAAAATTAAGTGAAAAATTTCTTAAAGACGGGTGGATGGAAGAAGGAGCCATAGCTTTTGGAATTATGGAACGTCTAAAAAAACAATTTACAGAAGAAACATTTTATTTGTTTGAAAAATGGCTTAAAAAATATGTTCATAATTGGGCTCATTGTGATGAACTTTCAGCTCATCTAATAGGAAAAGTTGTTGATAAGTATCCTAAATTTATAAACAATTTAATAAAATGGACCAAATTAAAGAACAGATGGGTTAGAAGATCTTCTGCTGTTTCTTTGGTGGTTCATGCTAGACAAGGTAAGTATCTAAAAGAAGTTTTCAAAATTTCTAAGAATTTAATGTTAGACAAAGATGACATGGTTCAGAAGGGTGTTGGTTGGTTATTAAAAGAGGCTAGCAGAAAACATGAAAAAGAGGTTGTAAGATTCTTGTTAAAATGGAAAACAAAAACTTCTAGATTGGTTTTAAGATATGCAACAGAAAAAGTTAGCATAAGTAATAAAAAGTTAGTTTTGAGTAAGTAAAGTTAAAATTCTTTTTACAAATTCATTCCAATCTTTTGTCATTATATGAGCACCAGCAGCTGGAATATGACCCCCACCATTAGAATTTTTAAGATTTTTTGTTGCCATACGGGCAATTCTCCCACAATTAATTTTTTTGTCTTGCCTTCTTAGACTAACATAAGTTATTTTATCCTTTTTTCTAGTAACAATGATTGTATAATTTGGTTTTTCAAAACTAATTTTTGTAGAGATAGGTGAACTAATAGAAAAATTTGTATTTAATTCCAAAATTATTAATTTTTTGTTTTCAATAATTTTAGCATTTTTCTTCCATTTTTTTATTGTTAAATTAATTTCTTTTTCTATAATGTCATAGAATTTTCTCAATTTTTTTGAGTTAGCAGTTTTCATTTTTAAAATATCAATGGGAGAAGAAGCTTCTAAACACGCTTTAAAACCTATTTTTATACCTTCAATTCCAGAGTGGTAATAACTAGATGTAATCATATTGTTAATTAGTTTAAGTTCAGATAATGAAAGATTATATTTTTTATAAATTTTATTTAGAAAATCTTTCCATTTTTCTTCGCATTTATCATTTACAATTCCAATTCCTACTAACCAGTCTAAATCTTCTATATCTGTTAATTCTTTACAAATGTCATAAACAATTTTACTGGTGCAATACTTGTAAGGAGGAATTTTAATTTTCAATAAAATTGGATTTATATGCAATATATTTTTATATTTGTTTAAATTTTTATGAACTTGATGATGATCAATAATTAAAATTTTAGATTTTTTTGCTAATTTTAAAATATAATTTGGTCTTTCATCAACAGCCATATCAACTGTAATGACAGTATCAAATTCCTTCTTTTTAATTTCTTGATGGATATCTTTAGTTGTAAAAAATAAGCTATGATTTGCAGGTATTGTTTTGGGAGTTTTGTTAAAAATTCTTTTAAAAGTTTTAACAAGTATTGTTGCAGCTCCTATACCATCTCCATCAGTATCAAAAATTATTACAGTTTTTTTATTACCATTTTTCTTTATAAAATCAGCAACCCCTTTAAGCATATTTATCTTTAGAATAGAGATTTATAAAAATTAAATATAAAAGCTTTTTTATTAAATATTAATTAGTGATTTTTTTGTCATCAAAAAAACCTTCAGAAGGACTTTTAAAACATTTAAATGGAAAACCAATTACTGTAGAGACTCAATCTTGTACGGAATGTCAAAGCAAAAATATAATGGAAGATAAAGAACGTGGTGAAAAAGTCTGCTTGAATTGTGGTTTTGTGGTAAGCGATAAATTAGCTGATCGAGGACCAGAATGGAGAGCTTTTGACCATGAGCAAAAAGAAAAAAGAAAAAGAGTTGGTTCCCCATTAACTTACACAGTACATGATAAAGGTTTATCAACAAATATTGGTTGGCGTGATAAAGATATTTATGGAAAAAAATTATCATCTGAACAAAAGGCACAGTTTTATAGAATGAGAAAATGGCAAAGAAGGATAAGAGTTTCAGATGCTACAGAAAGAAATTTAGCCGTTGCTCTAGCTGGAATATCTAAAACAGGTAATAAATTAACTTTGCCTAAGAATGTTTTGGAGACTGCTTCTGTGATTTATAGAAAAGCTGTAAAAGAACGACTTATACGGGGAAGATTAATAGAAGGAGTAACTGCAGCTGCTATTTATGTGGCATGTAGGCAATGTGGAATACCTCGGACACTGGAGGAAGTTGCCGAAGCTTCTAATATTAGTAAAAAAGAGGTTGGTAGAAACTATCGTCTTTTTCTTAAGAATCTAGATTATTCCATTCCTCCTATTAAAACATCCAAGTATATAACAAAGATTTCTAGCCAGTTAGACATGCAAGGCAAAGTAGAGGAAATTTCACATAAAATCTTTGGTACAGCAAAAGAACTTAAGCTCACATCGGGCAGGGGACCCGCTAGTGTGGCTGCAGCTACTAGTTATATAGCATCAATATTAACTGGAGAGAAAAAAACTCAAAGAGAAATAGCTGAGGCCGCAGATGTAACAGAAGTTACAATAAGAAATAGATACAAAGAATTGGTTGAAAGATTATATTTTGTGGTTAAAATATAATTATCTATTTTCTGGTTGTTTTCTAGCTTGTGGAATCATTAGTGGAGGTGGCGGTAATTGTAGGTCATCACTTAATATTATAGCCTTTTTAGAACATTTATCAGAAACTATTCTAATTACCTGAAATCTCACGTCTTCTGGCAAGACTTTATTTTTTTTCCAGTTTTTTAAAATCTTTTCCTGTTCTTCTCCCATGAAAATAACATTTCCATCAATGTTAATTTCAGCTATGTTTTTATTCTTATCATTGTTGTATTTGGTTTTAAAATCAAATTCAATTGACAACCCTTTACTTTTTAAAGCAGGTAAGTCCTGCTCTTTAACATTTGTTACGTTCATGTTACTGTTTACTCTCACTGCTCCTGTTATTTCTTCATGTTTTTTTGCTTCAATTGTTTTTAAATTCATTCCAATTACTGGCATATTATCACGTTAATAATTGAAACAATAACTATTTAATATTTATTAATTCCAATTAATTTCATGGTAAAAAAAGTTTTAATGGTAATTGCACCAAATGATTTTAGGGATGAGGAATTCTTTGAAACCAAGGAGGTTTTAGAAAAATCAAATATAGATGTTACAGTTGTAAATTCTACTGGACAGCCTTCTAAGAGCATGTTTGGAAAAATAGTTACACCTGATAAAAACTTTTATGATGTTGATGCAAAGGATTTTGATGCAGTAGTTTTTGTTGGTGGTTCAGGAGCTGCAGCCTATCTTAATCACAAAAGGGCTCTAGAATTAGCCAAAGACTTTTATGATTCAGGAAAAGTTACAGCAGCCATATGCATTGCACCAACAATTCTTGTAAATGCACATATCTTAAATGGTAAAAAAGCAACAGCCTTTCCATCAGAAAGAAACAATATAAATGCTGTTGGAAGTTATACAGGGAGTGATATTGAAGAAGATGGAAAGATTATAACAGCCTCAGGACCAAAAGCAGCTGTTGAATTCGGAAAAAGAATTGCTGAAGCTTTGAAGTGATAAAAACACTTTAGAAATTTAAACATTTTTATAAAGACCTAAACCAAATCTTCTAATTTGAGTATTTTTATAAGCCACCTTTACTCCAAGTTCAGTTATTTGAAAACTATTTTTTTCCTTTTTCACTATATCATCTTTTTCTGCATCTTCTAAAAGCTTTTTTAACTCAATTTCTTCTATATCAATTCTGTCTAAAAGTTGTGATAACATTTTTCTAGGTTTAGGTAGTTTTTTCATTTTTTCAAGCCTTTTTTTCATTTTTTCAAGTTCTATTCCAGCTTGTATGTCTACTATTTTAGAATTAGGATCAATTCCACAATCTCTTTTTATATAACGCATAAGAATATTGTCTTTACTTTTTAGTCTACCTTCTGTAAAAGAAATTATACTAGATAGAGCTCCCAACTCTATTAAAAATCTTTTATTTTCATAAAAAGATTCAGCTAAAGATCCATATTTTATGGCTAGTTTACTTGTTTCATCAGTTGTGTATCCAGCAGACTCCTGTTTCATAATTCTTATAAGAATAGAAAATTATTTATCTTTTATACAGCCCCGTCGTCTAGCGGTCAAGGACAAGAGGCTCTGGACCTCTAAACGCAAGTTCGAATCTTGCCGGGGCTATATTATATTGCCACAATAGCTATCATTTTATTTTATAAAGACCATATCTTAATATGCCAAAAATTAATTCTTTTCGTTTTGGTTCTTTAACAGTTGACAGGAAAAAATACAAGGATGATATGGTAATACATTGGGACGGAGAAATATATCCAAGAGAATCTTCTCATACATTTTCTAAAGGAGAGTTAATAGATTTGTTATTAAAAGGACCAGAAATTATAATTGTTGGAACAGGGACTGCTGACCTTGTAAAAATAGAAAAAGATGTAGAAAAAACTGCAAGATCAAAAAATATCGAGTTAATAGTTAAAAAAACACCAGAAGCTATTGAAGAATTTAACAAAATATCAAAAAATAAAAAAGTGATTGCTGTAATACATGTAACATGCTAATTTTATTAATTAGAAAAACAATTTTCAATACATGTGGGTTGTTAAAGCCTCGGGTGAAACAGAAAAGTTTGATCCTAAAAAAATAAAGAGAACATGTTTAAGGGCTGGTGCATCTGAAGAGTTAGCAAATAAAATAGTTGAAAAAGTTAAGAAAAAATCTTATGATGGTATTTCTACTAAGGAAATTTTACACATTACTTTAAGTTTATTAAGAAAAGAAAAACCTTTTATTGCAGCAAGATATGATTTAAAAGGAGCCATGTTTAGATTAGGCCCAGCAGGTTTTATTTTTGAACATTTCACAGGAGAACTTCTAAGAGAATATGGTTATACAACAAAAGTCCATAACATATTAAAGGGTTTTTGCGTTTCTCATGAAATAGATGTTGTAGCAACAAAGAAAAATAAGAGCTATATGATAGAGTGTAAATATCATAATCTTCCAGGAATCTATACAGGTTTAAGAGAAGCTTTGTACACATATGCTAGATTTTTAGACTTGTCAGATGGAGCCAAACAAGGTTTATGTCAGAAATTTGAACAAGCTTGGTTAGTTTGCAACACTAAATTTTCTGAAGATTCTATACATTATGCAAAATGCAAAGGAATAAAGTTAATTGGTTGGAATTATCCAGAAGATGTTAGTTTAAAATCATTAATAGAAAAAAAGAAGTTATATCCAATAACAATGATTAGAAATTTAGATGGAGACTCTTTAGACAAGATGTCTTCTTCAGACTTTATATTAGCTATAGATTTATTAAGGAATTCTATAAAAGAATTAAATAGCATAACTAAAATATCTGTTAAAAAACTAAGAAAATTTAAAGAAGAGGCAAAGAGGATTTGTTATGGTTGATTTAGTAAATACAACAATAGGGGGCTTACAGCAAGGTTATATGTATTTTTATAATCAAATTTCTTCATTTATAGGAGAAACTTATTTACAGTTATTTGTATTTACAATTGGACTATTTATTTATGCGATTTTTGTTTGGCATTTTTACAAAACTTTATCTAAAAGAGATTTGTTTAAAATAGATTTAGAAAAATACAATCTTCCACACGTTAAACATAAAACTTTAGGAAAAACTGGAAGTATTTTAGCTTATATTTTAAAATATGGTTTTGTTTTACCAATATATATTTTTATATGGTTTTTAATATTGTCATCATTTTTATTGGTGTTATCAGAAGAGATTGCAATTAATCATATAATCTTAACTTCAGTTGTAATTGTTTCTGCAACAAGGGTTACATCTTATTATAAGGAAGATTTAGCAAGTGATGTAGCAAAACTAATACCGTTTGCACTTTTGGCAATTTTAATAGTAGATCCAAATTTCTTTTCTATGGAAATTACAATAACAAGATTTTCAGAAATCCCAAATTTATGGTCGCAAATTGTCAAATTCTTAATATTTTCAATTATTCTTGAATGGATGTTGAGAATTCTCTATTTGATTAAAAGAGCTGTGAGTGGACCACCTAAAGTTAAAACAAAATAAATCAAACTAATGGTATTTTCATTATTTGTGATAATCTTAAACTCAGTGATCTTAAATCTTCTTTATCCAATTCATGAACATTTCTTTTTCCACAAGCAGCTGCAGCCATTTTAACTTCTTCATTACATGCTTTTAAGAAGTTCACAACTTTTTTAGCAGCTTCGTCTACATTTAATCTTTTTCTTAGTTCTGGATCTTGCGTTGTAACTCCCATTGGACATTTTCCTAAATAACATTGCTTACAATATGTACAACCCATTGCTATTAACAAAGGAAATGACATGAAAACTCCATTAGCTCCTAATGCTAAAGCTTTTGCAATATCTGCTCCTTTGTTTAGACCACCGCCTACTATTAATTCATGTTTTGATTTATCACCCATTATTTTTCTAGCTTTTACTATTGCAGCCAAAGTTGGAATACCAAAATCATCAAGCATTATTCTTGGTGCTGCTCCTGTTCCTCCTTCCATTCCATCTATTGCTATGATATCTGGATCAGCCTTTAAAGCAAGTTTAACATCGTTTTCAACGTCTCCAGCTCCTAGTTTTATTATTATAGGTTTTCCTTCTGTTAATTCTCTTAACCATTTTACTTTTTTCTTCAAATCGTCTGTAGAAAATATGTCTGGATGTGCTGGAGGAGAATGAATATCTTTTCCCACAGGAACATCTCTAACTCTTGCTATATCTTCTGTTACCTTTTCTCCTGGTAATAATCCTCCTTGTCCAGGTTTTGCTCCTTGTCCAATTTTTATTTCAATTGCATCAGCAGATTTAATATATTCTTCATTTACCCCAAATCTGCCAGTTGAGTATTGGGCAATTAATAATTTTGCAATTTCTCTTTCTTGTGGAAGCATTCCTCCTTCTCCTGTGTTTGTTGCTATTCCAGCCATTGTAGAAGCTTTTGCCAATGCTATTTTAGCTTCTTTACTTAAGGCCCCAAAACTCATTGCAGGAATCAAAATTGGCATAGATAATTTTAAAGGTTGTTTAGATTTTTTTCCTATAATAGTTTCAGTTATGATTTCTTCCCTAAAATAGTCTATTGGTCTTTTTTTGATTTGAGCAGGAATGAAAACCAAATCATCAAAATTAATTTTATCAAGTTTATTTGATCTACCACCAGAAACAAGAGGTTTACCTTTTACTGCTCTAAGTTTTATTTCAGCTACCCATTTTTCCATGGAATCACCTAACTTTAACAATTGAATAAAATTAATATTTAAAGGTTTTTTATAAATATTTGCTTCGCAGGTTCAAATTCTACCCCCCGTATTTATTTCATTTTATCTTTAATTCTTTTCTTAGCAATTTCTAGAGCAGTTTCTCTAGGATTCATTTTCTCTTTTTTAGATTTTTCAAGAACAAGTTTTGTATTTTTCTTAATTTTTTCTTCAACCAGTCTGAACATCTTTTCAGGAGTTCCATTAATGTATTCAATATAAGATGAAATAACACCACCAGCATTTGCAACAAAGTCTGGAACAATCAAAATGTCTCTTTCATGAAGTATGTTTTCAATATCATGTGGAATTGGTATGTTTGCTGCTTCAACAATTATTTTTGCATCAACCCTATCAACATTATTTTTGTTTATAACATCTGTAACTGCAGCAGGTATTAGAATATCAACAGGAAGTTCAAATAACATATCACATTTATAGATTTGGCTAGGGTGCATATCTCTTGATTTAACAGCTTTCTCAGAATAATTAACAACACTACCGGTTTCTTTTTTTATTTTTAATAATTTTTCAAAGTTTATTCCATTAGGAACATTTAAACAACCTTTAGAATCAGATATAGAAATTATCTTTGCACCAACTTCTGATAAAAACTTTGCTACAAAACTGCCTACATTACCAAAACCTTGAATTGCAACAGTAGAGTTTTTTATATCCAAACCATAATGTTTAGCAGCCACAAGAGTTGAATGAAATACACCAAACCCAGTTGAACCTAATTCATGTGGAATTCCTCCTAATTCTTTTGGTTTTCCTGTACAAGCTTTCATTGATCCATTAGCTTCAGCAAACCATTTCATTTCTTCTTCTCCTGTATACATGTCAGGTGCAGCCACATATTGTGAAGGACAAACTGGTTTTAGTGCTCTAGAAAAAGCTTCCATAATTGCTTTTTTCTCGCTTTTTATAATTTTTTTAGCATTAGCAATTATTCCTGATTTTGCTCCACCAAATGGTAATTCTGCTAAAGCATTCTTCCAAGTCATAACTCTTGCTAATCTGAAATTTTCTTCTTTAGAAAAATCAGGAGTCATTCTTATTCCACCTTTTCCAGGCCCTAAAACAGTATTATCTATAACCAAGAAGCCATGCATTTTTGTTTTAGTGTCATAAACTTCTAGAATTTTTTCTGGTCCAAACCCATTATGCTCGATCATAGAATCATTAATATAATATAAGAATTTAAAAATTATATAATATAGATGGTTTTATGGAAGAATACGATGTCATTATAATTGGTGGAGGTCCAGCAGGTTTAGGAGCAGGTTTGTATGCTGCTAGAAGAAATCTTAAAACTTTAATTCTTAGTGAAACATTAGGAGGCCAAATGGCATTAGCACATATAGTAGAAAATTATCCAGGAGTAGAATCAATAACAGGAATAGAATTATCTGAAAAAATGAAAAAACAAGTGGAAAAATTTGGTTGTGAATTTAAATTAGAACCAGTAGTTGGTTTAGAACTAAAAGGTGAAATTAAAAAGGTAAAAACAAAAGAAAAAGAATATTCAGCCAAAGTTGTTATAATAGCAACTGGTAGTCATTATAGGAGATTGGAAGCAGAAGGTGAGGAAAAATTTATAGGAAAAGGAGTATCTTATTGTTCAACATGTGATATGCCATTATTTAAAGATAAGAAAGTTGCTGTTGTTGGAGGTTCAGATTCAGCAGTTAATGCAGTAATATATGCAAGTGAAATTACTTCTGAAGCATATCTTATACATAGAAGAGATAAATTAAGAGCTGAAGAAGTAACTCAAGAAAAACTTAAAAAATCTCCTGTTAAAATCATATGGAATTCTGTTGTTGAGAAAATAGAGGGAGATAAGCTTGTTAAAAAAATCATAATTAAGAATGTAAAAACAAATGAAACTCAAGAATTAGAACTAGATGGAGTTTTTATAGAAATAGGAGAAATACCAACAACAGAAATTGTTAAGGCTGCTGGAGTAGAAGTTAATGAAAAGAAATTTGTAGTGGTTAATGACAAGTTTGAAACTAATATTTCAGGAGTTTATGGTGTTGGTGATGTTGTTGGATCTTTTGCACAAATTATTGTTGCTGCTGCAGAAGGTGCTGAGGCAGCTACCAATGCTTATCTGTATCTTAAAGGAGGATTTTACGGAGATAGAAGGCCAACTGATTACGGAGAAAAGAAGAAAGTGAAACAATGAAAAAATCAACTAAAAAACAGATTTTTGCTATTTTCATAATACTTGCTTTTTTGGGAAGTAGTTTTACATATGCAATAATTTCTGCAATTCCTTCGCAAGATCAAGTACAAGCTGGTTGGAGAGCTGGGTTGGCTATAGTAATATTTAATGAATTACAACCAATACCAGCTGGTGTTGGTGTTACAAATGAGACAAGAGCTAAATTGTTTACACTTAATTCTGATGGTATAATTTATAAAACTGGAGAAGAACCTGCTACTTTAAGAGAGTTTTTTGAAATATGGGATAAGAATTTCAATGGCACTTGTATATTAGACTATTGCAACAATGGGAACCATTCTATGAGGATGTATGTAAATAACATAGAGAGTTTTGATTATGAACTTTATACAATTAAGAACAACGATTTTATATTGATTGATTATAGATGATGCGCTGGTTCGAATCCCGGTCGGCGCATCATTCTTGACCGGGATGAGGGATTAATTTAAGACAGAAATTCTAAATTGAGTATATGAAGAAGAAAGTTTCGAGAAAATGGATTTGGATTGTCGTCTTAGTTATAATTTTAATTGTTTTTTACTTTTGGTTAACAACTAAAACTTCAATATCTTCCAAGAACTATTGCAAATTAGATTCTGATTGTATAGTTTATCAACCAGCCTGTATATACGGTTGTTGGAATAAGAATAATTTACCTGAACCTGTAACTTTGCCACCAAATGCTGGTATGTGTGCATCTCCTACTGAAATATCCGGTTGTGTATGTGAAAAAAATAGATGTCAACCTCTTCCATCAGAAAGAAATGAAAATAATTTTTATTTACAGCCCTGTATCAGTGATAACAATTGTTTTCCTGATGAAGTTTGTTTAGATTTTAATACTCTCTCTTGGCATTATGAGTATCCTGTAAAAAGATTTGATATATCTGAAAAGATTTGTTATCAAAAATGTACGTCTAACACAGACTGTCCTATAAATATGAGATGTATAACAGCCAAACTGGTTTCAAGTGCCACTTGGAAGGATTTAACTATTGAGAGAAACTGGTCAACTAATAAAGAACTTGCTGATGCACCAACTACTAAATATTGTTACTTTTGATAATCATGAAAGGAAAAGGGTTAAGGGAGAAACGTAATTATCTCCAAACTGGATAAGGATATACTTCTTCTTCATAAGGAAGCTCTATTTTATTAATATATTCTAAATCATCCAAATCATTCATTTTTATCATTTTATCTGAAACAGTGTAAAGAACACCGCCTATGTATAATGATCTTTTTACAGAATATGGAGAATAATAATAGTATCCACTTTTCAAAAATCCTTCTTCGTCTGCATGACCTACCATACCTCTAACTACAAATCCATTTTCTAATGAAACATCAAACACATAAGCTCCTTGCCAAACATAATCTCCGTGAACATTAGCTGGAATTTCTCCAGCATATTTTTCTTCATCAATCTCTGCAAGCAAAATTGGTATAACTAATAGATTCTTAGACTTACTAAACAAGAATGCTTTGTGATCTCTTAATGCATATGAATCTGTTCCTCTATCACCTATCTCATATTTTGATATTTCTTTTGGTTTTGTAACATCACTAACATCAAACAAAGATAATTTTACTCCTTGATACCAAGAAAAATCTCCTGATTCAGCTGCTACAGTCTCTTTACCTATACCTATTATATGATTTTCATCATAAGGGTGAAGATAATCTGAATAACCAGGTATTTTTAATTTTCCAAGAACCGTTGGGTCATAAGGATTTGAAAGATCTATTACAAACAAAGGATCAATTTTTCTAAATGTTACAAGATAGCATCTATCTCCAATAAATCTTGCAGAATAAATTCTTTCACCAGGAGCTAAATCTTCTTCTTTCCCAACTATGTTAAGATTTCCATCAAGAACGTAAACATGGTTTTTAGAGCTTGCTTCACCTTCAAACCTTGCTACATGTCCAGTAGTTGTTGCTATTCTGAAATATCCATTATATTCATCCATTGAGAATTGATTTAAAACATGTCCTGGAACTTCTCCATTAGATTGGTATTCTATTTCTCCATCTTTTATGGAAATTTTATGAATAACAGTTTTTTCAGTCTGTTTTGCAATTTCTCTATAAAAATCTGTCATTCTTTCTTGTATGTTTTTCTGGAAATTTGTTTTTTCTTGTTCACTCAAACCATTAGAATATTCATTAACAACTTCTATTATTTTTTGCCATTCCTCACTAACACTGAGGTTTGAACTTCTTAATACACGTATTTCATTAGCAATAGTTATTGGTAAAGAAGGTATTATTACATCATCAATCATCTTCTCTTGGGTGTAAATAGGATCTACACGTTTTGTATACGTTACAAAAATATTTCCCAAAGAGACAAACATGTTTTGTGTTGCTCCCATTATATATGACTTAAGGGAAAGATCTTCATTATCGTTTTGTGTATTTACTGCCATTATTGACACAAACATGTAAGAATAATCAGGTATATCAAAATAATACATATCAGAATAATCATAAATTGACTTATCTACACCTTCTGAATAAACCCTAGGAATTATTATATCGTCTTCAATATAACTCATAGGTTGATTTATTATAACATAAACATAATCTCCTATCATTCTTGAATCAAAATAATTACCATCTAAAGATACGTTTCTTTTTAAGATTGGATTTTCTCTATTTGAGATATCATAAACATATATAAATGCTTTTGAAGAATAACTTCTTGAAGATTCATAAGGAACAGCTCTTGGATATCCACTCCAAAAAACAACAAGTTTATCTTTATTTATGAATATTTCCTGAGGATTTTCATCTAATTCTATTTCAGATAAAATTCTAGCTCCTTCAGCAGGATATGCATCAATAATAACAATCTTTTTTCCAGAAACAACATATATATATTTTCCATCATTTTTCACAATATCTGCTTCATCAACTCCTGCTACTTGAATGGTTGTTGCTGAATAGTCTTCAGAAGCTACTGGACTAGGAGCAGCTTCAGCAGCTTTTGCTGTTGCTCCTGTGACAGCTGTAGTTGTTTGTGCCATAACAGTAGGTCCCATGAAACCACCATAATATCCATACCACCCATAAGAAGCCATTTCCGTATTAGTTTTTACAAAGTTTTTTAATTCATCATAAGAAGAAAATTTCTTTAATTCATCTTTTTTTAATCCTGAAATTATATCATCTATTGTTCCTGGAGATTCCAAATAAAGGATACCTACAGCAACCAGTAGCACAACCAAAACTGCTAAAATTACAATTGTTACGCTTCCTTTTTTCATAAAGAAACATTAGCTAAGCCTATTTAAATAGTATTAACATTATTTTCGGTTTTTACCTAAAATTATTTTAGAAAAATGAGAGTATATGATTTATAATAAATGGTATAATAATTCCTAATACAAATGCAACAACTATTTGTTCTAGATTATGTCTTTTAAGTTTTAATCTTGACCAAGCTACAAATGGTAAGAAAACAAAAAGAAAAACAAAATTGATGTTTATCAATGAAAAGCTCATACAAAAAGCAGTGTAAATCAGTGTGTGTGCACTTATTTTCCAAACATCTCTAATAAAATGAATTATAAAATTTGCAAAAAATACTGTTAACCCACCAAACAAGAATTCTTTTGAAACTTGAATGAATAATAATAAAATAATAAAAATTATTAAAGCTGAAGATGAGGCATAAGTATATCTTTTTGTATAACTTTTAACCTTTTTGCTAAATTTAAATATAATTAAAAAAACTAAGGCTGAAATTAAGAATATTGTTAAATGATTTAAAGAATATGGAGTGTTTAATAAGTATACAATTAATATTACAGCGGCAACAGCAACAACATTAGAAGGAAAAAACACATTTTCAATAATTTTTTCTAATTTCATATTAAATCTTTTTTAATTTTTTAACTTTCCAAAATTGCCCTTATCCTTCTTACACCTGAAGAAATACCCTTTTCTTTAACTATTTTAAACTTGCCAAGTTCTTTTGTATTCTTCACATGCGGTCCACTACATATTTCTAAAGAAAAATCTCCTATAGAATAAACAAAAATCTTTTCTCCGTATTTTTGTTTGAAAACAGCTTGGGCTCCCATTTTTTTTGCTTCCTCAAGTGTTGTTTCCTTTCTCTTAACAGGAAGTGCTTTCTTTATTTGTTCGTTAACTAAATTCTCAACATCTTTTATTTCTTTATCTGTCAACTTTCTATCAAAGTTGAAATCAAAACGCAACCTTTCTGGAGTTATGTTGGAACCTTTTTGTATAATATCTCTTTTTTTCAGGACTCTTCTTAATGCTTCATTAAGTAAATGTGTTGCAGTATGTAGCTTTACTGTTTGTTCTGATATATCAGCTAATCCACTACCAAATTTTTTTTCAGCACCGATTCTAGATATCTTTTGATGTTTTTTAAATTCTTCTTGGAATCCATTCTCATCAACATCAATACCAATTTCTTTTCCAAGCTCCTTTGTTATTTCTATGGGGAACCCATAACTCTGAAAGAGTAGAAATGCATTCTTACCGTCGATATTTTTCAAATTTTTAGCAATCTCATTGAATTTTTTTAAACCTTTTGCTAGTGTATTTCTAAACCTCATTTCTTCTTTCTTCATTTCATCAAGAATGAACTCTTCATTTTCTTTCAAGTATGAATAATCTTTAGAATGAATTTTTATAATGATTTTTGAAAGCTCACTGAAAAAATCTTTTTCTATTCCTAAAAGTTTTCCATGTCTTATTGATCTTCTTATTAATCTTCTTAGAATATAACCTTGTTCTACTTTCTTTGGTATTATTTTTTCAGCTAGAATAAAAGTTGCAGCACGTATATGGTCTGCAATAATTCTTACGGATTTTTCTTGTTTTTCGTCTGTTGTTTTTATTTTTGCAATTTTCTTTATCATATCAATAATTGGTTTGTATTCTTCTATTTCGTAAACACTGTTTTTTCCTTGTAAAACAGCAACTGTTCTTTCGACTCCCATTCCAGTATCAACATTTTTTTGATCTAATAATTCATATTTACCTTCTGCTGTTTTGTTATATTCCATGAAAACATTATTCCATATTTCAAAATATTTTCCACAAAAACAGCCTGGTCTACAATTTTTTCCACAAGGTTCTTTACCAGTATCATAAAACATTTCAGTATCAGATCCACAAGGACCAGTATTACCAGCAGGTCCCCACCAATTCTCCTCTTTCGATAAATAGAAAATTCTTTCTTTTGGAATACCAAGATTCTGCCAAATTATGGCACTCTCTTCATCTTTTGGAACATTTTCATCGCCTTCAAAAATACTGACATATATTCTATTTTTGTCCAGACCAAGCCAATCTTTACTTGTTAAGAATTCAAGACTCCATTTGATTGCATCTTCTTTCCAATAGTCTCCCAAGGACCAATTGCCTAGCATTTCAAAAAAA